>Ga0181612_141594_pt1 | contig 13232 bp, 10 predicted proteins | sample HoacroProtozoa21_FD_119630 | JGI IMG/M metagenome (GOLD analysis project Ga0181612, IMG submission 119630) | Hoatzin crop microbial communities from Cojedes, Venezuel. Combined Assembly of Gp0051906, Gp0051904, Gp0051908
AGCTCCTCTACGCAACATTCTTGATAAAATAAAATGTTGTTTAGACCTTGTCCATCATCAGCTGGGCAGAGGGTAGGATGTTATCGAGTGCCTCGGTGGAGTTGAGCCAGGGATGGTCCAGCACACCTTCAATGGTCAGTCGTTCCTCAGGTTTGACCTTCAGCAGCCTGGGAGAGGAATCCATCAGTCCATAAAGAGGTCTTTGCTGATTTCCAGTGTGCTGCTCTGTCTGGGATCAGAGCACTTCACAATCTCTTAGCATTAGGGGGGCCACAAAAGAAACTCCTCCTAACAACTAAAAGACTAAGCTGACCCAAAAGCAGTCTGACTTTCTGTCAGCCTCACTGACCCTTGCTGTGGCGATATTTTAACGCTGTCACAGCTCTTTCAGTTTATATTCAGTAACTCAGTATAAAGAAAGGCGCTGACGGCCATTTCAGTCAGACTTGTGTTCTGTTGAACTCTACGTTCACGTCCTCCCAGATGGGAAATTACCTTCCAGATGAACTGGAAACAATCCAGACCGATGAGCTCTGGAAACGCACATCTAGAGCTCATCCACGTAACAGCCTACACTCACGCCAAGGACTCTGAGCATGGTGAAGCAAGGCAAAGTCTCAAATCAGAAACCTGTTTGCTGAATTAACTGCTTTCACCATGCAACGTCTTAGCTCTTCTGCCCCTGCAAAAGCCTGAAGCAACGGGCACTTTGGCAGCCTACAGCACCTCAAAATAACAAGGAACTTTATTCTGAGATCTCTGAAAACTCCGTGGAATTATATTTTACTAGAATGGAACCCTGGAAAGAGATTTTGTGGATAAAATCATGTTCTCGTGATAATCACAACTGTTTAATAAAAAAAAAGGAAAATTTCACCCAGAGTGCCGACAAATTATCCCAAGAGTCTCAACTGGAAACAGAATGACCTGACGAGTTTGTCACACTTTCTTAGACAATACTCTAAATCAGCTTCCTGGCTGCAAAGCAGAATTGTTTAATGCACCACGGAAGTGGAAATAGCTTTTACAAAATGTCAGCAGGACCACGGGCTAGCTCTTAAATTTCACTTGCAAGGCCATGCTGCCAAACAGGCTGTAAGTTCAGTTTTGATACAAGACCCAAGACACGTGCGTTCCTCTTCCGTAGGTTTTCAGAGTCTTAACCTATTATCAAGGACTCCAGCTCATAAAGCTTGAGGTCAGAAATCAGCTCGACATGCTTGAAAGGAAGCAGCTGCTTGAATGCAAAATGTGACCTCCAAAAGCAAGACTCCATATGAACACCAGTCCACATAAATGAAATTCAGACTTTTCCAGAATTCTATAAAGTCTAAATGTACTCCTGCACCCTAAACACAGATTCAGACTCACCGGCTGGAAAAGACAAGCAGCAAAGGGAGCCCTGATAACATTAGTGAGAGAATTAAGTGAACCGAATCCAACTAACCACGTTCTGCGAGCCAAGTTTCACGGTCGTTTTAAAAGACAATGAAACTTCTTGACTGTGGAGCTTCTGAGCGAGAACAGAGTCGCCCTTGGTATAAGCGGAAGTTCCACTGCAATATAATCTGCAGTTTATTTGGTGAAAGGTTGTGGGCTCTCCCACACTGCTATGAACAGGTCCCAGCACCCTTTCTAAACAATGTTAAGTCCTTGGAGATTTTATGGCACGTCAGAAGAGACAGCGACAGTTTAAAATTGTTTAAGGGATTGATTTTTTTCTATTTATATTGCTTTAATCCTTCCAGTTCCTCTAGTGATACAGGCAAAGGCAGTAAGGCCCTCTCATATTTTTGAAAAAATAAGCGAGGTCAAGACCTAATCAGTGCCACATTCTTGCTTTCAAACAGGACCATGGGACCAGAGTCTTTGAAACATTTGCAATTGAGAGACGTGCACTGCATGAAAAACAGTTTCCATTAGCATTTAAAATAAAATATCGATGCAAAACCTTATCTCATAGTCTGACATCTTGTGACAGATCTTAACCTTCCTTTCCACGCCTCTCTCCTGACTCCTTTTAGACTGTGTATTATGTGCACGGGGTTTTAAGGGACAGACCTACCAGATGGTATTACGCCACCTAAATGCCTCAATTTTAATAGGAGTTTGAACATCACAGGAGGTATGAGCCTAGGCAGTGCTTGCAGATGTGGCAGCCAGTTGTCTACGTTGCTCTGAAGCAAGGTGGTGTACCCGTTCCCCTTACAGACTAAATGCACAACGCACTCTAGCAGCTTCAGAGATGGGAGACATCAAAAATTAACACAACAGTTGGGGAGGGAAAAAAAAAAAAAAAGAGAGGGAAAGAAAAATATTTACCAGACTTCATTTGTGCTGAATGCAATGGAAAATTTTTCAGCTGTATGTGCTGCAGACAATTCCCCCCGCCTTTGGAAAAAGAAGCCCTCTGTGATAATGCACTTTCAAGTGATTTTCCAGTTTCTTAAAATAAGCAAAGAGCAATACAACATTTTCCTCCACTGACTCACTTTCGCACAATGTCTTTCGCCATTTCTGAGATCTGGCTCCACTCTTCCTCTGGAAATTCAAAACTTCCTGTCATGATCTTTTTCCGCATGTCCTTTGGAATTGTCCGACTATGGTGTTTGGAGTAAAACGGAGGGTATCCACACAGCATCACGTAAATAATGACACCCAGGGACCACAAGTCACAGCTCTGAAAGCAAGGAAATGATCACTTTGGGGCGCAATTTGCAGCAAGCAGCGGTGTAGCTATGTTAAAAGTTCTATGCGATTCCCTACGAAAACAGAAACACAGCTCAGCCTCCTCCTAAAGGTCCATCTGAGGACCGTCATGGATAAATATGGCAAATATGTAAGCATACAACAACTCCGTGCTGCCAAGCTAAACTACTTCCAGTACCCAAGAGCAGCTTGTTTGCAGCAAGCACTCCTGTAGCTCTGTGCTGTGCAATGGTAAATCATATGGGAACAGCCAGTGCGTCAGAGGCGTGAGCAAGCTCTCGGGATAACCGAACCCTGGCCTCCCAATATCACAACATAAACCAGAATACAGTCATTTTTCAGAATGCGAGACTGGAAAAAAAAAAAACCCACACCATCAAACAAATGAGCTAGCGGAGATAGTTAATCAGAGATGTCTGTAATGAAAACCACAGGTCCTGAAAGCCAGGTGGATGAAGCAGCTTCGGAAAGCCAGGAGCAGCATTGCGCGGCTGCTCACGCTGCGCTCCCTCCTGCCCTCCCACCCCAGCCTTGCACTGGTGTTACTGCTGATGGGACGCCAAGCAAGTTCATCCAGGAGGTGGATCCAGCCAAAAAGCAGCTCGGTAGAGGCTGAAAGGCAGATCTATTCCCCATCCGGATCGCTGTGCGTTCACGCAACGCAGACACTAGTTGGGGAGAAGGGAAGAGGACCGTAACAGCCTACACTTCCACTCAAGCTTCTGCTGGACCATATCCTTAAGGATGCAGCTCCGTTATCACCTGCTCAGGGCACGGTGCCTGCAAGGGCTGGCAGGACCTGCTCTGACCCTGGCCATCCATTGCCAGTATTTCTTTCGTGCCAGCACTAGTATTTGTACAGCTAATTATTTCTTTTCACTAGCTTGGTTCCAGCCCTATCAGTCCTCCAGGGGACTCCCAAAGGTTTATGCCAGCGCAAGGATGGACAGGAACACACAGCCAAGCGTAAGCAGCAGCCTGAACTCCAGCCAGGTCCAGGTGACCGTGGAAAGACACGCAAGGGCAGATCTGGGGAACTGGGGAGGTTCTGTGATCGGTTTGCACAGACAGAGTCTGCACATCTGCCACCTGAAGCAACCTCAGTACCACGGAATCTACCCCAGGCTGTATATTCCACCGCCTACCCTGGGACAGCACAGGGGCTCACGAAGCTGCAGGGACAAACTCAGCAAAGAGAGAATCCCTGACCCCAATAACTGTGTTTTGACTGGATCAACACTGACCCAGGAAGGGGCCCCTGAAGGGGGAGATTGTTTCCTTCTGGAAGGAATACACTTAGATCAGCTTATACTGATCATTAAATCATACCCTTGGCTTCTGGCTGCTGAGAACAAAAAAAAAAACCTCCAAGGATTTACCCCACATATTTATGCTTTTCAGCAAGCTTTTAAGCCAATCTCAGATGGTTCTATAAGTCTAAATTTCTATTTAGGTACCTAAGTTCTCATCATTTTTCCAGTGACCAGAGATAATTTCTAATTAAATCAATAGGACTTAGGGCATGTCAGTAGGAAACAGGTGTCTAAATTATTTGTGAACATGGTTCTATTCCTCAAGAGCCAACCCCCTCCAACCATGACATACACCCTTACAGTTGGTCCAATACAAGCACAGCTTAAAAAAATACTCAGGGAATCAAAGATGTGTTTTTTCCTCCAATTTAAATCTGTGGGATAGAGCTGCTGATTGCAGAGGTGGATCACAGGCATTTCCACTCAGGCTCTGAACTGCTGTGGAAGGACGCGTACCTGGGAGTTTATCACAGCCTATTTTGGGGAACCAGGCGTATGCCAGATGCTGCTTTTGCACTGAGTCACACTTGGCGAGGTAAGGATGAGGCCGCTTCTTTCAGCAGCCTGTCCAGTTAGTGCCACCACGACTAAGAGCAGTGACCGATCAGTTCTTTAAAGGACACATGAAAACAAAGTCATGGTAACACACTGTAAATCCCAGAAGATCAAGGCAGCTCAACCTTGTTAGTATGTGAGTTAACCACAGTTGGTATCTGTTTTCAAGGCTCATCCGTTCTGTACAAGAATATGGCCCATCTTTTGCTTCAGTTGCCACGGCCAGGGCTCTTTGGTTCTTTAAAAGCCATCAAACTGTTACCAACATGAACAACCACTGCGCATGAGCAACCACTTCTAGGTGTCTCTGGAGCTGCATCTACCATCTCACAACAAAAGACAGAGAGGTCCCTTGGAGAGGGCTGTTACTGGAGGTAAATCTGCTTCAATCCACAGAAGTGGAGGTTCTTGAACCTCGTAAGACCTTCAAAATTTATAGAAAACAACTTTCCCTGTGACTGGGGTTCACACAAGAGAAGGCAGAAGAAACTCTGTGTTGAAAAGACAATTGGTACCTGTCCGAGAACTCTTTTTATAAGAAGTGTCTCGCTTCAACCATCAAGCTGTATCTCCAGGATGGAGAAGAGATAATCATAACCTTGAAGAAGGCGGATTCATGATTAGGAAACCCATGCCAATGAATTCAGTGAAAGCTACCCCTGCCCATCTTTGCTTTAGCTCTCCACAGCAAGCTACTAACACAGAACACTACGTATCAAACCACCCCCTCTAGCACGTGGTGGGCTGAACAACCATCCTTGAAGCTGGACTCATCGTAGGTACTTAGCACTGCAATCGGAAACCAGCTAACTTTAATCAAAATTGACACTCAGAAATAAAAACACTCAGTGGTTCAAACACTGCTAAGCCGGCAGGAGACAGTGACGCTGATACGGAGGAAAATGTTTTGGAACGACCAAAAAGGAGTCCAACCTTTCGGGATGCTTTCTGTTGACGCTTTACAGGACTCCAGCAGCAGTTGTTATTGCCCACCACCTACTGCCACAGACAACACAATACACTAGTGGTCATTTTGCAGAAGATCCCCGACACAGACAAGGCACCACCGCAGCTGCCTGAACCAGATAGCCTCAGAAGCGCTTTGCACATCCAGAAACTCCGGCTGACGGCAGAAAAGAGGATTCCTTTGAACCAGTCTCTTGTGGAGGTGAAAGAACTTCCCACGAGGTCACACTCCAGCAGAATCGCTCTACTCTCTCCAAAATCTTTTAATATGTAGTACTCCTTTATTAAAGTTTGTATATTTTTCATTTAATTAGAGGATCATTAATTACGCTTGGACCAAGTGTGCATTTCATTATTGGCTCCATCAGAAGGAATGCAGCACTTCTAAACTGAGAAAGACAGCTACTTGCACAGATCATTATCTTCTAAATAGCCAGTTCAACTGAACGAAACCTGGTCTGAGCCCAATACATTTAAGGGGAGAAATACCACTGTATACCTGGTCACTCTGTCACATCTTTTAGAAAAACTGAAGGAACCACACTTTTGAGAAATAGAGCCCCAGGGATACTACCCCCTTACAGCTGAAAATCCACACGTACACGAAATAGCAAGCAACATGACATTTCCCTACTGTTCCCTGTGGATTCTGCTTTTTACTCAGTGCGAGATATTTGGCTAGCTAGATGTATTCGTGCCACAGAGATGAGAATGACTTTACTGCTTCTGGCCATAAATGTGTAATTTCAGGGCAATAAAGTTTATTGCCCGAGGTGATAAAGCAGATCTATAGACTACTTCTACAGCAGATATATCAGGGCGGGGGGGAAGACACTGTGCTTTAAAGATACTGACTTGTGGACTGTTTCATAGCTTACCTTGTTATAAGTGTAAGGTGTTGGAGAGGTGGGGATAATACCAGATTTTTCTTTCTGATGCCGTCTTTGTGCCTCCAATACCTGTCACCATGAGAGGGATAAAAAAATAATGCAAAGTATATCTCGCTTACAGGCACCACAAATAGCACTGCCTATGCCAAAGATGCCTGATGCTTTTCCTTTAGGTGGACTTGTTCCAGCTACTGAGGACTGCCAAACTCAAACCGCTCTTCCTAAGAAAGATTGGAACTTTCTACGTGGGAAAACTTCAGCTAAAATATTTTGCTGCTTTGGCTGAAAATTTCAGCTTTGCCTGAATTAAAGCAATTGCTCAAGTCTCTTTTGTTCAAAAACTCTAACACCTCTACGCTTTGGAACTAGAGCTTAAAATGTGTTTGAAGGGTAACCCTAGCTCCAGACGTGTCCTTTTTTGCCTCTCCCACGAACTAATCAAATCAAATTTGTCCCTCACTGATCAAATCTGTGTTTCTGGGTTTCTGAAAAAAAAAAATCTCAGTTTAAATATGCTCAGGAAAAGTATTTTTACGGGTTTGGTAGTTCAATTGTTTTAAAAACCCTGTCTGTAGCGCACATGGCCCTTCACCAGCAGGCTCCAGTTGAGGAGGCATTTTCAGGGCACCAGACTGTGACTGCATGGGACAATCTCTGCGATGGCCCTTCCTAGTCATTGAAGGCTGCCGACATGCCCAGTACTGCAATTAAGTATCTATCTGCAGGTTTGGGGTTTTTTTTTTTTTCATTTTCTTCAGGACTCCAACACAAAGCACAAAAGAGCAGTACTACAAAACCCAACCTGTCTGTAATTATAGATTATGTCTTAACGCACGCTGACAAGGGGGCCAAGCCGAGGTGAACAGGTAACCCTCTGGCACTGCCCTCTGTGTGCAATTGCCTTTACAGAACCTTTTTTGTTTCAGCATAGTCCTCTTTAATGTAATCTTGTATCAGGCTAAGCTGGAAGAAGGATTGCAAAGAAGGGACTTTGCCAAAACAACCGTTTTAATACAGTTAAAGGCCAACTGTCAAAATCCTGGAGTAGTCTCACCAGTGGGAGTCAGGCCTGGGAGAATCAGAAGGCATCAGCAATAAGTCAGGGCTAAGAACACAGTCTGTGGAATGTGCCTCACGACCTCCTGCTGTAATCAGTTGATCACAGTGGCACTCCATCTTGAAAGGTCACTACTACACAATTACTCAAGATTCCTGTGCCCAGAAGCCCTTAACAGGACAGCAAAGGCTTTTAAAACGACACGGTTATGGAGCTACCAGAAATAAAGATAATTATTCCCCTTTAGCCTAGAACTGTAACTGCTTGTTACCTGAGGTGCTACGTAATAGGGAGTGAACTGTGGTGTCATCAAGTCACCTTGGTCTACTTTGGCGAATCCAAAGTCACACAATTTAACAGGTGCATCCTAAAAGAAGGAAGAGAGGTTTCATTACAAAATCTCACTGTATCAGCTTTTCTAATATACCCTTCTTGCCTTGTACTCATCTTACCTTTGCCATATGTATTCCTCTTTTGTACTTACACCCTTCCCGTTCCACAAAGCAGATAAAAGGTCATAAAGTGATTTTTGAAACAACCATTTTTGCTTTCCTGGGTGCTCTGGGTCAAAAGCAGTCCCCCTCTCAGGGCTGGAAAGCACTAAGCACATTGCAGGGGGATCACTGCGTATGCCCAGTGGTTATGAGCAGGAGAAGAAAGAAACAGGCAAGAGCTTGGCTATGTCAAAGCATCTATAGGCTATGTCAAAGCATCTATAATGCACATTACAACATCCTGATGACACACGGGGAGGACACGTGGCAGAGTGGATCTTCTCCTCAGCAAAGCAGGCTTCTATGCTCAGGTGAAGAACCTGACCCGTATCTAATAGAAGCAGCACAGACAGCCGGTACTCCAAGCAGATCAGAGTACGGAAAAGCATGAAGCCAAAAAAAGTCATTCATTTTTGTCACCAAAACATTGCACTCACATCATTTTACAATGATTCTGAAAATCACCATTGAGCCATTTTACAGAATTCAGCAGTAAACAAAGAATACCAAGGCTTCATCTTACCAGAGAGTTATCCTTGAAGAGGAGATTCTCAGGCTTGAGGTCTCTATGTGCAATGTTTAACGAGTGGCAATGCTGCAAAGCCAAAGCTATCTGAAAAAGGGCACAATAAATCAACTACAATTACAGAATTCCTCCTTTAGCCTGGACAGTTGTATTAGCTTTAAAAAGGACATCGCCGACATAGCTTAGACCCCAAACATTTTCACTCCACTTCGGTAGAATTCGGAGTTTCGAAAAGCCTGGCCGTACTGCGCAACAAAGCAACGGTCGGGAAACGAAACCCACTGAGCTATTCCGTCTGCGTTTCACTCAAAGCAAACAGAAAACAAAAGCTAAGTGGTACTGGGCTTTACCATGTTAGTTTGGCTAACTCGGGGCTTTATTACCTGGCCCCAGAAGTGAAACGGATCACGACAGTGTCCTGTTCTATGCTGTGCTAGGCCTACGAGGTCACTAAACTTGCTTGCACGCTCTCCAGCAATTACATTCTGTTTAACAGTCAACAGCGAGTTCTTGCTTCAGTATTTCAGTGGATATTTTGCATTTCAGTGGATATATTGCATTTGTTACTAACTTAAGAGTGAACATTCAGTCAGTTTTGTTCCGTAATTCGTGATGTTGCTGCCTGCAATTTACTCATCTCATCTGATATTACATGGAAATGCATGACTTGATTCTTTCAAAGACAGCTTCTCGCGATGCTGTGGTTCAGACACCTGCAACCCAGTCATGAAAGCTCTACACACTGTACATTTCAAAATGCAATTCATTTAAAGAAAACCAAAGCATAAATACTTAAACGGCATCACTGAAACAAAAGTAAGGCAAAGCCACGACACGACCCTTATTTGGAAATATTCCTGTTGGCTTCTGCAGGATCCTACCCAAACACAGTACCCTGGGTGAAGCGCTGAGTCCTTAGAAGACTGCAAATTACTGCGACAAGAGAACTTCAGTGTTAACTTAGCTTAGAAATAAACACAAACACATTCCCAAATAAATTGAGGTAGCTTTGTGACAAGGTTTTAACTATCACTGAGTACAAGGAACCCGTAGTTCAAGACAGTGATGAAGAACCACTAGATGGAAGAATAAGACTTTAGCGCTGCTTTCAAACTTCATTGGTATAAACATTAAAGCAAAGAGTTACTTGGGACATGAATAACCCAACTATACACAAAGTCAGAATTCATTCAAAGTCTGGTTTTCTGGTACAGTTTCAAAATATTTTCCCAGCATGTTAACCCTGGAGACTGCCTTGCACTGTCAAAATCAAACAGCCCAAAAGAGATGAAAACAAACTGTCCAGAATAGTTCTGTAGTTCCACCTAATTTCTCTGTTGGATGAAGCCAACCAGGTAACAGCACAATCACCACTCCATTAGAAACAAGCCAAAAGCACAAGACAGAAATGTAACATGAAATGATTTGGCCTTGTTTTTTGCCTCAGTACCAGATATTATCTTGCTAGCTTAGGGAGAAGCAAGTGATAGGGATATGGATACAGTCATAAAGTCATGTCAATTTACATCAAATGCTGTAATATCTTGTCTGATGCTTTCCTTCCTTTACTCACTGCAGTGATCACTGGTGTGGAAGCAGGACGTTTACTGCTTAGCATCTCCAGTATAGTCTCTCACCTACAGTTCACAAATCTTTTGTTTGGAATGCCAATAAAACCTCTGCAAGCAGCTAACGAAGCCAACTCTGGCCCTCAGCTTCACGCCATGGTGCCAATTCCCATGCGGAGTTGCTCAGCCATTTCAGCAGCAAGACCCTTCTGCCTTGCAGTTCTGTAACAGGAACGGGCTGATCCTGTGCCTTGGCTCCCCAGAAAGGCTATCACGACATACAGTCATCTTCTCTTTCCTGCAACCTCCCCGTTAATCCAAGCTTTCTGACTCGGCACCACAAGTCATCCAACAGCTTGGAAGTGAAAGGGAACAAGTTCACCCCAGAAAGGAGAGGAACTGACACTGGGGATCCCCGTATCGAATCCCATGGAGCCCCTTCTGCTTTGTCATCCTGCCCACTCGAGCAGGACAGAAGCTAGTCACATCAGATGCGCTGCTAAGCCACAAAGAGTCTGACAGACACCAAAACTTCTTGTAATAAATACCGTCAAGACTATAAAACACAACGTTCCAGTGAGTTGCCTTGAGAAATGGAGACAGAAAAACGACAACAGAACAAACAGCACAGAAAACATGCACTACAGTGGTACATTCCTCTTGTTGTCTTCCATGACAAGTCTGGACTTCCATAAAACCAAATGTAGCACCCAGCTCGAAAACCCCTGGCCCAGGACACACGTACGTTACTATCCACTACCCCGCCCAAGAGGCAAGAGAAACACCAAGTCTGTGTCACGGCCAAGAGCGATTCTCAAACTGGAGCCGAGGAGCCAGGCGTGGTCTGGTGAGAGCCTGTGGACTGTTGGACGTAACGCTTTCAGAACGGCAGTGAGGGATACGTCAGGAATACTGTGCAAGAGAGCTCTCTTTGGTGAAGCGTTCTGCAGACCAGGTTCGGAAAACCATTGCCAAGGACAGCAGAGACACCAGGGCCCCAACCCAGAAGAACTAGCCCACACCTTCAAATTCTTTGCGTCTATTAAAACTTTGGCATTGTCAGGTTATAACAAAGCAGGCAATGATCGTCGGATCAGAACTGAGGATTATTTTAGCTTCCTTTTTTCCCACCCCCCACCCCAAGAAATTGTTAAATACTTTAGCCATTATCATTCATGGATTTGCTTATACATGGGTGTTAACTTGCCTGCTTTGTTACTTGGCTTGCTTGCTTCTCAGTAAAGTGCCGGTGCTGGCTGATTCTGTGAAATAGCTCTCCCCCTTCCATCATCTCCATTACAATTAGGAGCCGAGCCCTGTTCAAAAGCATTTCATTTTGTTATATTAAAAATAATCAAAAAAATAACAGAACTGCTAAGCTAATAATGCATACTTCATATCTACTGACGCAGGCCAAAAGAGAGACACACACTTGCTTCTTCTACAGTTGTTCTAGCTATTTTGGTTCCATAATTTTTGCCTTTAAGCATGTAAGCTGCAAGATTTTCTGGCTCCCAGCACAATCCGACTCACTGATTGCCAGCCAGGAATCTACATTTGCTCCTCATGTTGGGCTCCCGCATCCAGCTGGGACAAACACCACGGCCATGTCTACATGGATGCATTCAGACAGATAAAAGCAAGTTCCACCCACGCTTCCCACCAGCAAGCCAGTTTGGACCTGGAAGCCACTTCAACACATCAATGCAGAACTCTGCCCTCGATGAATAATACAGCAGGTAGAGTCTTGCATTAAGCAGGCCAAACGGCTCCCAGGCTGGAGCTGGCTTGGAGCACAGCGTCCACCTGTCTGCACCCACCCGTGCAGACATGCCGATCTGCCTAGGTGCTGAAGACGTTCATGGAAATGTAGAAGCCGAAGGCTGAGGAATTATCTTTAACGCTTTTGAGTCCGGATACTCTGCTGTACCTCATTATTTTAATCTACAGTTTTATTGACATAATTATGATGGCCAACGAATAGGAAGTGCGGAGATCAGGACTGCTAGAACCTCAAGAAACTAACTTCTAGATCTTCCCACCACACAGCAAAACCAGACACATCAGAGACTGAGACAGGTCTCAGCTCTTTAATTCTCCCAGCTTGGATTTTTTTTTTCCTCAACTAATATCCAATTAGAAGACAACATTTTTATCCCAAGTGATATTAATGTATGAAAAGTAATAAGTCTGCTTCACGTTTTGCTGTGTTCCTTTTAAGCAGGACAACGTATTGAGAGTTTACAGAGTGGAACCTAGTATTTTTAGAGGAGACTCTCACTTCCTTTTTTTTCTTTTTTTTAAACGAAGACTGGCACTCTGAGTTTCCCAGTGGCTCACGGGCATCACCATCACGTGAAAGGATCTCACTTAGGGTTCTAGGTAGCAACCAAAGTCACAGCTCCAATTCTGCTGTAACAGTGCTTTGAAAGCAGAAGGAGGCTCACAGGTTACAATTCAATTCAAGCTACTCAAACCATCTCAAAGCAGGACAGAAGCTAGAAGCTAATACAGTCTCCCAGACAATGCAGGTATCACAGGCTGAATCAATGAAAAACCTAAGAAATGAAAAGGTATTCAAATGAAGACGTACTCAAAACCAGCAGCGAAGGACGCAAATTCATTTAAATATGCAAAGGTCTGGGCATTGACAAGGAAAAAAGCAAGCGTTGCTTAGTCTGAAGTATAAACATCATATCTGGAACACCCTATAAACATTCATTTTGGTCGCACCATGATTAAAAAAAGCAAGCTCCACTATACCTTGGCCTAAACATGGAAAGCAAGCTGTGGTGATGAATCACCCTATGCAGTCTTACCTTGGGCTGGATTCATGTGGGAACTACACACTGTTAGCATAAACTTCAATAATTTGAACAATATTTGGATGTGTTGCACACATCATGTGCAGACGTACCTTGAAGAGAAGGGAAGAAACGTTACTGTACACAGTGACGCGTCCTTGACCAGTTCTGCTCCTCCCTCTCCCCCAAGCCTACAGCACACACGTGCCCGTGCGCTGCCAGCTGTGCTCAGCGCCAGCCACACCCAATGCAAAGTTATCAAAAAATAAGAAGTGCCTACAAGCGTTTATATGAGTGCCCAACAGCCGTTACACCCCTCGGACTGAGCAGGATGAAAAGATCCCACATCG
>Ga0181612_171793_pt1 | contig 13232 bp, 15 predicted proteins | sample HoacroProtozoa21_FD_119630 | JGI IMG/M metagenome (GOLD analysis project Ga0181612, IMG submission 119630) | Hoatzin crop microbial communities from Cojedes, Venezuel. Combined Assembly of Gp0051906, Gp0051904, Gp0051908
GACTTCGGGGCTTAAAATACGGGCGTGAAAAGGAGGAGAAGCCGCGGAGGTGCCGGGGTTTCACCCGCAGCGAGCCGAGCGCGGCCGCTGGGGTCGGATCCTCTGTATTTTACATACGTTTAATCTCTGCGAGGCCAACAGCCCAAACCGAGCGTCCGGGCTGCTTGTCTAGCAAGGGACTTCCAGGCTCTCAACCCGGGCTGTTTTCCTCTCCGTGCGTGGCGTGGGCGCTGCTTGGGGCTCTTCGTTGTTATTTGTGAATCCGCGGGCGGGCTGCGACGCGAGAGCAGTGGGTGAAGCTGGGCATCCGAAGGGGACGCCGGCTGCTCCCGGCGGGCTGGTTTCGTGATGCGCTGTAATTATCTGTGAAACCCCTTCAGAGGGAGGAGGCGTGTGGGGCTTGGTGAGGGAAAATCGCAGCAGAATTTCAAAGATGTGGCCTGAGGTAACCGGCTAGCTGTAATTCATTTTGGAGAGTGAGAATAATGTGAATGGCAGTCTTCTGTTTTGGTTTTTTTTTTTTTTTTTTTTAAAGAAAAAAACCAAAACTGCTGAGAAAGGGGAAGACGCAGTTCCTCTGTGTGAAGATATCAAACGTTCAGGAAGTGCACTGGTTTGGGGAGTGATGGAAATGGCTTTGGCTTTGCCTTGGTAGGAGGACGATGGGCCCAATCCTTCAGCCTCATCGTGGTTTCAGATGATTTCTCCCATGAGAGCGATGCCGGGGAGGGAGGCAGTGTGGCTGCTCTCCCCATCACTTGGGGGGCACGCCATCCGTCGTGCGCCCGTCTGCCCTCGGACTCAGCCGAGGGACTGGCAGGTGCTCCGACACCTGTCTTGGGTGTCCTCGCCAGTTCTTGGGAAATCTGAATGGTACTCATGGGGTCAGTGGGACCGTTCGCCGAGCATAGAGGTGTCTCTGCATGAACAGGCAGCTGCAGAACAGAACTCTGACACGATAGGAAACGATACTGGAAAGAATTAATGAAGCTGCCCAGCAAAGGGCTTTAGTGTCGTCATTACAGGCGTTGCATGGGAATGTTACAGTAGGGATCAGCAGCATGAGCGCTTGCTTCGGGGTCTCTCTCCCCTTACTTTTCTGACTGCTGCTCTCTAATTCGTGTCTCTTCAGTAAATGCAAAGCTAAAAGACTGCTGGTAGGAGGGGTCCGGCTGCAGACCTGAACTTATTCAGTAACTGCTGTCCTTTGCTGCTAGGAGATTTATTTGTAAACAAGCGTTATTTGACAAGTGCTTCTCACAGCATGTCTCCTTTGCCAATTACTACTGAACAGCTCCGCTTCTGGGAACGGCTCACTCTGCAGTACATGGAGTCTAATGCATGAGAAACCTCCGATGCTGAAGTCCACCTGCCTAGCTGTATGCTGCTGACAGGTGTCACCAGTTTGGGTTTGAAAAGTTCGGTTTGGCTGCTTCTGGGCTCTAATGAGAGAGATCCTCCCCTGGGGTTAGTTGTCATATTCAGCTGGTTGGGAACTTTTGCTCGGATGGAGGTAGCCATCTTAGACCTGTGAACAGTATTTTCAAAAGTTGGCGATATTGTTTTCTCTGGGTTTTGTTTTTTATTATCCCTCATCCTACTCACCAGGTGAGTTAAACAGCTAGCTGATACCCTGTGCTGTGTAGGTATGTAACACGTATGTAGTTGCATAAAGGATGACAAATTCTCTTAATTGCTTTTTTCTTTAACAGTGCATCACATTTTTTTTCTTCTCTGAATCTTAGTATAATACACAGTGACTTTGTAGGATAAGACATATGCAGTTAACAATTCACAGTGCGTTATTTTCTGTTTTACCCTCTAGCAGAGGGATGCTTTAGGGGATAATGCTTTAAAAATCTAGGTTAAGATTTGGAGGGGGAAAAAAAAGGAAATTCAGTGTTTGGGTTCCTCAGCATGGAAATAGCTTTTTGCAAGGGCAGCTGAGTTTCAGGAGGTCCTGCCATTTTTGTGGGGAAGTATGAAGTGCCCAGCCTGCATCGTAAGCCTGCTCACCTTTATAGGTATCTCCAGTTATGGATTGGAAGATATACATTGGGACAACCAAATTATTTTTTTCCCCAGATTTTCCTATAATAGGGAAATAAAATTTATTTCAATCACCTTTCTCAGTTTATATGCTAAAAACAGAACATGTGGTGAAGGATGAAGGCTCAGTGCTATTTCATGCATTTTCAAGTATTATCTAGCCATTATTTTTAACTCTTTAGCAGAGTTCATTGATTAGAACCAGAGATTTCCTTTTTCCCTATGACTATTTTTACACATTCAGAAATTAGTCACAAGGAGAATATTCCAAAGAGCACACTGAAATTATTACATAATTTCAAAGTGCTGGTATTTCAGAAGTACACTATTACTTTAAAATGCATTCCCTATGACAATACAGCATGAGAGGCAGCCCTGCAGTATGCAACTGGGCTTCCTGCACCTCGTTTGGTTTAAAAATGTTTGTGTGTTACATCTTTCTGTTGTAAGTATGAGGGTTTGGGAAGTGGCTTATATGAATTATTTATGTGAAACATGGAATGAACGAGGGAATTGTTTAAAGACCTCCCTCCCCACCCTAAACTTCATGATTTTTACGCATCGCCTGTGGATTTGGATTGGTTTGCAGATCTTATCTGGACGTCACCCAGATGACCTTAAAAAGCATCATTCGGGCGAATTAAAAGAATGGAGTACATTACATCTGATTGCTTGTAACAAAGTAACTCCACAACATACTTGCATGATTGTCATTGAATACAAAGTATATTTCATTTTAGGGCTTTTCAGCAGAAGTAAGTGCTGATGAGGAAGTGCTGTAACAACGGAGTATATTGTTAAGCAAATCAAAAGCAATACAGTTTGAAGTAATGACATTGACTTAAATAGACAAAGGTGAGAGAGACTAAACAAGTCTGGTGTTGTAATGTGTTGTGTTTGTTTTACCACTAGAAGGATATTCTTTAGTTATAAGCTCCTGTGTTTGGCCCTCTTCCTCTTAATTCTTCCAGTGTTTTTTTGAAGCTCGCTTTATCTTAATGTATCATTTTTTATTTGAATGAATGAATAAATGAGTGCAATTAAAGGGGTGGGTCTGGTGCAGGCAAAAATAAAGGAAGGTTGTAATTTGCAGGTTATTCATTTCAGAGCCTGGAATGAGCCTACCTGTTCTCAGTGTGTTTACTTGTGTGTGTGTTGTTTCATACTGACATAACTTCTGTGTCATGGCACACAGGATAAATGCATATTTAGGTGTAACATCACAATATTTATCTTTAATCAGTGAATAAAGTCTTTTTCAAGGAGGTGTTTTGTGTGTTGAGTAGAAGCAGGTGTGAAAATAGTCTTAATTTTCGTGCCAGTGTATTCCCATTAGCCTAAAGCTTTGGGTAAAAATGCACTTGATCAGAACATTTTGCTTATTCGGTTGCTTTTAGTAGCTTGGATTTGTATGTCATGCATTCACGCAGCTATTGCATTTTGTGTAATTCTGTAGGTATAAAGTACTGCTAGCATGCATATGCCTTGTGTTTGCAGAATGGGTAAGTTTGGGCACGTTTCAGTCCAATCACGGTGCTTTGTAAGGAGGCTTTGAGGAGGTATCTGTTCTTAATTTTGTGCATTGGAATGGATCCCTGTGTGCTTTCTGTGATAGCGGAGGGTAGTCTCGGTGCCGTGTGTTTATTTTACTCATAGGAGTAATCCCATTAACTTTTAAATTTACTGCAGTGGAATTACTGGTATGAGGAAGGACAGCTCATATTTAATGGTCTTTTTGGGATCAGGCTGATGTGTGATATGTGGCTTCTCAAGAGGTTTAGAGTGACTCAATCATGGCTTCAGAATGGAAACTAATATCCTTTTGATAGTAAAACAACATTTGAAACGCAGCACTTTTAAGTAGATGACTAAAAGCATTGCTGCCTAGTGAAACATTTAAAAAAAAGGGAAATAAACAATAGCAAAGATTGACTCCAGGATAGTACCTATTTCCTTTTGAAGCTTATCTTAAAAATTGCAATAAATAGAGGAAAACAGACAAACTGTCTTAAACGGAACCACTGACAGACCGTCTGCTTATAGTATTGTAAATGTTGACACCATAATTTGATGTGTAAAGCAGCTATTTGCACATCAATTTACAGACGGGTAAACTGGCAGGTACCTTGGGAGAAAGGGAAGAGTTAGCGTGCTTGCCTGGCAGCTTCTTCCCCCTTTGCTGTTAACTCTCCCACTGTTACCTAACTTTTTAGCTCCTGTGGACAGTGCATCTCCATGTCTGCTGTTCTCTTTCTCTTAAATAAGAAAACAATCTTGCCTGTAAAGAAATGTTTGTTCTTTGCACTAAAATGCAAAGTGTGTTGCAGCAGGATCTGCGGGGTGAAGGTAGGAACAGGGTTTTGTAGTATCTGCCAGAAACTGCAAGCCTGGGACAGTTTATTATGTGGTGCCTTGCTCTCTGGTCTTGCCAGTTGTACGCTTCATTGTTCTGAGGATTTCCGCGCGGCTTCTGCAGGAATTCTTGTTTGCAGCACGCGCTGAGCGAGTGCAGAGCCCTTCACCTGGGAAAGTCCAGCTGAGATCGCTCAGCTGAGCAGTGGGGTTGGACCCTCTTGGCTTTAGGTTCTTGAGCAGAAGTGGGGCTGTTAGATCCCCCCCGGTCTTTCTGACTTGGAGCTATGTTTTTAGTGGTCTGTTTCTGTAAGTGTGCAGGTATGTATATTCTTGAATAGAGATGAACTTTAAAAATTACTCAGGCTTCAAAATAAAAAGAAAACAAACTATTTTGGCATTTTTTTTTTTTTTTAATATTCTCACTTCCTCTTTAGGAAAGAAATCTAAATCTGTATGTGGTTCAAGGGCAAAACGAGATGTAAAAAACCAAAATGCACACTTTGAAGAAGCACTGAATTTCGTAGTTTTTAAGTGTTCACTGCTATGGCGGAAAGTACTTGGTGCAGCTCTTCGGCAGATACTCAGCCTACTATCCATTATGAAGGTTTTTTAAAAAAAATTAAATAAAATCTTTGGCTTACAGTAAAACATCTAAACACAGAATTGAGATATCTGTCATAAGTGCACCTTTCTCTCTGGCTGTAAGTGCTGGTGAGAGATGGGGCCTCATTTCAACCAGGGTGGACTTCAGATAGGTATTTTTCTTTACGCAGAGAATGTTGCAGAAATACTGTGTTAATGATTGCATTGAGATGAAGGATTTTTTTTTTTTATAACTTGATCTTTACTAAACTCATTTTCTTTGATCTCTGCTGTAAAATTGATGCATATTTTAAAAGCTAGTAGAGAATCCTTTTTTCCTTTGAAAATATATTTTGTTCTCAAGATGTCTCTATTTTTTGGCACAGGTGGAACGGAGAGAGGGATTGTCCTCTGTGTTCACATCACGCCTGTCCCTCACTCTGCTCTGTGGCTGGCTGGACATTGAGGTGACAGGTTTTGCTGAGGTTAAAGCGTTTGCTGCCCCGGTTGCTTTCGCAGCCAGCTGTATTGGCAGACTTGAGCGCTGGCCTTCAGTAGCTTCGGTCTCTCTAGGGATTTGTTACCCTTTCAGTTGTCTCTTTGACCTATTATATCTCTTACAGTCTCAGTTTTGGTATTTGCTATGGCTTTGGTCAGTGCGGTATCTGAGCCTCTCCGAAGGTTTAATGCGCTTATCCTCGTGGAGGTAGAAAGCAATTATCCCTGTCTCTGCAAGGAAGCTGGTGGAGAGGGGACAGTCAGGAGGAGATGCAGGCACTGTGATTCACAGCGCCTGACCTTCTGAGTTTGGGAGGTGGGAGGTCATGGGTGGCTGTTTGCAGAGGTCCAGTGGCACGTTGCCTGCTGTGGACAAGGGTGCTGGGACCCGCAGGCTGCGCTGGGCTGTGCGTATGAGCACTCTGCTTTGCAGAGAGGGCTAAACATGCTTTGGGGCAGAATAATTGCCATGGGGGCATTCAGTGTGTGGTGTGACTGTCCCACAGGGGGTGTCACTGATGGAAAAAAACCCTCCTTTTCTCTCCCTCTTCCCTGGTATTTGAGTTGTGCGGCAGGTATGTTAGGAGGACTTTGACCTGCTGCCTGGGTGACCACTAGTTGGAAGGACGAGAGATGCCTCTTGGAGAAGGTGATGTAGCACCTACTACCACAGCAGATTGGGGAATACCTACATGAGCTGGTCTAGCAGCTCTGAAGGAGAAGGTGACTTCTGCCCCTCCTCTTCCCCCTGGTGAGCTTCTGAGCATCAGCAGGGGGTCAGCTGGTGTGCACCTGAGCAAACTGCTTTGGAGGGGGTTGTGCATGGAGAGGAAGCAGTCCGCTGCAGACGTCGAGAGGTTCTAGGCTCAGGTGGCTGTGTACCGGATACTGAGCCTGTAGGAGAGAGGGTAGGACCCTGTGTTTGCAGGCTTTCATGCCAACGACTTCATTTTGGTGCAAGGGGCAGTACTGAAGTGTCTTGCCAAGGTATTAACTCCTGGGTTCTCTAACCTGGATCACTTAATGCTAGAAAGAGGTCAGAACAACCGATTGAAACTTTGTAATTCTCTGAGGGGTTAGAGAAACACCTGGGGGGGAATTAATTATTCAGCATCAGTAATGTGCATTTCATGATGTTTCTGGGTGGACTTGTATCATTTTTTAAACTGTTTTGCATGTCCCAAACCAGTGAAACTACTTGAGGAAACTATCTGTATATTTGCCTTCTCCAAAAAAATAAGTCATTTTGGTTTATCCCTCTTTGCTTTTCCAATGTTCACGTGCAATTTCTTCCTAAAACGTGTTGGCAATGTGCTGTTCTCACTAGCAACCTCCACCCTCTTCCCTGACCAGAAATAGAAGGGATAAACTGTCAGCCCCCCTGAAAAGCCAACAGATCATCTTAAACATTTTTTTGCTCCCGAATGCTATCTAAGCGTTATGTCAGTTCCTTTTTTTCCTACTTGAGTGAACTCAGTGGCAGCGGAGTAGTCATTATTGTCAACAGGAAGGCTTTATTGGCGCTGGACAGCGGGGTCTCGCGAGTCCGCTGGCAGTGAAAGCTGACAGCCCTGACAGCTCAGATGTGTCTGTGCTGAGCTTCTTTACTTTTGTTGAGTTTAGTTATATGCATAACGGAATTTGTCCGTGTCTTTTAGGATACCTTTTAGGAACAGAGGCTGTATTGCTTTTAGTTGGCAATGCTCTGATTTAGGGAAGAAGGTGACATTTCAACTCAGCACTGCCAGCAGGGCTTTTGATTGCACTGGGAAGCTGTTAGGATTTTAGAGCTTGGCTTGATGTGAGTGCTTAATAAGGTGCTTGCTTTAAGTAGGGTCTTGAAGAAACTGGCTGTCTCCTTCAACCATTTGCAGATACCCTGGGTCTGCAGGCAGCGGCTGGTTTTTTGTTTCTCCACGCAGGCTGGTTGTCAGGTTGCTGGCTGTGGGTGCTGCTTGTATCTTGCCTTCAGTGGAAGCTTCTTTTTCATTCTTAATGGCAGGGTGATACTTGCTGAGATGGATTCCCCAAAGATTTGTGCTGCAGCCAGCTTGGAGATCTGCTGTTGTGTTGGTGCAGCGTTGTTTCCAGTGGATCTTATGAGTGGTGCTGGAAGCTTTTTACTGACTTTCCTCACAGTGAATAATTCATTTTCAGTTAAATAGTGATTTGGTGGGAATGGGAGTATTTGCTGTTTAAGAAAGGCAAAGCATACTGGAGTTCTTAAGTTTCCAGGCACTTTAGTGTCAAGGTAATGATCTCCTGACCACTTCTGCTTTGAAGTTGTGCATGGTGGGAAGAACATATGACTGCCTCTTGTCTTGAGTTAGAGTCCTTGTAAGGAAGAAATCTGCATGCAGCTTCCTACTTGTTTTGGTGAGTCTGGTTATCGAGGTGAGCTTTTGGTCCCACTCCCTGGAGCTGTGGCCGGTGCGTGCCTGCCGGGAAAAAATGCAGCCAACCCGAAGAACTTTGTCGAAGGGCAGTATCGTACCCCTCGTAAACAGTGTATTCAAACAAATTACAGACATAATGCAGAAATTACTGGGTAAAATTCTCTGGCTGATGTTATGATTGCAGTTGTCCATCTGGCCTTAAAAACCTATGAATCTGTGATGCAGATTCTAGCATTTTGTCTCTTGCTATAAAAGGGAATCATGAGAAAACTTAGAGCAGAGTGAAGCCAACGTAATAAAATATAAATCTGCAGTTAATATTAGTTTGCGAGTTCATTAAGTAGTGTATATTTTCTTCCTCCAGTGGACCATAAATAATAGGTACTGCTACAGCTTGCACTGCGCTGTAGCTGGTTTCCACTGATGGAAATGTTTCCAAGGTTCTCGCCTGCGTGTTTTTTGTCCCGACTCAGTGTAGCTAATTAATACAAAACATCTGCTCCCTGATGACTTTGATTTCTTTCAAGAGTTTATTTTTTTTCATTTGTTTGTGCTTTCTCGGATTATTTTTGACAGTCACTTGTTGGAGCGCCTTGGATTTATACTTTTTTGAAGAAATACTTGGCACAACAGAGAAAACAGTTGGAAAATGAATGGCAACAATACTGTAGTAAAACCAGTGAAGATTTATGAAGCAGGAAAACGTCGACTCATGATTATGAAGAGTCCTCTGCAGTCAGTGTGTCTTGGTAGTGCTGTGAACTCTAGGAGCACAGGAGGAAGGATGGGGAGGTATGCAGTGTAAGGAGAAACCAGTTCTCTTAATGGTGATGTCTGTGGCAGCTCTACCCCTGCCTTGGGAAAGAGGTGAAGAGCAGAGGCGTGAAGCTTGGTGGAAAGCCTGTGATGCTATTCAGGAGGCCTTCCAGTGAGGATTCGGTGCAAAGCACTGCTGTCATGTCTTGTGTACCTTGACCCTCGTCCAGCAGAGCGTTTCGCCTCGTGCTTAATTGGCAGTGTATGAGTAGTCTCTTGTGAGGTTTGTCGCAAGTATTTTGACTGTAGTTGCTCCCACAAGCTATGAGTGTTGGGTCAGAGCTGGGGTACCTTGATGTAGCTCTAATCTTTTCATGGGTGGCTACCAGCAGAGTGCTTTGCCGGGAGCTGCAGGAGGATGTGGGATGTGGGAGCACTTGCTTCATGCCTTTTTTCATATGGGAGTTCAGATTCAGGTGGCCCAAAACAATGTTCAGGCTCCTGTTCAATTTGTAACAAATGTGTTAAAGTAGAGTTTTACTTCATTTGAATCAAAATGTTTTGTTTTAAACAACTGTTACTGTTTAAAAATACGCTACTTTACAAATCATGTGGTGTTTTGAAATATTTATCCAGGCTTTAAGGAAGGTTTCTTTACTCCTGTTTGTTTTGTGATGGAAACTGTATTTATAGGGTATTGATTTGGTCAAAGAGGATGTTCTTTTGCTCCTGCTTTAGGTGTATTTCAGTGAAATGAAAAAAAGATTGTTACGGCTGTATAGCTTCATGGCATAACCTCCATCACCTTTTGCTGTTTTGACCATTTTGCCTCTTCTAGAGCAATTTGTCAGGATAAACTTTGGTAGAGCATGCCTTGTGGTAAGCCTTAGCTTGCAAATGGTGCTGCTGAAGAGCAGGACTACTCTGGTGTGTAAGGGTTTATTGGAAATCGGCTCAAAGACCATAGCAACCCAGAAGAGTTCAGTCATTTTTATGTCTGTAGAGACTTTGTCCCGGCGTGAGCAATGAAGGTTTTTCTAGAAGATTCTTAGAAGCTGAAGTGGCAGGAGGATGTGTGGCTGTTAGGATGAGAAGTGCTCAGCCTGTTGGTGGGGTATTTTTTTTTCAGCTTATTTTTTTGCCATTTGAAATTGGAGTGAAGAAAATGAAGCTGCTCCAGCTGATCCCACCCCAGCCGAGAGCCAGAGGAGCCGTCTTGCTGCAGTGATGTGAGCAAAAAAATTCCGTGGATTGGTGGCTTCTACGTCAGGCATTGTACCATCATGGTAGACCTGTCCTGCTTTTGCCTGGGCAAGCTAATGCTGCCACATGGCACTGTTTTAGGTGGCTGTGTCCAATGGGGTGCCCTGCTGTGTGGACAACAATGTTGTTGGTTTAGGTCAACGTTGAATGCCATCAGCCCTGGTATTTTTTGTGCTTCCTTCCAGCCATAATCGCTGTGTAGCCATAGTGAAGCTGCTAAATGCCTGGCTCTGTGAACGTGACAGCGACATCTGAGTAAAAAACTGTATCCACTCTCCCTGTCAGAGATTCTTGAGTGAAAAACAGTATTAATTCACCAGCTAGAGTTCAGGGCAAAGGTTTAGATCACTTCTGCTTTTATTCTAACTTGATTGCTCACCCGTAGTAACTAGCCTGTCTGAGAACAAGAGTGTATGCAAATTCCCCAGGCTATTATTCTGTATTAAAAAAGGAAAAAAAAAAAAAAAAGGCTGTGGTATGACTTTAGACTTAATCATCATTTATCCTACCCTGAAGGCATGGAAGTTAATGATGATATAGATCTGTGCGGTTTTGTGTTCCCCTTGACTGAGCATTAGAAATAATTAGGGCTTGTGGGATGGATGCACTGATGGTGGAGATGAGCAGAAAACATTTTTGAATGTGTATGTGCCTCTTCCAAGTTTGCTGGCAAAGATAAGGGCGCTGAGAGTGTGCTTATGTGTTCCAAGGTTTCTTGCTTGTTCGTAGAGACATTGATAGGTGGTGTTGAGGAGAAAGGAACTGGTAATAAATGAGTTCTGTTACTTTGGAAGCTTTCAAGTTTATGGGCCAAGCAGAGTTGCTAGCGATTTCTGGAGAGATTTCTTCAGTGGAGTGAGGTCTCCTGCATCCCAAGGGCTGCCAAGTACAGCTCTGTGTGATGCCTGTGGAGTATCTACAGCATCGGGGCTGGTCCAGGAGTCACAAACTAGACAGGAGCTGGCACTAGACCTCCTGAAGTATGGAAGCCTTAAGCACCATAGGTGGAGGTTTTCCCAAATTACCTCCTTCAGTGACCTGAGTGTTTGGGTTAGTAGGTTATTAGACAGCCATGGCCAAATGCATGCTGATGGTTATTGCAGGTTGGATGGGGAGGAACTTGTTTTGCTGCTCTGGAGGAGACCTCTGGTCTCTTTTTCTGTCTTGCTGTGGGTTAAACCAGAGACAGTTTCAGGGATTTTTATTCAGGTGCAAAAAAGCTTCATCTTTTCCCAGGCAGCCATGTGGTGGGTTATGGAAGATCTGTTGAGGATGGTAGAAGCCCTTCTCTAAAGTCTCTGCTAAAATAGTTTCCTCCATGTTGCAGGTATGTACTTTACCTGCTTTTTGTCTACTGCTTCTTCCCCAACCTGGTCAATCTGCAGTTTTTTGATGAAAGCCATTTTGGCAAAAATAATGTTCCTGCCAGGCTGGAAGGTGGTGGGAAAAAGGGTGGTGCTGAGCCCATATGGACTTGTTTAATGAGACCATGTGCTGGTGGTCTCTCCAGCAGTGGGGCATGGGAAGGCAGCCTTAGAGAGCATACCGAAAGTGTTCATAGCACCATTGCCCTGAGCGGGAAGCTCCTGCAGCTGGGCCATCAGAGAAGCCACCCACTTGGAGAGGGGGTGCTGGGGCTTGGGTCTGGTTTGAGGCTGGATTGGGGTGAGGTTTGGGCCTGGCAATGATGCCAGTGAAGGACACGCATACTGGAAATGACTGGGAAGGGTGGTGATGGGGAAGATGCATATACCTTGTATGTAGGTGAAACAGTGGTAATCTGTGTTTACACCATAATTTTGGGGATTCTCAAAGCAAAACGCTTCAGTCCTTGCAGGCAATTTAGAATAACTGCTGGCTAAATATATACCTCAGAGGAGATCAATGCAGTGTAGTATTTTAGAAGATATTCTATGAGGGCAGTCCTGGGCAGAAGCCTGTGGGGCAGCCGGAGAGTCTGCTGTGCCTTAGCAGCCCCTCCGAGCTGTGCTGGGAGCCTCTCTGGTCTCCAGAGCAGCCCAGGCACAGGGGGAGCTTAAAGTCGCCTGTGGCTTTTGTCTTCCTGGCATGTGAATTTTGGGTTACTGTGCCATGCCTGTCAAAAGGTGTATCCCATCCTCTCCTATTTATTCTGCTCTATGCAGAATTCTATAAAAATAAGGGAGGAATTGAGTCTTTTCTAACTGAAGATTCAGTATTCAACTCTGCTGGCTGACTCACCGGTAGGAAAATTCCCACTGACTTGAGTTAGAGTTGAATGGGTTGTATTATCTTTTCATATGCAGAAAATTATTTTGAAATTGAAGTTAATAACAGCAATTTAAAAATTGTCGTTGATAGAAAGATGGTACAATATTTAGTTATATCATGTTCTTTTTATGATTTGATGTTTGAATAAAAGCACTTTTTCTGCCTTTTTTCTTAATTAGCGTGTCATGAAGAAGTTTATGGCATCAAACACACTGTCTGATTACATTCATTAGTAGCATCTCCAGGACAAGTTTTAATTAAGTTGTACAATGTAGATCAATACTTGTTTTGCATCCATTGCAACTTAAGACGGGAATATACTGTTCTGCACAGTTTAATTACAGTGATTGTAGTAGAAGGAATTTGGGTAAACTTGACATTTTGGCAACTTCAGTCTCTTCTCTTGCTTTTTAAAATAGTATACGGTTATAAAATGGGACATGTTATTTATGTGTGTCCTATTTTGAAGTATATATTAAGATCACCCTTTTTATCCCATTAAAAAGAAAATTCAGTGTGGTTCAGGAGCACTGGATTACTGGTGCTTGACTTTAGCTGAAGCAGGAGTCCTTAATGAGCATTTTACCTGCAGATTTCAGGAGGAAAAAGGCTGGCCATCACTGGGTGCTATATCTAATGGTAGATGATCGCAATACTTTATTTTGCTTAGGCTGTGGGGTGGAAAGCCACCTAATTGTATGTTTACTTACTGTGGATGTAGTTCAGTGTAGTTTCTGAGTATTGCTTCCACCAAATGTCCTGTAGCTCGGTAGCATTGCCAGCTCCCAACTGTTTTCTGTTTTGGCAGGAGAAAGCAATCTGAGCATGAAAACCTGGAGCTACCGAGTGTTTTTGCTCAACATCACAAAAATATACTTGACCAAGCAGAACATCTGTATGCCTTATGATAGTGTGCTGTGTTAATACTTGCATACATTGTGAAAATGTCTGGATAGACAAATCTTATTTAAGAGAAGTATTTGACGCCAGAACTGAGAATGATTCCCCCCCCCCCCCCACCCCCCACACCACCTCCCTCCCCACCCCTCCCCATCCCAATCACACCACCACACCCCCGCACTC
>Ga0181612_102394_pt1 | contig 13231 bp, 7 predicted proteins | sample HoacroProtozoa21_FD_119630 | JGI IMG/M metagenome (GOLD analysis project Ga0181612, IMG submission 119630) | Hoatzin crop microbial communities from Cojedes, Venezuel. Combined Assembly of Gp0051906, Gp0051904, Gp0051908
CCCTACCCCCGCCCCCCAAAACAAAACACAGGGAATCAAACCAAAACCCCCCCCCCCCCAAACAAACAGACAAACAATAAAATTATGTTGCAATAGTGTTTTAACTAGGTTTGCTGGGGGGATGGGGAGGGAGGACTGAATGTTGGTTTTGAACAGAAGTTTGGCATTTGGAAGACTTGTTTGCACTGAACAGTATCCTTAAAAGAGGGACTAGTATAGGGTGAGTCCCCAAATAAATTATTACTATTCCTTTTCAGACTAAAAATAAAACATTTTAAATATATTGATTATACCTTCATCAGAACAGAAATATTCTATCTAACCTATAGGTTCCAAGAATCTCTATTGGGGCTTAATTTACCATCATTTCAAAACAAAACAATGAAAAGTGAAATTTTGCACATTAGGATATTCATAGTGACCACATAAAGTTAAAAAAAAATTCACAGACTGTTAGCCATATATTTCAACTTTTTCTCACAACTTGAACCTGGTGAGAATTAAAAATAGCCTCAGTTTCATGTAAGGAATACTTATTTTTTCATTCCTTGTTAAAATCAGATGCTTTTCTTTGTGTTTTTTTTTAAAGAACATTGACTTTTGGATGGCATGCCATGAGTCCGAAGGTAATCAGACAAAAAAAAAAAATGTGTGCTCAATGAAAATCTTGATCATATCATGCCACTGACTTTAAGCCAAAATCTACACTGATTCAGACTAGAGTGTGGCTTAATCTTTGGAATGATACAGGATGTGCATTAATCTGAACAGGCTTTCAGTCATACCCATACTTCCCTGACTTTAAATGCTTTTCTTCATCTGTATTTCTGACTTTGAGTAAAGATTCAGAATTGCATTTCAAGTTTATAATTTTTGTGGCATTTTGATTCTTATTCCTGCCCCATCTCCATTGGTTTAAGATTTCTTTACCACTGTTGAGTGACAAAAAGTTGAAAAATTATGGCTAGTTGTGTTTCTATTTTAATAACCATACCTATATAATTGTCATTTTCATACATTAAAAAAATATTTATGCTTTCTTTTATATTTTAGTCAAGTACTTTCTTAAACAAAACAATAGCACCACTTTGGCATTGTTGGCCAAATCAGTAACAGGTAAAGCAAATATGCACACACTTTTCTGAACTTCTCTTTTCACGCACTTCCTTGTTAAAATGGAGAGCTAAGAAGACATAGTGCTTGGCCTAGAGTCTTCATTAATCAACTTTAACCGTTGATACTAAGTCAACAACCAGCTCGTGCGACAACTGAACATTGCTACCGGTTGTGTATGGATTTCACTTCTGTATAGAAAGCCTACCAATAATTTACCCTTTAATCTTAAAAAAGGAATGGACACTGTACTCTGTCTTGGGCAAAAGGTGCCTACTTTAATGTATCTACAGGGACTAAATGCAGTATCCCATTATTTGATTTTCTTTTCTCTCTTTTCTGAATGGTACAAATGAGCCTCGTAGAAGTCTTTCACACAAATGTAAGTGTAGGTTTGTAAGTGCATTTTGAGCAGAACATAAAATTTACTCATTTTCCATTTAAACTCTTAATGATTAATATTGTTACTATGGAGATGAGGCTCAAATTTTGCTACCTTGATGAAAGAGATATAACTTCAGTGGGTTTACATATGCAGTTCTTTTTGAACTAAAAGAAAATAATGAGGCTTAATTCACTTTTTTAATTCTGCACTTCAATGACATTCTGTGTAATAATTGGAGTTTTGTGTCTATTGTGGAATGCAAAAATTTGTGACTTCTGTCATGTGATTTACATGATATGGGAGGATGGGGAGTGGGATTTTCTTTACTATTTAAGTGATTTATGAGAATCAATGGCATCCAGTGGGAGCCCTGTTCCTAAATATCTGGAGTGCTTTTGAAAATCCAGCTGAACCCTTCATGTTCTCTAATTAGAACTTTCTCAAGTCAGACTACTTTATACTTTTGGGAGGGAGATGTTTTGGCTCATGCTTCAACTTCTGTAAGTAGCGGATTTATTGAGATTATTAAGCTAATGCAGCCCTTTATCTTTCACACTGACTGGTATATCATATGCTCCCTGCCATATGACTGGAGATTTCTTATACAAGTATGCGTTTCCCGTCCATGCATTTCTCACCTCTGCGGTGGTGGAGCTACTCTCCATTTTGTGATATCATTTATTCTGTAGTAAGGCAAGGTGTTGCCTTTGAAGCTTGTAGCTATTCATTATTTATCATAGTTTCTTTCAAGAATTGTTCTGATTTGTTTAGACAGTTGTCAAGTTCTGATGTTAGATATTGCTGTCTATAAGTGACATTTTCTAATTATGATTTCTCAACAGGAGAATTATGGTGGCATGAATGTGAGTGCATGAATCCAAAGTTAAGACCAAAACTTGATTAAATTTACAGGAATTACGTAGCACAATGAGGTATGGTTATTCATTTATGTTAACAGTGCATCAGTAAAATGTTATCTACAAAGAAACTTGCCACCACGGAGATCTGAAAATTGTTTTTTGTGTGCACACCTTTCCTCCCTCCTCCCCTTAGAACTTCAGAGGGGGTAGGGGACAGAAAGAGTCATGGGACATGAAATGGAAATATGCATTATATCTGCGACATCAAAATAATGGCTTATTCTTAGAATGCATTTCAGAATTCTTAACAGCCATTGAAGTAAAAATACTTCCCTCTCCATCCCCTTCACCAAAAAATAGCCTGTAAGAGCTGTGATAGATACCAGAATTGCTGATTATTGAATTGGTGGTAAACAGGTTCGTTTCCCTTCTGTTTCTCTATACTTTCTTCCTTTTTCAACATAGCTATCTCAGTCGGTGACAGCTGTGACATGTTCTTTTTATTCATTTACTGTTCTGTTTTTACATTGCAATGGCAGCCTATTGTGCATATAAACATGGATCTCACAGAAATGGAAGGGTTTAAAGAACTGCCAAGGAATACATTGCACTTTCCTTGGAAAAATTACGAAACCTCAATCTTTTGTGGGAAGAGAAAAGGAACTATAATAATTTGTTAGACTTTTAAGGCCTACCTTTCCTGTCTGTTTCACAAGAAACTATTGTGGAGCTGTACAATATGCAGTCTGCAGAAATTTTTCTCTTGAGTTTTAATCAGTAGTTCAGTCATCTACTGATGGATGTAGCAGAAAGTAAGGCAGATTTGAACCTTTAAAAAGAGATACTTCTTTTATCTAATCTGACATCTCCCTAATTGCTCCCTTCATACACTATTCTCCCTGCCCTCTCTGGGAATGACCAAAGGATACTTCATCCCTTATCTGAGCTTACCGTATGCAGGGTGATGGGGAGAAATCGAGTGGAACCACGTTGAAGTTCTGGACAAGATGGAATAGTGCATTCTCCCCTGTCTTCTCTTCCCTTCTCTCACAGAGAAGTTTATTGCTGACCTTGGGACACTGTTGGCTACCTATCTCCCATTGCTGCATGGCCGATCTAGCAGTGAGTTAATTTACAAAAGCGGAGCGTAGGACGCAATGTTATTCAAGGTAGAATCAGTGCAGTATCTATTAAGGTTCCATGGCAGAGATTATCCAGAAATTTGTCTCCCACAAGAGTGCATGAAAAGCCATTGTAAGCAGCAGTTTGAAGGACGTTATGGTTCATCTCTTCTTGAAGACTCATTCTACATTGTAATTTAGTGATTAGATTAGCTTTTCTGATTTACAGAGAGATGCAGCAGCCTAATTAACAGTCAATTTAGTCACATTTGATTGTAGGAAGAATTAAGATGGCGAGAATTTCAGTAACCCTCTGTTACATTTGAATAGAGTGCTGATGTTTCAGAAAGATTTAGGCCATGATGGGCTACCCTTTGAAGTCATTTGAGGGCTGTTTTTCAAATGGTCTTCTCCGGGCCTAGGCATCTATGAATTTGTGTTCCACATTACTGTAAGTGAAAACACCACCATTCAAACATCTAAAAGGAAACAAGTATCTGAATTTTCTTTTCAAGATGGGAAAGTTATTTCTGTGGTGGAATCTGAAGCCATTTTAGTTCATTTAAACTGAATATTTTAAAAACTATTTTGTTATTTAATCTTTGGCTTGATCTTTTCGTATTTGCTTTTACCTGTTACTGTTTTGGCCAGACCCTTTCATGTAACAAACTATAAAATAGCACCGTTGCACTATAAAACAGAGATTTGTACATACTGTTTGATATATGTGTATTATTGATATGCTAAATTTTAAATACTGCATTATATGGAGGAAGAAAGAAGTTACCTATAGTGTTGCAAAATAATTACCTGGAAGAATCATTAATGGTTTGAGAGCCTGTGTATGCTTTAACTGCTTTTAAAAATCTTTTACCTCACAAAATGCAATAAACTGCATCTTTGCAAGAGAAGAAAAAAAAAACCTGTCTTAAAACAAACGCATCTATAACCCATATTCTGTCAAAATGCCACAGATGGAATTAATGGATGTTTAAAACTGTATATGTCACCTTACTGCTGCTGTTACTGGGAATGTCAAACTGTGCAAATATGAAGACGACAAACAATGTTATCACACACTGTAAAACAAACAGCCTGTTGCTTGTATAGAAGTGCAAATAAAAAAACCCCACCACTTAGACAAGGCTGATGAATGACTCCAGCAGCCAGTGTTCATAGGTTAATTTAGTGCAATTGGATCCATCAAAGGCCCGTAAATTTGTAGGCTTTTGAGGGGCACAGGACTTTAAGAGATTTTGTGCAGGACAGTTACAACAGGTTAACAAACAGTAATACATCAACCACAGAATTTTTTAGTTCTGGGCTGGTTAAAATGTTCTGTTCTCTAAAGACTTAATATTGGAATGTTTAGTTGCATGTTGTTCACTGGGAGAATGCCCATTGGTTGAGATAGCATCAAGCTTATTAAACCATAGGGTTTTTTAAGTCTTCCGATGTTTAACAAATAATTTATTTACAGCAAAGTATCCTGCAGATGGCACATTCATTCTTCATTCTTGTGGATGGCATGTTCTTACATTCTGTAGTTTCTGTTTCCCGTGTTCCCTCTACTTGTATTCTTCAAATGCACTTCCTGAAGGTGTAGAAAAAAAAAAATTATTCCAGATAAATTTTAATACACTGTATGACCACAAAACTCATATTAGTGGGAAAACAGTTATCCTGAATGCTGGAATTGTTACAGCTCTTCTGCCAGTTCACAGGCAACTTAACCATACAAAACTTCTATACACTAAATTTCTTGTTCTCCTAGGCATAAACATGCTGATTACTGCTGTAGTTGATCTTGGCAGAAGAAACATCTGTATACTGGAACCTGGATGGTCTTATGCACACAGTGGGTACCAGAGATTTCCTTTCTTTCAGAACAACGATATTTGCAAAAGCAGGATGTAGAGGGGCCAGGTAACTTCAGAGTTATAACTGCAGGATTTATGGAGCCTCCAGGGCTTTGGTACCCAGTGGTCAGAGGTTTTCAGAATCGCTGAGTGGGGCTCTGTTACCTACATTTTGCATAAATGTCATATTAGGTGTGCAAGATTTTTGTTGGATAAGGCCTTTAGGAGGATAAAATGTGTGGGTTCACTGCAAGAACTGCAGCCAAATAATTTGTATTTTCAAAAAGAGATGGAGTGATGTGCCAGGCAAATCAAGAGAACTTTGCAATGAATAATGCCCTCAGCTCACTGTCTTTCCATGCACCAGCAAGATTCCAGCAGCAGTGGTGGGTGTGGCATACATCTTTCAGTTCAGTTTGATTTCCTTATTTGCCACGCTGGTAAATATTATCTGGGCCCAAATCTTTGCACATTCTGTACCAGACTAGAGGCAGAATTGTTAAGTGACCCTCCGTATATCTAATCCTCATCAGAAGTAAAATTCTTAGTTAACTGAAATCATGTCTGTTGTCTTAAGAAAAGCCAAAAGTAAAAAATCTCCCTGAGAAAGGTGAGGCATGTATATGCAGCTCTTCCACTGCATTATCTGCTATTTAAGCCCTATAAAAGAGGTTATATTCTTTAAAATTTAAAAAGTAATTAAATTTTTGCCTGCTTTTCTGATGGACAGAAAGAAAATGGAAGCTGATTTGGTGCATTACAGTAGTTCTGTGGTGTTTTTTAATGATTTCCTATATAAAATATTATTCTATATATAACTTTAATTTGCCTCTAGTATCTACTAAACGTAAAATAAATCAGAAACTGGCAAAGGTTCACAAAACTTGAGCTCACATAGAGCTTATTCATTTTCATTGGTTTGGACTGTTTTCTGATGGATATGAGTTGAATTATGTTCAAAATATAAAAAAAACTGAACCCAAGCAGTATTAGTAATTGTTAAACTAATTATACCACTAACAAGAAAGTGTATTGAGCAAAACTAAGATTTATCATCTCTGACAAGCCAAATTTGTTAATAGCAAAATATTCATAATGAAGAAATGTCTTTGTTAGGAATCTGCCATTCTAGATGTTCTTAGTCCAAAATGCAATACTAAAAGAGGAAAAAAGATTAATCATCTAATCACTATTTCCAGATTTTGCTAATATAGCTGTAGAGTAACTTCCTTAGCGTGGATCAAATACAGAAACAGAAATGTCAACAGAGTTCCACTTATCCACAGATTACAATATTTTTTGCTGTTTCATTGCCTGTTTCTCTTCCAGCTTTTCCGAAACTACTTTTTCTGTCTTTAGTTTTCCCTAAGTTGTACCTTAGTTTTCACCCTGAAGTACTCATTCTGGAGAAACCCTTCAATTTTCACTGATTTTCAGTCAGATCATCATTGCAGCACTTCACAGGAGTCTGCCACTGCTAAGGATCCTGCCGTATGCTACAAATGTTTGTATTGGTAACAATGAGCTAAGAAAACAGGAATTCCCTGACTCATCTGCCCTGTTTTTTAACTCATGGCAACAAAGAAAAATATCCTTCTCAATGCTTCGTCTAGATGCTCCTCTTTGAAGAGAGTTTACTAGCACACAGGAAAAGTTATATGTTCCATTTTATTTGCAGAAATTCATACATTCTTAAAGGCTACACAGTCGTGATCTGTAAAACAGACAGTGAGAGCCTTATTATGAAACAACAGCCATTTTGGATTGCAGTGCATTTCAAAGTATACGTAAGTAGAAAATTATATATTTTCCAAATGAAAACATAAATTCTCTCTGTTACTGTTGCAGTCTCACTTCAAAATGGCTTTATCATCCAAATAAAGCAAAGATTAAGACATAGCAGGGTTACAGTTATAACTCTTAATATTGACATGTAGATGGAAAAAGAGCTGTCATAATACATCGGCTAGCTTGGAAATCAAGGGAAGATGGCAGGTTACTTTTAGAACAATTTCTCCTCTTGAATTAGCATTTTGATGAGTAACTACAAAGTAGTGGCACTGGTGATGGCAGCAGTAATATGCATACTACAAAATGCTTTGACCCACATAATGCATTTTTTAAGTATGAGATGTTGAGACCATTGGAAAAAAGGAGATGTGAATGCCTGAATCAGATTCTCAGACCTGCATTTGCACTGGTATAGAAAAGCTTACCTTATTTCTCAAGTCTTTGAAAAAAGGTAAATAGAAATAAAATTGTTATCTGTGATGCTATCAGATACCCTGAGCTGATATTCAGACCCAGAAAAAGACAATAAACATTTTATAATGATGGATGCAAAATGTCAACTTCAGATTTGTGCGTGTAGTGTAGCAACATTTGTTTGTAATGAAATGACTAAAGCTCAGCACTAACGTAACCTATAAACAGAACAACAGCCCTGCTCCATTGAAGTAAGTTATTCTACCAAACTGTGCTCCAGGAACTGGGAAAGTAGACCACTTAAAAAAACACTTAAACCAAAACCCAAATGCTGGGTTTGTCTATTGAAAAGGTTATGAGGAGATGCCAAAAAAAAACTAGAAGGGTGAAAGGCATAAGAAACTGACTGTGTATGAAATCTGAGAGTAACTGGACAACATCTTATATATTCCACTTAATCCTCCCTTAAATCTTGAATCTAAATAAGAAAATATTAGGGGTCATATACGTTATTTTGCATGCATATATTCACTTTAAAAGTATATGTATCTTATGTATAACTTAAAAGAAAAATATTCTAAAGTAGAAAAAAAATTGCTCAACTGAAAAATGACTTCAGTATAATTATTTTTTTAATCAAAATCAGTGACATATCAACACTATGAATTAGCTAAATGCTTTCAAATTGGCGTAGCCTATCCAAAGAAGAAAGTATGAACATAGCATTGTCTTTCTTAATGGACACATGTACAGCTATCTGCAAAAAGAAAAAAGAAATAAAAAATAATTACGTAAGAAAATGTACCAGAGCTTTTTCACATAGAGTTTTTCTTAATGAATTCTGTTTCCCTTCTCTTCCCTACGCTGTATTTTCCTTTTATCTGTCATAAATCTGAGTAATAGTTTCTTCTACACCTTCTATATTTTTGTTTCCTTAATCTAATTTTATCCATCCACAGATATTAATGAAAATTTCAGTTTATTCTTCCCATCAGATTTGTGTTATTTTACCACACGTTTGCATCAAGAAGCATTTATGATTTTTGTACTTCTGTTCACCTCTCTTCTCCTTTTCCCATAAATTTTCTTTGAAGGTGTTGTTTTCTTTAACATTAATTTTTCTCTAATTTTATTTTCTCTCCTCTTTTTACCAAAGTTCTGTCTTTTCTGTGTGATGCACCACGGTTTGTTCAGTTCTTCATTGTTTCTCGTCTTCTCAGCCTCTTTGATCTTATTCCCTCCCCTTTCTTTTACTCTGCTCCTCGTTGTCTTTTTACTGCCCTTTTCACCTCTTGATTCTTTTTTGCTTTTAATTTCCTGGATGATTTCTTCTGCAGCTGCGTTCTTTCAATTATTATGTACTCCCGCTAATTTTTTCTTCTTTCAGTACCCCCTTTTGAATGCTACCTCCCCTGCTGCTGCAGGAAGATGCAAGATGCCTTTCTTCTGTTCCTTTCTGTGTGTAAGAGAAGTGTTTTCCTTCCTATCTTTTGAAATGGGAAGAGGACAGCTGCCTAAAGACTGACATCATTCCTTAGCCCTCCAAGGAAAGACATGTGGAGATCCATCAGAGAGCTGGCAGGTTTCTTGTCTCCTTTCACCTGAAGTTACAGAATGTTTTACCCATCACCTTGGCAACGAGTATAGGAAGGAGCACACAGGTTACTGGCCAAGCCTGTTTTCTTCTTTTCTTGCAAGCCTTAAATATATGTGTGCCCAGACAGGAATAAACCACAGGGTGTTCTTGTCTATAGCTGAGCTCTTCCTGAAGAAGTCTTCGCTTGTTGTCGTGTGTGCCCTTTGAGATGTTCATGGCTAAGGTGATTCTTCCTAGGAAGAGTCACAGAGCCATTACTCTAAAGGCTGAAAACTCTTGAGGAAGGGGTGAAAGGATTCCATTTGATGGATCGACTTACGGAAAAGAAATGGATGCTAGAACCATTACAATTGTTCTTTTCATAAAAATGATATTAGGGAAATTAGTATATAGTGCTGGTTTCCTGACTTGCCATTGAATCCCAGGTTTTTGTGCAGTTCCATTTCTTGTAAGAAAAAATTTTCAGATAACTGAAGGAGTGGGGCCAACATATGTGTAGGACATACAGCGTCAACAGCAATAAAATATATCATTAGAGGCTTACAGCAGATGACAGATAACATGTAAAACAGATGTTCAGAACTCAAACAGGAAAGACAGTAGGGCATGAGCTTAATGATAGCCTCGTCTAAGATGGGTTTTCCAAACTATAGGCTCTGTTGAGGAAGATGAGATTTAGCTACAAATATATACAGTATACCTAGTATGACAGAAGCAAAAATCTGGATACTCTGAACTCCATAACTGTACCAATAATACCAGTGAATATTTGAAGTGCTTGGAGAATATAAATCTCAAATACTAAACAGTTAAAATGAAGTATGTAGTGATTGCAGTGACTATCCAATTAATTTAGTTCTGATAAATAAATTTTTAAAAAGCCAAAACAGTGAGGAAAGAAAAAAATAATTTGTTCATTTACATGTAAAATGAATAGCAGAAGAGCTGTGTTTTCCCTCTTGAACACTCTACCTCTTCCTGACAAGGAAGAATGAGTGAGGAAGTCCTGGATAGATCAGTTGTTAAACACTTAGTGTTTGGTTTCTCTTTTGAAAGAAGTCTTAGGTTCAGTTTGTGATTGGATGATGTCACAGTAGCAGGATAAAACCTCTCAACTACTAGCTTAGCAATCCACATTTTATTCAGTGTTCTAAGACATGAGATAGAACACACCATCTGCTACTTACTTCCTACCATGGACACTTATTTTCCAAAACCCCACTAAGTCTCAGTGTCCCTAGTAGGCAGATCACATCACTTGATTGCTATGTTACCAGCTTTGACAGAATTTTCCTTCCCTAAAATACATTGGGCTTTCTGGCCCTCCCTCCCCCCCCAACCTGGCCTACCTTTTGTGCTTTTGGCATATCAGTGTGGCGCTGAGCACGTACAGAACGCGCAGACTTAGGTGGCTTTATTGGAGCACAATACATCTCCAGCCTCCTCAGGTCACAACTCTGGAAGCAGCATTCATCCACTATTCCCTTGTGGTGTAAGCGTCTACTGCTGGATCCATACCCTGTAGGCTTACCTATTCAAAACACAAATGGAAAGGTTTTATGTTAGAAAGAAAATACAAAGATCTCAGCAGAAATCACACTAAGTTGTATTATTTTAACTGAATCACCAATGGTAGGTGTAGACGCTGCCTGTGTGTATCTGTTCTAAGACCCTGTTCTCAGATACAGCTTCGAAAGATATTCCTGGAAATGGCCATCTTTGATCTCTGTCTGTGGGTGGTTGCTATTTAAGCATTTGAGCAAAATTGTATCTTCAAGAAAATCTTTTAATAATACTTTCCTAAGAACTGTCTTGACATTGGAAATTGAGAGGGAGGAAGCTGAAATCTGACATTTAGAAGCCTTGCAAAGGAAATTTGCCCTTTAGCTTTTGGATGAAAACTGATTGTTGAGCTGACTGAGGTAGCTGGTGTTTAAAGATCATACATCATGCCTGTGTTGTAGGCTAGTATTTTCTAATGAAAAAGGCTACGCTGAGCCACAATGTGAAGTCATTGTGTCTTCCAGAAGGGAAATAAATACTGTATACCACTGCACAGGCCGCAAATCTGCAAGCTTAAAAACTGGTGGGAAGCATGAAATAAGGTAGTAAATTTATCAGTGAAATGCAACAAAAATAGGAAGATGGCTGATAGAACAGATAAAAGTAGAAGATCTTATATTCTATAGCTTTGCACAAGATAGGATATGGGACTGATGCAATGTGGTCTTTCATGTGTTTTCTGTTTGCACTGGCCATCTGTAGAAACTACTTGATTGGTAAATGCGTTGCATTTTTCGCTCAGCTCCAGTAAAGGGTGACATTTTCATTCATAGAACTCTTACACTCTTTTTTTTTTTTTTTATTTCACCCAATGATTTATGCTTTCTTTAATAACTGTTGATTTCTCTGCTATACTGTGCAAAGAAAACAGACCCATTATTTCCTGGACTTGTTTGTATGCAACACAGTTGGATGTGTAGTCACCCTGTTATGACTAACTAGAAATGAAGGAGCATTAAAAGCACACAAAAAAGTAGTTGCTTGCTTACTAATCTATTTTAAAATTCTGGTAGAATTTGGTTTCAGACAGTAAAATTCTGAAAAGATTAAATGTTTTGTTCTGGAATTTTCAACATTAAATGTTTCCATTTACAGAATGATCCACATTGGTAAAGAACCCAAAAACATGGAAAAAAGAAAAAAAATTTGCACCGAGAGCCAAAAAATGAAGTAACTCAATTCAGTCAGCTCTACCAGTTTTTTTTTCTTGCTTTTTTCTTCCCCCTTCAGTTTTATCACTGAGACCAAAAATCTGTTGTTCACAGAGTTTGACAGGAGTTTACGTTTTAAAAAAATTACTCAAGCTAGGTAAAGGATAAGGGCATTGAAGAAGATGAAAAATCAGTTTCTCTTTGGGAAATTATTGCCTCCAATGCTTTCACAGCAAATTCTAGGTTAATATCCATATATTTGTCCTGCAGTTGTCAATTTGAAGACAACGCTGCATTTTGCAATTCTCTGTGATTAAAACATATGTCCACTGATGAAGAACCCTTGAGGCCGTGTTGCATCCGTAAATGAGAAGACCTCTAGTGGTAAAGTATGTCTAATATTTTAGCCAGCAATACAGTCAGCTAAGAACTAACTATCCCTATGAGCTTTGTAAACCCAGATAATAGGTTTTTAAATGTCTTTTCTTCCAGGGACTATAAATTAAACAAAAAGAAAAACATACTTACTTAGTATATTGCAATCCACTGAGGGCCTCTATACTGTACATTGCCTGCTAAATTATTTGTTTCATAAGACTAAACAGAACAGCAAGCCAGGAGTAGATTACAGTAATATTTTGATTTTTCTGTGTGTGTGTTTTGTTTTATGTGTATCACTGAAAAGTATTATAAATATTAAGACACAGAGTTATGGGGTGTTTTTCCCAGGCTATTATCGCTCATTGAGTTATGATATAAAGTACAAGGTTTTACTTGGAGATTTTTCTGAAGTCTGGTAATCAGGTTGGCTTAGCCTAATACTTCTAAAAATTGGTAGTCGTGACAAAATGTGCAGCGTCATTACTGTGAGGGGTACCCAGAGCTGTTCCACATTTTGTTCTTGCTCCCATTTAAATCATGGAAGTGCAAATCCTCTTCCTGGATAGGCAGATGTACTTTTCCTAATAGATCCAGCTCAACTCTAGGTGCAAATAGTTAATTAGTTAGCTCACTTTTCTCAGTCTGCCAATTTTTCATAACCAAACACACTCTAAAAGCTTCTGTTCAAGAATTTTCCTTGAAATGGTGTATCATAGCAGCTAATAGACATAGAGGTTCATTTGATTCCCTGGCTACAGCTAATAGTGAAAATAAGGATGGACAGTTCGTTGGTTAGTTTCATCTGGCTTATGACCTCTCTACCTAGAAAAGAAGCTGCCTGTTAAAAAATTCTGTTAGTCCAATAGAAGATTTCAGGATTAGTAATCATAGAATTGTTTAGATTGGAAAAAGTCCTTGAAGATCATCGAGTCCAACTGTTAACCTAGCACTGCCAAGTCCATCACTAAACCGTGTCCCGCAGTGCCCCATCTACAC
>Ga0181612_153850_pt1 | contig 13231 bp, 7 predicted proteins | sample HoacroProtozoa21_FD_119630 | JGI IMG/M metagenome (GOLD analysis project Ga0181612, IMG submission 119630) | Hoatzin crop microbial communities from Cojedes, Venezuel. Combined Assembly of Gp0051906, Gp0051904, Gp0051908
GGAGAGGCAGAGGGAGCTGGGCTTGTTCAGCCTGAAGAAGAGAAGGCTGAGAGGGGACCTAATATATTCTTACAAATATCTGAAGGGTGGGTGTCAGGAGGATGGGGCCAAGCTCTTTTCAGTAGTGCCCAGTGACAGGACAAGGGGCAATGGGCGCAAACTGAAGCACAGGAAGTTCCGTCTGAATATGAGGAAGAATTTCTTCCCTTTGAGGGTAACAGAGCACTGGAACAGGTTGCCCAGGGAGGTTGTGGTGTCTCCTTCTCTAGAGATATTCAAGACCCGCCTGGACAAGGTCCTGTGCAGCCTGCTGTAGGTGACCCTACTGCTTTGGCAGGGGGGTTGGACTAGGTGACCCACAGAGGTCCCTTCCAGCCCCTACCATTCTGTGATTCTGTGAGAGCCTTTTAGCAGAAAGACCCTTACAACAATGCTGTGCTAAGGGGAACTGTTGGGACAACTGTTTGTCATAAATTCCCAAAGTTTCCAAAGTAGAATACACTCTGCGCTGGGGACTACTGTTCTGAGAAAAGACGAGCGTGTCTAACTGCTTTAGCCTTATTGTTTCGTGAAATAGCTATAGCCCTTGGTGAAAATTGTTCTAGAATACATTTAAACTTTCATGGCAAAACAGTCTTAGCCAGTCTTAACTGGGTAACTGGAAATATGAGTTTATTTTGAACTCTTGCACAAACACCTGACTGAGGAATCGTACGAGGAACAGTAACCTCTAGGCCAAATTTTGTTTTTGACATAGACCAGACATGAAGCTGAAGGGCTTTAACTTGTTGGAGCACTTCCTTTCTGGAAATTCAGTCTGCAGTACTTAAGATTCTTAAGTACTAGTATACTTAAGATTGCTAGTTTTATTCATGAAATAAAAGCTGTTTGGCTAGAATTATCTAGAAAAATATCTTAAGAAAACAAACAGCGTTGTATCTTGCTCTGGCTGGGTCTTTTGATTTTATAGTTGTTAAATAGTGAGGAAATTTTGTTTGAAAGGTTCTGTTTACATAATTGGTTGTCATTCATCTTACTGTTAACACAGCAGTGGAATCCAGCATTCTTTGAATTGTTAGAATTAAATAATCATGAGGAAATAATAGTAAAATATTTTTCTGTCTCACATTATCAAAGGGAAATTGAACGTATTAACTTCTTCCATGTCCTTTGACACAGAAGATAAGATTAAAATCTTATGTAACGTGTTTATTTTTTTCATTTTGGTATTTGTTATTCAGAAATGGTATTTCTGTCTTTTTTCTTTAAGCTTTGTTAAATCTGAAAAAAAGATTTAAATTCCTGTGTTCCAGAAATATTTTTACACTTGTTAAAAATATTTGTAAAATCACGAATATGACATCTGGAAGAATTCACTGCTGTCAACTATTTCTGGATGGCATTCAAATTTACACAAAGTGTATCTCATAATTCAGCTGAATCATCGTAAAATACAAGATGACTATGTTGATGTGCTATTTAAAGTATTTGAAAAAAAAAATGAGGAAACAGAAGAATCCAAAATGGAAGTAACATGTTAAAATTTTATAATTATTTGATACACTTTTTCTGGTGCAAGGATATTAGTAAAGACCTTGTCTAATGGAATAATAATTAAAATAGCGGAGTTACTCTGCATTTATACTAGTGGAACATGTGTGACACTTCCTGTATTTTTGGAACCCCAAACAATTTATGGAACTCTGTTGTGTTGCAAGGTTCACCAGTAATTTGAATCAAGTGAACATCTGAACAGAAGTCAGTCAGTTCTAATACACTCTCTCTCAAGGTTTCAACCAAATTTGGGGTTTTGTAGAACAGGTAAATAGAATACTTTTTTCTTCCCTGCTCCACAAACATGATGAAGAACAGAGGAAGCAAGGATACAATTACTTCGTAAGGAAAGGGTTTTTATGTGTGCGTTCCACTTGTGGGGAAAAATACTCCCTTTCTCAAAGCTTACAAATACAGGATACCTGTCAGAAGGCTTAAGAGTTGAATCTCTTGTACATGTAGCTATCTCTGCTGACATCATGTATCATAACATACTGGCACATGATAGGGTTGAAATTATAATTGCAAGGAAAACTATGACTTGTGGCCTTGAGCCTGTTCTTAGTCTATTGCTTTGCTTTAGTTAGAGAATACAGTATATCAAAGGAATGAAATGTTTTTATACAGACATAGTCTTTTTCTTTCCACCCTGTGGTACAATTTTGATTTTGTTCTTCAAGGTAACAAGAAAAGGTAGGAGAAATTATAATTTGATTTGAGAATAACAAATGCATCTTCAGTGTTTCCAGCTTGTCAAATTCTATGCTTTCAAGAGAGATTTGAAAGACCTGTTAGAAGGCAGAACTAGATCTGGGAATTACAGAAGACTTCAGTGAGCTTAGCTGGATTGCTGGATAAATGAATTTGCCTCTGTGACATAGTGTGCTTTAAATATACAAAAGAAGGCAAAGGAAATTGTAAGTAAAGCTTTTTATCCTGGAGTACTGGAACCAGTGAGGAAGGGCATAATTTAATCTCAAATCATTATTATTGGTGATGATGGATGAGCATGAAGGAAACCAATCCCAGGTTGTTCACAGGAGAGCGTTTTGGAGAAAAACTGTTGGAGTTCAACTCCACTTGAACTGAAAATCAGAAAAACAAATGAGGGCTTTCAAAATAAGCATATTTTAAAGTTATTTTTTAAAATAGCATTGTATATTAAGAGATACAATGAATCATGCATTAAGTAATTTGAAATTGTTGCTCCGTTGATTTATTAAAAAAAAAAAAAGAAAAGGGAAATAAAAGGGAGGGGAAAAAAAGGAAATTTTCGCAGTGGGAAATATTTTTTAATGTTCTATCCCCAGGAAGTAGGTGGGGAAAAATAAAAGGTTATTATGAAAAAGTTCCAGTATAAGCAGTGTACAATAACTGTACAACAACTTACAATGAATACTATTTTATAAGGTTACATATGGAAAGAATTCTACGTGCTGCTGAACAGCAAGCAGCTCTTGTTGTATATTCTTTCTCTGTCCTTGATCATTAAATCAGTTTAGATTCAGTTATGAAAAACTAAACATTTGTGGAATGATTGTACATGAAAATCTGAGTTGACGGTGATACAGATATTTATATCACCAGGCTTTTTGAAACAATTATTTGAAAACGATCTCAATTTTATATAAATCTAGTTGTAGCCATGAGTTTTGTGACCTCGTGTTCCTGTTATATGGTCTTTTTTTTTGTCGCGGATGTATTTTCTGACTGCGGCTCTTAAAAATTTGCTCCCCTCTTCGTTGTTCCGGAAACGGGGCTTGAAACTATTTTAGCTTAAGATGTTTACCTCAAAGTTTTAGCGTTTTAAAATGTTTTTAAAATCTCTTTAATACATAGAAAATGAAGAGGATTTTTGTTTCATGAGGACTTCAGTGTAAGGGTTGCAAACTGCAAGCATTATGTAGCAAGTGGGTGCATTTCTTGAAATGGAAGATTTTTTTGAGCGTTTTCCAAGTAAGGGAGGGTAAAATAATTTTTTGTCATGTTCATGTGTGTTAGGTAGTGCCTGCAGAAGTTTACCAGCTTGCAATGAATTTTTTTTGTTGTGTTTTCTTCTTTTATTGTGTTGTGAATGTTTTGTTACTGCTTTATTTAGTACTGTATTAGTTTCTTTAGTTACTGCATTATTTAAATCCAACTTTGATGAAATTGGTAATGTTCCTTTTAGTAATTACAGCACATTATGGTTACCATATTGCTCTAAGAAGTGCTGCAAAGGTGTAACGTTCACATCCCTGAATTTGGCTCAGAAATACAGGATTTTAAAGTACCAGAGAAAAAGTAGTACCCAAATTTAAGCACTGTGCATGCCCTGCTTGCTCTCTAGGTTCATTAGGAACCAGTCAGCTCTAATCTAGAGAGGCCTACAGCTCTTAACGTAAACACTGCATAACCTTCTTAAAAGCCCTGCTAACTGGAGCACAAATAAATAGATCAATCCCACAATAAATTAATGCTCAAGTAAGCTGCCCCAAGAGTTTAAGGGGAAAACAGGGGAAGAGAGGTGTATAATGCTTGGCATATGTTCCGTCTTTTTTAGGTTCAAAATCCATAGCTTTGTAGTCTGCTGGTAGGCCTGGTGAAGAACTTAAACACATCAGAAAATAGTTCAGAATCAGAGCCAAGCGGAAAAGAGCTGTATCTCCTCCACTTCTCATTATTTTCCCACCTACAGTTTTTTTTCATAAACCAGCCTGGGTTGCCAAATAACTCATTTAACCTCCCAGAAAGATGGAGTATTTTTCTCTTGCAGCAGGACAAAATATAAAGAGAAGAGAGACTTAGCGTTGTTGTCTGGGCATGTGGACAAGGCAGGTGTGGCAAATAAGTTGAGAATGTTCCTCTATCCAAACCATAAATGTTGCTGTGAGCAAATGGGACATTGGTTTAGGGTATATTAGGAAGAGCTTACAATTAAAAACAGGAGCACTCTTTAAATGGGTGGTTCCCTGGCAGCTGCGTATTTACCTGCATTTACTGAAGAAATAATTTGTCATTTCTCAGGATCGTTCATTAATCACTCTGCTGTCAGCCTGCCCTGTTAATTGGGGTCTAGGCTGACCCCAGTAGCATGGAGGATGGGGTGTCAGAGATCACAGCCCAGTACGCATTCGCCTGCCCCATCTTGTTACAGGACAGGACTGGGGCTGGCAAGCTTCGTCCTGCCTGCTTGCAGTAGCTGCACACAGAAGTGAGTAGCTTGGGAAAGGTGGTGGTGAATACTTGCAGGTAGTGCTAGGTACCTTTGCTGTGGCACCCCTCTGAGGTACAGAGCGTGGATTTAAGGGCAATCTGGAGACATTGTATAAGCATGCTGTATAAATGCAGGCAGGTTATTTTACCGTTGGATGCCTTTATTGTACCTATCTTCAGGAGACAGTGATAACAGTCACAGTCACCGTGGCAAATCCTACAAGAAAGCTATATTCAAATTAGTCTAATGCATCCATGGCCTTGTGCATCAGTGTCAGACAGACAGCGTTTGTTCGGAAAGGGTGCGACTCTGCTACAGGCTGCAGGATACTAGCTTGTACTGTTCATGGGCAAGGCAGAGTAACCAACAGCCAGTGCATCTGGGTACTTGGGTTTATTCAAGAATGAACAAGATTAGAGCTTTTACCCTACTAGATCATCTCACATGCACTCGCTCTCTGTCAGCATTATGTTCAGTGAGGGCTTGGCTTCCTTTCCCAGCAGCAGGGAGGTCACTGCAGATGAAGTCGTGTTGGATTGCGGTGTACCATGCTGTTCACAGTTACTGGCCTCGGGCGTTACCGACCAAGGTCCCTGAGCACCCCCTGCAGTCCTTTCCGCCCCCCCCCCACCCATCTCCAGCATCTTTCCTCCTGCGATTTTCACTGCCTTCTTTCCAGGCCCCTTTCTGCTCTCCAAAGCCATGTCTTTTTTTCAGGGAACCCTTCTTTGGGGCCCCTGGCCTCCCATTTTCTCAAGTAGTCTATGTGTAGAAACACAATGCATGATCAGCCTCCTAACTGGGGGTTCTGTCTCTGTGTTAATTGGAGGAGTTGGGATGTACCACTCTTCAAAATTTATGGCCATACCGTACTGGTTGCCGGTAGGAAGCAGTGATCTTCCTGAGAGTTCAGAAGTTCAGTTTTGGACGTTCACACAGGTGTAGACCTAGTTATCACCTGCCTGCTAGTGTTTAAACTTCCCCCCCCCACCCCACCACCTCCCCCCCAACAGTAATGCACCAAAGATGCCTGAAAATCTAAAAAGAAACCATCACTATTCTCAGGCTTTGTCCATGGGAAGTGGACTGAGTCACCATGCTAACTACAAGAAAAACATTCCAGTCTTACAGTGTTCCCTGTACTCATCTCAAATTAACTTCTCCAGGAGGGATAACATGTTAGGCGCATTTGTTGAGGAGGAAAATTGAAGCAGGGAGATGATAAAGACTTGCTCAGACCTAGCACAATAGATTGGTGGCAGGACCAGGGAAAGAGGAAAAGATCTGACCTCAGTCTGGTCTCTTGCAGTACTTAATTGTTGTAGGGGCCTCCAGTCGGTAATGAGTTTAAGACAGTGGAAATCAGGATTTCTCACGGGGGCGGGGGTTGTGGTGAAGATGTTCATTTCTATTCTTTTGTTCGAGAGCTGTCTTTGAAGGCATTGTTCTTCCACAGCTGCAGTAGCCTACATTCATTGTGACAATTGTGGGACAAAATGTAGAATGGATGATTGATACATGAGATAAAATTGTGTAAGAATATTACGAGAAAATCATCTGGAGATAATAAATTATGCAAGGGCAGCTCAAAGAAATAAGCCTAGGACAATTTTTGTGGGGCACCGTGTGGGAGATGGTACAGCAGATCCAAATAGGGATAAAAATGGGTAAGAGAAACAGCAACTAAAACATTCACTAGGACAAGTCATATAATGGGACATGAGTTGAAGTGTTATGGATAGGTAAGGCAGAAAAAATATAGTAAGGAGCTCATGGGCAGAAAAGGAAACAATTTCTCTATGCTCATGAAAAGCTCTGTACTCCGCGTGCACCCTGTCATCTTTTTTCTGTGTGAGAAGGAGGTCTAAGTGCACTTTTTTCCTTTGGTAGGAAATCCAGGTGTCCAGGCAGGGTCTGGATGTTTAGCAGGCTGGGATACAGACACCACAGAGCTTGCAGAGCAGCCTGGACACATCCAGAGAGGCAGAAGATGCAACATTAAAGGGACTGCTGCCTTACAAAATGTGAGATGAAGCCAATGCACTTGAAGCAGAGCACAAGTAGGAGGTACTCGCCTACACTCCTGAAGAGTGTGGGATATAGATAGCAGTGAGCAGGCAAAGTTTATTTTGGATTTGATTTTTTTTTTTTTTTTCCTTGAGACAGCCTTTATCGATTTCTTACCAGCTCTGTGCTAAGGTTTTTGAGAGCCGGGTGTTCTCACATTTTCCAACTCTTCTATGCTTGCTATCAGTCAGTTGTACTGTGTGGCCTGGACAGCTTGAACTCTCAATGAATTTAGTTTTAAGAACATTTTCAAAGATTTTATAGCAAGAAAGTTACAGCAGTGGATAAAAACAGGGAAGATACAGCCTGCAGTGAGGAGAAATTGTTATTGCTGAAGGAATGTCTGAAGCAAGGATATTAACTTGTTGTTAACATCCATTTATTGAGTCCACTACTTAGGGCTTTTAGCAGATTCTATAGTAAACATGGCTGCTTTGGGAACAAGGCGTGGAAGGCGGAATGGTATAGGCACTCCTGTCAAATTACAATATTCACTCTGTTGTCGTGGGTTTCTCTCTCCTTTGACAATAAAGGGACATTAGCTGCTGACTAAGATGCTGTGATTGTTTCTCCCGGTATGAACTGGCTCAGAGTCCCCATTCTAAATGCAGCCGCAGCTGGGAAGGTGAAGAGAAAGCTGACTTTCCTTTCTCACTCTGTTTACTGAAACACTAATACAAATTGTGCAGCTCAATATTGTATTATGCGTACAACAGTATGATGTCTTAGATCTCAGTAATTATTCCGTCTTTGCCTAACAAGACTGGTGTTTCTGAATGTCTGGTATCATATCCTTGTACACTAATCTACTGTGGCATGATATAGTCTTGGGGAGTTTTCTCCAAAGCTCTTGAAGGCAGTGGGAAGAATCGGTTAGTTTCAGTGGATTTTAGAGGGCCAGAAACAGGTACAGGATTTGGACCAAAGCATTAGCGTAGCAGATAATACTACTGCCTGCAGCAGCGCAGCATTTTCCCCACTGTAGTAAATCACCTTAAGGTATTTAAAGACGTCCAGTTTTCATTGTGCCTCCTAAAATACTGAAAACATTTCAGTTGCATGTGCTAATCTTTTACAGTATGGTTATTTCAGAAATACAGGCATCATGAGCTACATACAGGCACGGAATGTTATGAAACTGTGATATGTTTTAAGTTGTCGAAGCAACTTTCATTCATGATGTTATGTGTTAAGTTTCATCCCACAGGGAAGGGGTGTGTGGGGGCGGTTTGTTTTGTTTTTTGGTTGGTTATTTTTTTCAAGCTGAGTTATTAGTCCCTGAAAAATGGAAGTGCTGATGTAATCTGAAATAGTATTTCCTGAAGGGCCATGTTAGAGCAATATTCTAGGAGTCAAATAAGCCCCATTGTGAGAGTCATTTGTCATTTTATCCCTACAGGCAAATTTGTAAAGGTTAGTGAAGGCTATTTGTCAAAGTTAAATGCTGCTTAAAATTTTGTTTCCAAAAGACAAGCACTTTGTAAATATTACTAGTTGTCCTTTTCAGATTATTTTGGTAAAATAGTTCTGCATAGGACTGATGGGGGAAAAAGTGTTTTAAGAGCAATTGTTTATACACTTACTTAATTATGAAGAACTACTTTTCTGTATAAATAGTTTGAAGCTTAGCCTGCACAGTTTTAGTCAGAAAATGAGGATGGTCTATGTCTAAAAACTCCCTGTGCTGATAGCCAATACTCAGAAAAATGCAAGGATTTAAAATAGGATTGGTTTGAAAGGGGAAACTAGTGTATTGGTGGCTAAAAGTGTATGAATTGTGTATCTTGCTGTTTGTTCTTCTCTACATGCAAATGGTGTCTTGCAATTCCAAAATGTCCTTGTCAGTACGCATTTCAAATGGTTTTACTTTGTAGATGGAAATTAAGCTTCCAGTCTAGTCAGTTCCCCCTACTTAACTCTGATACTGTTTAATAAAGTTTCCATAGAGACTATTTGCAGCACTAGGAAAAAGGCTGATACAAGAACCCTGCCTTTACAGTAGCAAAGTGATTTGTGATTGTTGCTTTTTAACATGTTCTTTAAAGCATGCTTGTATCAAAAAGCTTACAACTTAAAATCATATTCCTTATTGAATTTCACCGGGAGTTGGGTAAGAATCTTTCTTCTTCTAAATTAGAGTAATGTAGGGTTTTCTTTGTATTTTTCATCAAGTTACTAGTTGTTTTCTGGCGATGCAAAACCAGAGAGTTTAGATGGCGGAATTCACAGTAAACTTGATGTAGGCTTGTAGGGTCTGATTTAAAATAGCCCCGAGGTAAGTGATAGTCCTTCCACATAGCATGATAGCCAGTCACCCCAATTCATAAAACAAATACTGAAACAAAAAAGGGAGTGCTTGTTTTCCTGAACTTTTTAATCAGCAAACTCTTCCCTAAAGATGGATCAAGTCCTCTATTTTAATTTATTCAGCATAAATGAATTAAATTGAAGCCTGATGAGCTCACAGTTGGGAGAATGTCTCTGCAATGACTTGGAACACTTGCTAGGGATTAACCCCAAATCCCAGGCCCTGTATTCTTCTGCACTGCCATTTCTAGTGGCATCGTTTGTTCATAGTAAGAGACTTTAGAGCCCTTCTTTTGGAGGTTGCTGAGACTTACATGCCTTTCACCTGTGTCTTAAAATACTTATATGTTAATATTAGGCTCAACAATTCTCCAGTAAGAATTTTCTGAGAATCAGTTAGGAATCAATATTTATGAAGTTGAGTGTACGAGTTACAAAAAAGTAGTATTATTTTACCCTAAGCAGTAGGGGACTTGCCATGATTATGAAGTAGTAATTCCATTAGCTTGATGTCAAAGCTATGCCTGCATCTTTCCTGCTAAAGACAAAAGCCCTCGTGAAAGTGCTTGCTCATTATTAAGAAATAATAGGATAATACTTTGCAGTTAGGTATGAAAATTTTTATTCTTACATCAACAATATCTTAATGATAAGTATAACAGTAGCCGGTTGACATACTGAATTCTTTAGAAAAGTCGTTAGATATCAAGTGTTTTTAGAAGTTTTACAGAGAAGTCTCATTTTTAAGTCCAGATCATAACCAAAAGGTGGCAGTATTCTATGCAATATTAATTTTCAAAATAGTATAAAAATGCATGTGTTTATTGACACTTTGCTTCTAATATCAGATCAAACTGGATGATTGTATCCTGAAAATTATGTTGGGTTACGAAAAAGACTTACTTAGAATGAAATTCGAAATTAAATTCCTTGTTTATACCTGAAAGCTTGCAAGAAAATAATAATACTATATAAATTTTAGTTATTAGGTGTGTAGTGTTTCACGTGATATCTACATTGTCACTAAAGGATAATTTTGGGGTCTGGGTGTTCTTGTGGTGTGCTTAAGAGGATTAGAACTTTTCCTCTAAGTGTTGGCAGAGTTAACTCATTTTACTTTCAAAAAGAGAGAAATTAATCTCAACATAGTTTTAATAGAAGCCAAAATTGCTGCGTTAAAAGGAATTTGTTTTATACACCCTAGAGATGTAGTGTTTTTGATAGAGTATAGGCTTTTTTGTGCTGAAACAACAATAAGTTGAAGAATTATTGAAATATTGCTTGTCCTGCCTGCGAAGTTATTTAACTACACATCAATGTTTTGTCTCAGAATACTTTGAGATAAAAGTTTAAATATTAGTGGGAGAGAATGCTTGCAAGTGCAATTCTGTTCAAGCAAATGTTTCCATCTAAATTTTGATCCATAGTTATGTCAGATGTAGATGTGAAATTGCTGTAGTTACAGAATAAGTTGAAGTCCAAAGCAGTATTTTATGTTAATATGAAATATTTCTAAAAATCCCTTGTTACAGCCTTTTAGAAATATTTAAGAATCAAAGACCTATTCCCCTAATATTTGCCAGTCTATTTTCCTGTGAATGTATTTCATCCTTTTCAGTGTTGAAAAGTTTTGATAAACATTATATGTGAGAGAGAAGAAAACTTGATTCAGAGGGCAGGACCTGGGAAATACAATTGAAATTGTCCTGCTTTTTAATATGCTTCCATATTCACCTTCAGTAGAGTATAATTCACACCTATCTATCTTTTGTAATGTCAAGTGAAAAAAGATACAGTTCCCCAGGGAACTGGAATTAATAGGCCTTGAGATTAATCACGGACTTCTCTCTCTTTTGCCACGTTATTTTCTGGAATAGCTCACTCACTGTGTCTCTAAGGGCTGTTCTGCAGAAGAAGACAAGAGACACGTTTTTGTTCAAGAACCATTTTGGTGTTCTCACATTGACCGGAAAGTGATGTGAAATTTAATTCTTTATTTAATCAAATGAGGCAGGGCATTGTATCACTAGCACAAATTCAGGAAACTTTATGAAGCTAAGCAGGATAAGGATATTGGACAAACATAGTTGGATGCTTCAGCTGTAACTAAGAGACTGTTTAGAAGACCGAAATGGATGTTAGTTTTTCACCAATAATTCATCACTTCTTATCAAAAAGAAAAGTCCTAAGGACGTATGAGTGTATAAATACTGACTTTGCTAATAATCTGTTTCCTGTGGGCTCCAGTGTTTGTGATCCATCCACTTCTAGAGTCTGTTCCCAAAGATTATTTTAGAAAAGCTTACTGATGTAGAAAGGCCTAGAAATTTCCTGAAATTATTCTGGGAACAAATCCAGAGGATAGTGAAAACTCTGGTACATATTCTTATTTATGGATATTGAAAAGAACCATTGCTTGGGGCAGTGTGTTCCCAAGATATTTAATATATCCCTGGAGGCGGTGGTGGAGGAAGTCTTCTCAGAGCATGCATCACATTTTAAGGAAATTTGGTGAGGAAGCACAGCATGACTACAGCAGTAATATATTTACATTACATTTCAAATACTGTGAGCACATCCAAGTCTAAAAGCAATGGCATACGCTTTAAATAAAATGTAGTTGTCATAGCTGTCATCATGTAGGTTAAAGATACTTTACGCATGTGCAGTTACATGACAGCGCAAATGATGCTCACAGTTTTACTCCTATAATTAAACTAGGGTTTTTTAATGCATTCAGGTATTACTCATAAAAGTCAACTTCTTTATGATCGTATGTAAGTAGAGCTTTAGGTTGAAGGTTTGTCTGCTAAGAGAAGGATGAGCTGCCTGAACGAAACGGAACAAGTTGGGGAAGGATTTGGAAGGTTTTCATGTTCGTGCATGGGAGAAGGCTTGCATCTGCGGGATGCATGTGTGCTCTCTACCATGTATTTACTGCTGTGGGTGGCCTGTGTCTATGCATTTGTTTCTGAGGGCTGCTATCTCTGCTCTTAGAGAGGCTGTGGTGTCCTCTTGAACTTCTTCTACCTCTGCCACCACCCTCTGTTTTGTCTTGATGCCAAAGGCAGCAGCAGGTGGAGCGCAGGTGGCTGCGCACGCATAGAGCCATTCCTGAAGGGCATGTGCTCCATTGCGTGTTGCTCATCGGGGGACACAACACTCCTGAGGCCCCAGTGCTTTACCCCTGTGTCTTGCTGATACTTCAGTAAAAATATAACTGGCTTATGAATTTTGTCCTCTGTGTTCCTTCAAGAAAACCTTGCGATGTGCGATAGATCAGCAGTTACTACTTACATGCTACAGTGTTGGTTTTGACCTGTCCATATTGTGGAAATTAATGGGACGTGCTGTCTCCCACTTGATAGTCCACGAATTCCATGTTTTTTGGTGTTTTTTCTGTAGTAGACCTTTTAGTAGCTAGCTTCCCAGCAATGTTTCCAAACTTCAGTTTTCATTGAGCATACTTCTTTTACTTTAAAAATAGATAACAAACATTTAATTGATGGGGAAAACTTGCCAAAACCTAGTCCATTACATCTGTATGCCTCTACTAAGGATTGCTTTTGGGGAATAAAGGCAGGACAAAATGTAGGTTCTAGGAAATGTTTGTGTTTCTTAGGGGCTTTGGTATTATTTAACTTGTGCGTAAAATGCAAATCAGTCTACAAGGGAAATACAATTCATGTAAAACTGTGCCCAGCTCTCTTGGAAGTCATAGGGAGACTTTTCAGGGACTGAAATGAAGTTGCGTAAGCCAGCATCTCCTTTGAAGGTGTTGTTCAGGATGACACTGCTGAAGAATGTGAAGACAGTGGGAGTGTTCCTGTGCTGTTTGCATGCTCTGAAGTTGCTGTGAAAGAATAGAAAGTGCACGTTTTCCTAACACTTTTTTTGTGGCAGTCATGGTTACTGTGCATATGTCATACGTGCCACACAAGCAAGAGGACAGCATTGGTTTTACAAGAAACTGCTGTTTCTATTGCAGATTATTGGGAGATAATATTCTAGATTCTGTAGAACTGGTATCTTCCGCTCCCACTTTTTCATAGAATCATAGGTTGGAAAAGACCTCGAAGATCATCAAGTCCAACTGTCACCCCAACA
>Ga0181612_170992_pt1 | contig 13231 bp, 7 predicted proteins | sample HoacroProtozoa21_FD_119630 | JGI IMG/M metagenome (GOLD analysis project Ga0181612, IMG submission 119630) | Hoatzin crop microbial communities from Cojedes, Venezuel. Combined Assembly of Gp0051906, Gp0051904, Gp0051908
CACCAGAGAAAGAGGGTGATGCTCAGCTAATATGTTCTGCTGGAGGCACTGGGGACAGTCACTATGATATTACTGGCTCCAACATGTAACGGAGTTGGGCTGGGTGCAGCAAGCTCCGTGTGACTGTGTGAGAAATCCAGTAGCACACAGGACATCTCCTTGCCTAATAAAGGAAGGAGTGAGGCTGAAAATAGTATAATGCAAGGAAAAGCTATGTAACTCACAGGGAGATAAAAAGAAGCACATAAAATATGCTTCCCAAAGAAGTGATGTAAGCTGAGAAAAGAAAAATTACTTGAAACTCCAGCCTGACCATTTTGTTACCCTGGCACCCTACTGCCATGTTAACATGGGCGTTCAACATAGCACTCAGTGTGAGCATTTGCCTCAGGTGAAGAACAGCAATTACAGTATTTCCATAGTACCATCTATTTCTCCTTAAGCTGTCTGAATTGTCCTCTCTTGAATCAAAAAGGCCAATCATATAAAAAGGTCTTTAAGATTGCTCCAAACAATAGGAGGAAAGGGGAATATTTCTGAACATACCTGCAAAGTTTGTGGGATCAGCCTGGGGAAAATCGGTCCTACTAACGTTTGGTTCATAGCTAGGTTCTCCAGATGGCATCAATATATCATAAGGAATCAAAGAGAGCCTTTCTGAATGCAAATTACTATTCACATTTTACCTAATTTATGCAAATTAGCTCATTCAGCCTTCCACCTAATCCTCTCTGGAGTTACTCCAAGGTTTGAAAGGAAAGATATTCTTCTTGCGAAATATATATAATCCATATTAATTGCTTCTGATAGAGATGAGTGGGATGGACAGCTATTCCAGCAGTTAATACTTTAATCGCTTCACCTCAGCAGCAGCCCTGCCTCAGGTGAACAGACCCTGACTATCTGTCCCTCTTGCTAACGTAAACCACAAATGGCTGCGTATCAGGATGCTCCCGGGTGGACTGGCAGGCAGGCAGATTTCAGGAAGGAACCGATCAGCATTGAGCAAGGTTGAGGAGCAAGCTGGTGTGTGGGCAGATCTGATAGGCAGCAGCCCAAACTGCCTTGGCTACCCAAACTGGGAAGATGGCTGCAGGAGGGATATGAGGCTCAGTAATGGAGCTGCGTGGATGGCCCCAGGGATGCTAGGCTTTGCACAGGGATGTCGTGAGAGAGCTGTGAGGGGAGGTCAGACCGAACCATGATGAGAGGTGCTGAAATGCACCTTCTCACCCCTCTGAGCAAGGTGGAGAGGCAGCACTGGCAGAGGAGAAATGAAGGGGTCAGCACAGCATCTCTATTGAGCTATGCCAGAGGCATGGGAATGCACTGGGACCCATTTGATCGATGGACTCCAGCACATTCTGTGCCCAGCCACCATCAGCAAGATGCACTGGTGTGCTCCCACACCTTTCCCCACTCCATCCTGAACCAGGAGAAGAGGATTTGTAGAAGAATGAATGGAAAAATCAGAAAATCATTGAGTTAGGAAGTCTGTCAAAATGATTCCTTTATTAAGAAGTGATTAAAATATGTTTGGGCATATTGACTGCAGTCTGTCTTTGTTTTACTGTTCGTGTGTTATCTTGAATAGCTGTTCTTTAACCACTTACTAGTACTTATGGATTTATTATCGCTGTCCTTTGTGTCTGTACAGCTGTGATCAGATATAGAGATAAAATAAAAAGACTGATTCTGAAATCAATGAATTAGAGATTTAATACATTGATATTTCATCACATATCACTGTAGAGAGAAGAGATTAATATGCAAGCACTAAAATGTACTGTGCCACTTTGTTGTACCTGACAGACCTCAGAATATCTCACTCCCAGAATAGGTTTTGTCAGTATCAACAGAGAGTGTATGGCAACCTGTTACACCTGTAGCAAAACCCACCCCAATCCAAGGGGCTGAAGCATATGTTAGGTGCAACAGGTGACAACTGGGCCTGGTTTAAATTTACTTTACTGATATCACCCAAGCCTGTAATATGCTTGGCCCAGCGGTGGACCTGCATCACATTACACAACACTTTTGCGTTATCTCCTTCCCAGACCAAGGCAAGGGCATTGGTCAATGTTTTTCAGCAGATATTTTTTTCCCTATAGCACTGACAGTAACAAGTCTCCTTTTTCCAGTCAGGAAAACTTGTCTCTGAAGCATTTTGAATTGACATTTCAAATACAATTTTTGTGTAAGGTCTGCAGGAAAACACTGAAGTAGTTGATTGGTGACTTCCAAGAAATATTTTTTTTTTCTCGTCTATAGGGAAGACATGGGATTTTCTGACAACCCCTAGGGACAGGTATATCACTACACTGTACTGTATAGCTATATTTGTATAACCTGACTACGTTTCTGACAGATCCATAAGGTTACAAAGAGCAATAAGTGGGAAGAACTTTCCTTGCCCTCCAACTACGCATAATGGTGTTTTTGTTTTTTTTTAACGTAAGTAATAGTAGAGCAGAGAACATTACATTAATTTCCAGGTTATATCATCTGAACAGAGCTTCATTCACAATAGGTTGATCACTTTGATATAAAGAATGGCTATAAAGTATGTAATTTGTATAAAACCTTAGAAAGTTGACGTTGCTTGTTCAGACCTCCTCTTCAGCAAAGTGGTTACTTACAGATGTCCAGGGACAAATCTCACACTTTTCAGAACAAGCTGTTACTCATTGCAGATGCCTGCAGGAGTTCAGCAAATCATTCATGAACTGAGCTTGGTCAATCAGTGCAAGCCCCACTCCTAAACTGCTTGGAGAGCATCTTTCATCAAATTAACGTTAAGGCAACTTAGAAAGAAACCTTGAAAGGAACATACTTAAGTGAATCTTCATCAATTTCTAAAAAGATTTACTTGAATCAATACAACTTTTGACTGCCACCAAGCCACACTTCTTTAAAAGCTGTGGACAATTCAACAAAACATATCTCAGCACCTCCCTTTTTCAGGGTTTAGGAATCCATCCAACAAACCACTTAAGTTTAGGCTTAAGTACATGAATACCTCATTAACATCAAGGAGACTACATTACCTGAAGAGTATATGTAAAGTGCTGCGCTGGATTGGGGCTGTGGATACTGCAGTCATCATTGCTAGGTAAAAAAATAAGTCAGACAAAGCATTTCAGCAAGAGGATAGTATGATCTTGAGAATTACTCAACAACAGCAAGCTGTGAAAGCAGGACGATGATTGACTGATTATTTTCCAATTCATGGGAACCCACAGGAGCACCTAAATCAACTCCTTTTGAATGCTGCAGGGTGACTTCAGACCAGCGATTAGAGCTGAGTGAAATGTTTTGATTGAGAATAAATTAATTCAAAAGTACTGTTTTGGCTAAATGGAAATCTTTTCCTGACCTGATTTGAATATCCTCTAATTTTCCGTTTCCAAAGAAAAATCCCAATTGAAATTTTTTAAGCTGTATAGATGTTTTTAGTCTAAAGTGTATTGCCTCTTTTTTGTGGGAAAAGAATCCTACTTAAGTGAAAACACTGTGGCAAAAAAATCCAAACAGAAGAACACATGCTTTTATTTTTAGCAATATCTCACTAGGAAAAAAAGACTTTTTAAATTGTAATTTTTAATGGAAAGATTTGTGGGTTTTTTCCTCTTGGGAAATACAATGATTTTTTTAAAAAAAAAAAAAAGAAAAAAACCCTCTATTTTAAATGTGGCAAGTTTTCATCAAGAAAAAAAAAAAGAAACTAAGTGAAATGAAGGACAAAGTGCCTCTGTTCTACATCTACACAAAATAAACTTTTTTATTCCGCACCAGCTCTGGCAGTTATGTAAAGCTATTAAACTGGGAACTCTCACCTTCAAAAAACTGCAAGGAGACAACAATTTGCAAATGAAGGGTTTCTTCCTGTCCCATATCATCGAAAGGGAGGTTTTTTTCATAGATTCAAACAGTTTTATGATCAAACATTATTATTTTTTTTCAAAATCACAGGATAGCCAGTTCCTGTTATCAGGGCATGATTCTATTTTATGCTACAAAGAAATAGGAAAATAACATATAGGGTAACATCACTGCAAGCATGCCTTAGGGATACTCTTTCCATTCAAGCACTGTTTCCCCACAAAGTCAATGAACCAAAGAATAGTCTTACCTCACAGTGTTCACATTTTAAGATGGACTGTAGAAATATTTCTCTTGCTTACCTTGGGCTTATGTTCACGTAAAAAATCACTGCTCATAGTGACACCCTGATTTCCTAGAGAGAGAGCTCATCCTCACCCCAGTGGCCTCTACTTAGCTTCAAGCACCCCAGCAGTTTTCAATCAACCAGGATTGTATCTTGTTGCCTATGATTGAATCATATTGATTTTTAATGAGTTTAATTGATTGTGATTGTCTCAGCAGCTGCACTGACAGCCTTTTATCCAAGGCTTGATTGTGTTGTAGAGTCGAAGGGTGCATAAAGGGCCTTATGAAAGGCTACATAGGTTAATGGGGAACTGGAAAACCAAAGAGACACCTAGAATGAACACCTATAGAAGAAGCCAATGATGAGTAAAGGCAAACAATTTATTTGACTTGAAATAGGTTATAAAGGACAATAATTGTTTTAAATAGAAAGCTGTTGAATTATAATTGGAAGTAATTGAAACTCACTGAAATATTGAATAAAACATTAGATATTTTAAATAGTGTTATCTTTTCAATTATCTTTGGAAATAATTGCAGTGAAGCCCATGAACTGTTGTGAGAGGAAGAGAGTCACCCAGGGCCTATTGTCTTTCGTAGTCATTACACAAAGTGCTTAATGGGGAGGTGTTTATAAATAAGTACCAGCATTAGTTTCTGCTCTGGCATTTCCTGAGTGAGTGCCAGTTTTACTAAGGGTGAGAAGGGAGGTAAGCAAGAAGCAGTATCTGCTATTTTCAGAGCCACTGTTTAGAAATTAGTCAGGAAGACGCACCTCTGTGGAAGCCTTCCTGTCTTGTATATTGGATTTGGGGGTTTAAAGACACATTTTCTTGGCTGCATGTTGTCAATCTGAAATGTTTTTCTGAATGTTTTCAGGACAGCATGCACACGTTGTCCTTTTTTAACTAGCGGAGCTGCTTGAAAACAAGGAAGACTTCTCCGCAAAAAAAATGGTGTTCATTGGTCACAGCACTCAAAGGTTGTCACATCAACATATGTATCTATTTTTGGTTTGGTGTCAAAAGTTGTAACTGCCTTAAGTTGCTAGCATCAAACACAGTATTTTCACAGAAGAATTCATGGAAGACATGTTATACAACTTCTCAGCTGTGACCTGAGACACTGCCCAGGCATGGCTATGTACTGTCCTCTCTGGAGGGTGAAGGTTTGAATAATCATATTGTGGCAGACTATAGCTTCATGATGTGTGACATCCTGCCAGAGTTTCAAGGTGATTAATTATTACACTGGGATTGATGAATTTTGAGATAGCAATCGTGATAGGAGCAAAGCAGCATTTCACCTACAGAAACATCTCCACACATTCTAATCAGCTCATACATGAAAATTAGTTTGTCAAGTTCTCTTCCTAATTGCCATGGGCAAAATTTTCCCAAGTGGACACAAAGTAGGCAAGGAATTGAATTGCAATGATTTCAGGTTATTTTTGGTCCCATGGAAATAAACCATCTTCCATCCCCTTGATATAGAATTGGATATTAGATATTAGTCTATTAATGCTACATTTCATATGGGTTAAACTGAGGAAAAAGGAGGAGTATCATTGAAACATCATTTGGGGAAAATTGCTGAAATGGAGTGGCAGATGAAGAGGATCTGAATGATGGCTTTATCTCCAAGGAGAGAAAGAGAAGGGTGAATATGGAACATGTACAGATTAAAAAGCAGCTGAGCTTCAAGAGACTAGCATAAGCTATAGCAGTCTGCTAATATTCCTGAAGGATCTATTAACAACGGGATGATTTCTTCCCAGCTGATCATCTGTTCTGTGTTAGACTAATATCTACCAAAGTCATATGCTGGGCATCTGTCTTCTTTGTGCTTCTTCTCTTGAAGGACAAATTAGAAGGGGGATTTTGCTTTTTAATACAGCTTACAAAATCTTTTGTGTTCCACGTGGGCAGAGGGATCAAATGAGAGTCAGCTGAAGGGGAACAGATTGATCCTGCAATGTCCTCGACCATGCCTGTGCTGCACAGTATGGTGTGAAAGTTGCTGAGCAGACTGCCGGTGACAGTGTGGGGAAGGCTGGGCATAGCTGGACAACTCCAGGTGCTCTTTTAGGGCTCAGTGACATGTCAGAGTTACTGGTCGTGAGCTTGAACCCTGTAATCCATGTAACACCCTGACACAACACCTCCTAGGGAGGTCAGATGCTGAGGCGAGGGCCAGAAGATCTAATTACTGACTTGCCTGGGTAATTTTTGCAGCTCTGTGTCTACAGGTGTCTCTCTTCCCACAGTCCTGCCTTGTCTATTTAGTCTAGGGCATTTGGCCCTCTCATTATTAGTAACACACACCTACATTCATACTATGTGATGGCTTCTCTAAAAAAAGAATAATACTTTCCTCATCACTGGAGCTCTTTCACTGTGACAGAAAAATAACAGCAAGCTGGCAACTAGCTGATAACATTTATTTGGATCTGCAGTGATTCTGCAGTGAAAGGTCTGTGATTTAGCTACCTTGGAAGACTGGGAGACAAGGGTCAGAGTCTCATGCAATGAGCCCTTGCTGACACAAGTGATGCAAAACTGGTGAAAGGTCCATCAGCAACTGGAGAAGCTGGGACATCATGGCTGATCATTATGGTGCAATTTCCAATCTCCTCCAAGCTTGCCTTTCTTCTTTTTTCGAGCATGAAGCACTGTGTGATATATCTATCTGGAGATTGCGCAGGGTGAGTGGGGGAGCATGCAAATGTAAGTTATAAGCACTGGTAGGAAAGGAAGGAAGCACTTGCTCAGGATGTCTAGACAACACAACAAGCGATTAGCCAGGTTTAAAATTCTGCCAGCAAGTACACACGGCAGGAAACACAAACGTAAGGAGAGCAAGAGCCACCAGGCTTCACTTGGCTCCTGTTACTTCATCAGGGCTAATTAAAGTGTTCTTCCCTGAGTCCTTAAAGAGATCGGCTATGACAGCAAAGAATTTCAAGTGAGATGCACTAGTTTAAAGTGGGGGAGGTGGAGAAAGCAACAGGGAGGTAGTAATCTGCATTGTCAATTCCTGTTCTGATCTGCTCAGCGGAGAGCATTCAAAGCTAGGTGAAGCAAGGCCAAAGACAAGGCAAATGGATGCTCTCGAGTTAATTCATGTTGCCATACCATTTGCCACATCTGAGGCAGAAAGGTCTCAGCTGTCTGCAAGGTCCTAGCCCTGTTCCTCACACATGTGTCACTGCTCAAACGCGCTGGAGTTTTGCAGCCACATGACACAATCCTGAAATGTATTTGCCACTTGTTCCTCAGTGAGTCTGGATGTAAGAAGGTGCATGCATGCATGCACTGCAGCCAGGCAAGCGAAGTGACAGCAGTCAGCAATGATTTTAAGTAAGTACACGCACATCTGTTGGGGCACTGAGAGTGTAAGCTTCTTGTCCAGCCATTTTCATTGCCCTGTCCATCTTTCCATCATTTCCATAACGAAGTTGCCCTGTCTCCCAGCACTTTGGGAGAACGATCACAGGATGCTGATTTGGAAGTTACCATTGTGATCATGTCATGAAATGTAATCCACTATTCCAGGTGCATAAAAGAGACACAAAGTTTGCACAGACATTCCTACACTTTCTGAAGTTTCAACTTTGCAGCCAAAAAATGCAAATATGCATATGCATAATACAGATACATCAAAACTGAAGTCACAGGTTGGGCCAAAATCAGGTTGGCAGCTTCCTTTTAAACAGTTTTATGTCTCATTAAGTATCCCACAGGAGGCTGACTACACCAACTACACTTTATCGATAGTTGAGAGTTTCTAGCCTGAAACAAAACAATTATTCATGTTAACTAGAGACCGGAATAAGCTGCCCCAGACCAATGTCCCCTCAGAACACATGCAGACTCAAAATCCAGTCTCAGATTTGTTTCCTGATGTATTTTTCTGTTCACCCAGGATTATAATATCCTGGTGGATGCTTTCTTTAAACAGGTTAGCACAACTGTTTTCCTGGGAAGGTCTTTGGAAGGAAAATAGAATTTTTCACACGTGCTCCAACAAAATATCAGCATATTCATAGAAGTAATATGTATTCCTCTAAGAAAATCACTGAAAATGAGCTTATCTTAACAGCAGCACCAGCCTTCACAGCTGTGTGTGTCACACTTTTACATGAAGTTCTACATTCAGGGGCAAGGTGAACGGTGGGTGGTATTTCTATTTACTGCCTTACATCTCAGGTAACTCATGCACCAGTGAAACTTGTGAGATCAATGCTACAAATCCCCAAGAACCCCTTAAAGTATCACAAATGCTTTCAAGGGAAACCACTATGAGCTGGTGTGTGTAAAAATTGTTAATTCACTCAGTACTTAGATCATCACTGAACAATTCACCATCTCCCTCAAGACCCAACTCCCTTCGGCTGCTGGACAATGCTATTTATCCCTATTTCACAGATGAGGTACAACATGATGAAGGACCAGTGGCTTTCCAAAGAGCCCGATATCCTCAGTCAGTACTAGCTTCACAGAAAATTCCAGCCTCTTGGATGTGGAAACAAATTGGAAAATCTGGCTTTAAGTGCTGCAGTGGGAGGTAAGCTCTTCTGAATGTTGTTCGCATACACAGGACCACTCAGAGTCCTGTGAGACTTGACCAGTATCGCACAGGAAAGTGAGGTAGCTGCACAGCAGAGAAGGTAACTGAACCCGGGTCTGCCAAAATCATGAACTGATCATTAGACTAGCAGATGACCTAGTCATTTTAACAATTACTATAGCAGCAGCTCATTTTCATAATCTGTTCTTGTCATTCAGTCAATGTTAATCTGCTACCAACAAAATAAAGATAATCATCCATCCCTAAGTGTTCACTTATTACTTGTAGTTTGTTGTTCCAGTGAAATATATGTGGGATTTACTGCATCACTATCACATTCCTCACAAACCTAGGGCAATATCAGAAAAAATACTGGACAGGTGAGTTAAATGTACACAAAGCTCCCCTCAACTCAGCTGTAATTTTTTCTCTTGGTATGAAATTCTTCACATAACGAACCTAAATCTGGGAAGCTTCAGTTATGAAATGGGAACCTCCATTACAGGCTGTCTACTTAATTATTTGATAAGTTAATTAATCTCCTAAGCAACTGTAGAACTGCCGTTTCCTTGGTAAGTGGTGGAAACAAAGTTTAGCAGATCCCATGGGTCTTGGCACAATAGTGCCAATAAAACTCTAGAAAGTTACATAAAATAGACACAAAGTGAGGTCAAACTGTCTCCATAGGAGTAACTGCCATTGCTTATTGCCTGAAGGTATTTAGGTTGCTAATTATTTTGCTGCAGATAATTATGGTTTGCCTGTTTAGTTGCAGCTAAGTTTTCAAGAGTGGCCTTTATTCCCTTCAGAAAGATATCGAATCATGATAGGAAAGGACAGAGCCTCCTGCCTTGTTAAAACAATGGCATTGTCTGCCTCTTCTCAACAGACAACACAATTACAGCTGACACAATAACTGATGCTGAAGTTTTCCAGTGAGAAAGATGGACACACATTATTATCCCATCAATCTTGTTCCACATGGTGTCTTGTATCTCTGGCTTTTCCTACTGTGGCAGCAAATTGACTGAAGCACGCTGAACAGTCTGTTTCAGTTCCCAAGAGTACCCCGTGACGGAGCAAGGGCATCTCACAGGGCACGAGCAGAAAGGTGAGCCCAGAGAAAAGACCACTCTGTGTGAATTGAAGCCAAACTTACTTCCACCACCTTCTTTACTTGCTTATGTTTCCATTACGCAGTATTCATTTCAAAGGAGACATGAGAATGTCCAACTTCTACTTATTACACGTGCATTACATTGCACTGAGCAACTGTTTGACCATTAACAGCAAATGTCCCTCATTCGCACCCAATCCTATCTGAGTTTAAACACAGATGCCGATGAGACATCTGCCAGGTCTATAAGTACATGGAAGCCCAATGTGAATGAGTTATGTATCTATTTAACAACGTTCAAATCATCTAATCTAAGCTTCAATTTTGCCCAATTTACAATTACATTTGGCACCTGTTCACGTGTATTTACTGCATTTCATGTGCTTCGTAATCTCTACATCCAAATCATGGAGTCGAGCTTAGTCCAAACCCTACATCTACTGTTTTCTATCTCTTCTTACAACAAATTCTGTTCATATCTGAAAGATGCCTGATTTCTACCTGTCCTCTGCTTTTCCCAATAGCTGAACAGAAAATTATTTTTGTTGGTTAATGACAATAATATGATTATTCTACAAATAAAATTGTATATTCCATTAAAAAAAAAATAAAGCCCCTAAAACACATTGTTCGGCACAGCTGTATTATTCCTGTAATGAATAATCACTAAAGATGTTATTGTGGATGCAGTTACCATGCGGCAATGTGAATAAAATGTTTTAGATGGAAAATTGTACTTCAAGAAAATGTATGCAATAGTACAAATGTATTACTGCTCATTAACATGTATTAATTCAATGAAAAATGCCTGACTGAGCTGGTTTACATAGATTAGGATGGCAGGCAGTGAAAGGAAGCACTTGGATTTGGTTAAATGGGCTGTGAAGATAGGAGGAACTCTAATCCAAAGCGTAGAAGCGAACCACCAAGACAGGCTGTCCAGTTACGCTGGTATGGTTTGTTCCTTCTCTCATTCATATCTGTGTTTTTATTATGATGAAGAATCAGCATTCAGTGCTCCTGATGTATTAGCTCTACTCAGTCCTTTTCAATCTGTATTTAAATGCTTTCTATTTAAAAATAACAAAAATAAGACAATTCTCCCCAAGGTAGCTACTTAGCAGGAATCATCTCATTCTTTAGTGTCTCCAGGATGGAGAATCTGAGCTCCTGACGTGCTTGTCATTGTCAAGGCAAGCTTATCCATGCCTAAAATACTGAAGTAATTCACTCATTACTCTAACGCCTGTGCACGACATGCAGGGTTTCTTCCAGCTCCCCAGACTGCTCCAAGTGGGGTATTCCCACAACCCTGAGGGGGAGATTTCATCGAGACTCATCAGTGTTTCAAATTTTGCCAAATGCACCCTTCTGTCCGGGCATGGTTAGTTACACATATAAAAGAGAACAATTTCGCTCTCCCTTCTGGCTAACATTCTTGTTATGAGAGAAATAATTGCGCTACTCGCATGCTCAACATAAGATGTAGTTTTCCCTGAGTTTGTTTAAAAAACACACAGTACAATCCACAAAATAATCCGTCAATCTGGTGGCTCGCTCAGCCCCACTGCCTGCACAAAGTCCCACTTCTGATGTGGGTCTGGCTGACACCTTCACTTTCCTCCACCTGAGCAAGAGGGGAGGTAATGTTGGAGAATGTTTGGGTCAGAAAAGGCAGAATACTCACTCCAGAGGCAGGCTAGGCTGGAGAACAAGGTGACCTAGCATGGAGTCAGCAGGGATGAGGTATGAGGAATGAAGAAGAATCAAAAGAATTTGGGGGTCTCTGGACTCAGGATTACTGCACTATCAACAAACAACAGATATTTGGAGGCAAAATCTGCACATGACGGGTTTTTGAGGACACAGGGGTGTATCCTGCAGTGTACATGGATTTTTTCATACTGCTCTATATCAGGGTACAGATGAGTCACTACCAGAAATGTCCCTTGGAGACTTTTACTGGCAAACTAAGAAACATCCCAAACACAAAAAAATACTCCTCTGTGAAATGCCCATGCTCAAAGCAGGATCAGATTAGGACTGGGCAAGAACCTAGAAGCAAAACTCTGGAGCACCTGTTCTTCAGGACAAAGTTACAACAGCTACAGTGATAATAATATTTGTCCCAAGGGACACCTAGTGTTCTTCCATGCTCTAGATAAAGGTTTAGGACAAGAGATGTGGTGGTGACCTACAAATTAGGGCTGAGCACATTGAAGCTGGCGTGCTATCCTCAAGTAATACCTGTGCGTCTCTGGCAACTTTAGTGCAGTCCTTACTCCAAAAGACAAGGATTTATATCAGTTTGAGACCAAAGTTAGCCTTTGTGAAAGCAATCAGAACAGGTCTCTCTTGCATGCGTGATAGCTACTAATTTTGCACAGACAAGGCTGGTAAAGTTAAAAAATATGAAACATCTCTGCCTTGGAACAGCGTCGTGTGTGATCCTCATTCAATCCATTTTGTATGTAAAGTCTGCCAGATATGCCCAGTAAAAGATCTGATATTTCAGCAGCCTTTATTTGCATAAACCAACTCAATTTTTACACACAGAACTTGTTCCATAGCACTTTCCTATTGGGACACCAGGATGTAAGTATGCCTGACAGAACAACAAAAAGGAGGGCCTTATGTTTAGAAGAAGATCTTTTTGTATGACTTTGCTAGGACATAAAGGTTATCCAAACCATTGAAAAATGATATTATAAATGACTACAAAACATTTACTATCTTCTTTGCCCAAACAGCCTCATAAATGTCTAATGCCCAGTCTTGCTCACATCCTCAACCAATTTCCTCTGCCTTGCAAAAAATCTTAGTGACATCTCAACGAACACAGCTGACCAACATGAAAGCAAGCATTGGGGTCCCTGTAGTATGTTAAATCCCTTCCCCTCAATAGAATCCGATGGGATCCTTAATGCCCACTTCTTATCTAGGAATTTTTGAAATGATGGTGCTTGGATCACTCTTTCTACCTATGTTTTTACGCACATGGTTCCCAGGGCTCTAGTGACATTCTAATAAGTGTATTGAATTTTGAGCTATTCAAGGGCTTTTGTATATTATTTATGAGAATGGATTGATTTGTCTCTCATGTGAGGGAATATATGTAAAATTGAGTTTTGTTGTGGTTCTTTCATTGCTCAATGTCTCCGATATGATCACAGCTTCATAACAATTTCAATATATTATTGCCAGAGGTATTGTAAAACAGGGAGACATTATCCTTCATGTCATAACTCTTTCTCTGCTGAATAAACTCAAAAGCTTTTTTTTGTTTGTTTGTTTATTGATCCTTACTTTGGAACATGGTAAATTAAGTGAGTGCTGTTAAACAAGAGGCCAAATTCCCCTGTAGTTTCACCAGAA
>Ga0181612_110794_pt1 | contig 13230 bp, 9 predicted proteins | sample HoacroProtozoa21_FD_119630 | JGI IMG/M metagenome (GOLD analysis project Ga0181612, IMG submission 119630) | Hoatzin crop microbial communities from Cojedes, Venezuel. Combined Assembly of Gp0051906, Gp0051904, Gp0051908
GCAGGTTTTGAGTTTCTCCAGAGAAGCAGACTCCACAACCCCTTTGGGCAGTCTGTTCCAGTACTCTGTCTCTCTCCAAAGTTCTTCCTCGTGTTCAGACGGAACTTCTATGCTTCAGTTTGTACCCGTTGCCCCTTGTCCTGTCGCTGGGCACCACTGAAAAGAGTCTGGTCCAATCCTCTTGACACCCACACTTAAGATATTTATAAGCATTTATAAGATCCCCTGATGCTTATGTATACCCACATCCACACATGTATTTAGGTGTTACGGATGGATTTATTTCATAGTTATTAAGCTGATAACGTCTCAGTGTCCGTTGCTGTTCGGTTAGTGTGAGCAAACTAAATGAAAGCCACAAGCTTTTATCAGAAGAAAAATTAGAGTTCCAGCTACAGGGAGGGAAAAGGAAACCACAAGAAGAAGGGAAAACGTAATATTCTCGATGAGTGATCAGGAAAATATTTGAGTAACTGAATGGAAGACAATTATAATCTAATCCAGACACAGGCCTGCTTGATAAACGCAATACTCACGTCTAATTCTTTTTTGAGATTTCCTTGAACAAACCAATACATTAAACAAATATAATCTTAACTAAGCTCTTTCGATGGAAGGCATTTTTTTTCAATTAAAAGCACAGTCCAAGACTGAAACAGATTTCTTCCAAAATACACAGCAGAAATGTCAGGAATCATTTTGCAGTATTGACCAACAAAAGCAAAGCCAACATTTTTTAATCATGACACCGCAGCAGCACCCCGGTGACGAGTGAGAAGCCCTACAGAAAGCAGAACTCCCCTCCCCTCTCTGAGGTCTGCTCCCTGCCAGTTATCAGGGCCGGAGCCAGATGCTGCAGAGGCCTCCTAGTAAACGGCAGGGTTCTGCTCTTCAGTGAATCTAAATATATCCTCCTGATTATCACTAAGGAAAAGGCAGAGGGAGAAAAACTAAAACCTCATTAGCGATACCCAAGTTTTAACTTGAAAAATGTTTAAACTGCTTAATTGCGGCACATCTCAGAAAACACAGATGGAACTCTATCTTAGGGCTCAGCAACCGCGGGGTATCACTATAGGGGCAGACCGTCAGCCAGTAGTAATTCTTTTGTTTTTACAGGCATTCCAGTAATTGATGCTGGCTTAGAAGCTTTGCCATAAAACTCTGCTTATTTTTCAAAATTGCTGTTGAAGACAAAGGACAATATTAAATTGCTTAATGGTAACAATTTCTAATAATAATTTTTTAACAGCGGAGTAAGCACAACCGCTGCAGGAGAGCTCACCAGTTTGGCTGCGCTGCCGAGAGATCTACTACCTGACTTTCCAATCTACAGGTAAACTATAACAGGCATTGTTTTTTTTAAACACTAAATGTTTTATTTCCTGACCCATTTCTATTTTGTAACAGTCAAAGCAGCACTTCAAGCCAAAGCTCAGAATGTGAGGGAGTGTAATAGTGGCACAAAGCAAAAACCCCAAGGTCACAAGCAGATTTATCTGATAGCAGTTATTCTTAGCAAAATTCCTAAAGCTGATTTTCCTAAACAGGAGGTCGGATGTTTGCTATACTAATACAAAGCTCCCGAAACAGCAAAGTCAGCACAAGAAAAGCGTTCCTTCTCTCAGTTACATGGAAGTCATTGCTACTGTCTGCGACTCAAAAATTAAGAGAGAGAAGGAGGAGGAAGGGCATCTGTGCGGTGTTGTATGGGAAAGGGGGGCTCTGCCGTACAGGCATGCTCTATAGAAGGACGCTGCTAAAACTTCTGAGTTTGGATGTAGCTGGCTATTGCAATGTGCTATATGAGCCAGTGCATTTTATCCCTGGGCACCCAAGAATACAGACTGAAACTTGCTTCAGTGAAAGTGCAGGTTTGTTGCTTTTATTGCGCCTACGTAAGAGCTTTTGCCAACACAGGTGTATTGGTCAGAGATCATGCCTGAGGCTCTGCCAGTAGACATCTGTAGCATGAGCTTGGCCTGAGGAAGAGCTTCCCTCACTGCTTTGTCACTGGTTACTCTTCTGCTGTATCTAACATGGAAGATGGTGACACCAGAGAAAACCCAAGTGTCAAACTGCGGGGAGGTCTGGAGCAGCACTATCAAGTTTTGCAGAGGGATGAGTGTCTGGGGGATGGAAAGACATCCCACCCCGTGGTGTGCAATTTCACTGCAATTATCTTGGGAGTAACAATTCATGTTACTTTGGGTCTACCCTACGGCCAAGGCACTGCTGACCCTGGCTCGAACAAAACAGCTGTGCACAAGGCGTGTGCTAAACTCGTATCTGAGCCTGATAGTGTCTGCAGCAAAGGAAAGCCTCAAAAACTCCTTTGCTGTTTTGTGTTTATGTGAGAAAACTTGTTATTTGTGAGGGAAATTTCTTTCATTTTTGTTTTAGTTTAAATGGTGATTTTCTGACATCCTTTGAGAAAATGGCCCTGTGTGGTTCTTTGCTTGATCTGGAACTGATCAAAAGAAAATATTGGACTATAATATTTTTAAATATTTAGGTGAAGACTTAATCTAAAAAAAATCCTAAAAGAATGCCAAGATCCTACTAGCAGGTGTTAATTCTTTCAGGGATCTGTTAATTAATTGCTGTCTGAATGACTCATCCTGGATCTAACAGTGGTGGGAAGGGCTTCTGAGGTAATTTGAAGAAGTTAGTCTGAAAACAAGCAATTTTTTGAGATGCCAAGCATTTCTGATTGATTAAGAAAAAGACATAAGTTGCATTTTGAGACTGTGGAGGTGCTATATTAAGATAAATGCAGTGATGATACGCCTCTTTGCTTTCCTTTTGAGGTAAACTCACCAAGATCAACCTTACTCTCCAAAATTGGGTTAACGTTGTTGTGTTCCCCCTCTTGTAAAACCAATGTTTTCTTTCCCTACTTTTTCCTCTGGATGGGTGACAAACATTGCTTACCTTAAGGTAAAAAGCCACACACAGACACACATTAAGCTTTTTAAGCAGTGTAGACAAAGCCTACATTGTTTTATGTGTGTGTTATTGCCTTAATCCAGAGGGGATATGTTAGGCACCAATCCAGAATACATAAATGCTTCTAGCAACTTTTGCTTGTACATGTGAGATTGCAGGTTATGTAAAATTCCAACCTGGTCAGAGAAATATTTCCAATACTTAGTGACTTACCTATTTTCACTGTTTTTCACACTCAACAATTATCAACACTTTGTATTACCACCAGTGTTTTTAAAACAGCAATCTAAACCCACACCATAAGCCTGCAATCTAGTCAAAACCTAATTGTAGCTTTAATTACAGTCTGCAAATGAAATTATGCTGCCTGAGTTGAAGGATAACTTTAAAGCAGAAATGACTGAGTGGTTCCCCCTTTCTTAATGAGTTGCTCATGAGTTCTCCCTTTAATCTTTTAGAGGCAGCTGTACTTTGACATCTCACAGAGCAGAATAACGATGGCGGGAACATTTCTGTCAGTTATTGGCTAGGAAGTAATCTTTTGGGTTCTGCATGATTTGACACGGTCTTCAGGGGCACAAGTCAATACACCTTTCTGGAGGGGCAAGGAAAAGCTGAACAAATTGTAATACACTGAAAGTTGTCCTTTCTATGTTGAAAATTACTACCAAGTAGTCAAATCCTTCGGGAAAGTTGGGGCCTTAGACCCTTTGGGAAATACTGGGCTCTGAAGACTTTTTACAAGCTAGTTCTGATTCTAGGGATAATAATTTGTTATGGCTGAAATGCAGTTTATCGTCACTTTCAGCTGCATTTTGCAGCTGAAAAAATAAACACATTGTATTTGTCTGTTGTGTTGAGTATGCTTTTCTTTCTCTTAAATTACGAACACTGAAGCTAGTTTCCTGGAACAGATGAATCAGATTTACATCATCTGATGCTCTTCAATTTACACATAGAGCAAGACGCTGTTACTACATTCAGAACATATATCCTCTAGTCAATTAGCTTTGCTACCTGATTTTTTACTTGCATCAAAACCTTGGAACCAGAAAACCTCAGAAATGTTGTCGTATATGTACGCCTATTTTTCACCAAATGTAAAAATATGTTTCTTGCATAAAAAGTTTCATTACAAAAATGACCTCTTTGGCCTTGTAGAAGCAACTACTATTTATAGCAGCTAAGACCCAAAGCAGTTTAAATCCTCAAAGCGTTTCAATAAACTTAGTCGTTAGCTGATATTGTATAGATACGTTCTTACACTAAAGCTGGTAAGTAAAAGTGTGGTTGTAAGGTAAGGCATTAAATACAAAAGGTTACTGCTAATTAACAAGTAATGTATAATATAAGGAAATTATATGCTATTATTGCATTATTTCAATAAGTAAGAGCACATAATTATCACTCTAGTTACAGGAAAGACTAATTTAATTTTAATAGGAGCTGGATTTGACTTTAAATGATGTAATGTCAATGGAAAAACAGAACAAATGAATTAAAATATGAGGGATTGTTTTGTTTCACTTCAGCAATAATTATGAATGATACTGTTCATGAAATAGAAGTGAGTACATGGCTACACGCTTAATGAAATTCATGACTTCTGTGGTAATAGTTGATTCTTTAAGGGCTTTCGCCTTTAAAATACATATTGAAGAAAGAGTGTGAGGTTTGCAATTTGTAGTTATCTGTGACTGGCAGACCCATGTATCTGCAACACACGTGTTGCCACTTCTGGTGCCCCAGCTACAGCTGCCTTGGGCCTTCCATTGTGCAGATAATTTGCAACTCTAAGCAGAAACATGAACTTCTTTGCCATGGTTCACTGGCAATTTTATCATTATATTTATACAGCAACCAGGGTGACGACTCAAACTCCCGCAGAAAGTGGCAGGGAACAGATCTGTAGGTGTCTTTAAAGAGACAGCTTTGGCAAATTATGATGGAGATTCTTCTTTTGTACTAGGTAATTGAAATAATGATAAGGCATGAAGAAAAACTTGTGCACCCATATGGGCAAAGAACGATAAGATTCCATACAGAATGCAACATTTAAAAAAATGCATTATCCCCATGCCTGACACAAGCTTGGTTATCAAATCTTCAAAGTATGAAATGAACTCTGTCCCCGCAAAACAGTCACATTTGCACTAATTATTCTCTGAAATGCAACTCTCTTGAGCAGCAACGTTGCTCAATCTCCTATTCTTGCTTGCAGTAATTTTTAATCCTATGACAAACCTCACCATTCAGAGGTTATGAGACAAGTTCAGGAGATTAGGTTAACAATCATGAAATTGAAAAAAAGTTTCTTTGGGGTTCTCCTTATTAGGATTTAGAGCCCACTTTCTTAAGCTTTTCTTTGCAGCGAAGAACAAACCAAACTTACCAAAATTCCCCATAAGCTCTAAAGCTCCACAGTTACTTAACAGGGTATTTTTCTGAAGTGGGACTTGCATAAAAAGTGAGCCTGGCACTGAGAGGAGGCAGCAGCCCACCCCTGAGGAGGCGGCAGCTCCTTCGGCTGGCCCGGGCTGAGCCGGCTGCTGGCCGGGTGCTGGGCTCAGACGGTCAGCACAATGGCAGCCTGGCTGTGCCATTGGATTCGGGACATCTTGAGGAAGGGCCTGTATTTTTGCAGCTTGGCAGTGGAAAGTCCTTTTCTGGTAACTGAAGTAGATAAATAGGAAAGGAAAAGCTGGAGCGCATCAAACTCACACAACCTGTTTGAATCTCTTCTAGTGAGTTATTCCTAAATAGCAGCAGCTCAGCTATGACTTACAACTGCGGCCAAAAACTTCAGGGCTTGGCAAAGCAGGGGCTCTCACAGCTTGCTGTGACAGAGGTCAGACAAGGTGTTTGAGAGGAGCCCGGAATTCCTCAGCATCCATAATAATGAACATATGCTGCTCTGCACAAACAAACAAGAAATACCTCTCTCTCTAAGAAACCAGAGATGTTCTTGTACCTTCAGCTTTGACTCTGCTTTCAGGTGCACAGCTGCAAGTTAAAAACGTTATTCCTCCCCTGTCCTTTAGCTCTGGGGTGTAAACTTTGCCACCAGCCCCTGCCCCAGCAGCGGTCTGATGCAGCGAGGGCACACGGCGTCCCTCCCAGTGGAGGGAGAAACCTTGAAGGGGCTGCACCGCCAATGACGGGCAGTTGTGCTACTCACTAATTTCCACAGAGATGCCTTTCTGGTTCTCACCCCTTCATCTGTAGCTGGAAGCTTGGTAAGTCTGTCTGTGGCCTAAAGCCGTTGCTAGCCCTGAAAAGTGAGCTGTGGTTTGGGGGAGCTGGCTGGCGGGCAGAGCTTCACAGAGCGTGGCTGACCGATGCATTTCCTCCAGGCCAATGCTTCCAAAGCAAGCCACAGAATGACTCAGGAAAAGGTATTAGAAGGGAGTTATACAGAAGTTACCTCTTTCCTGGCAATTTCCCTGGGTATGCTTGGGTTTTGTACCTTTAGGCTGAAATACAGACTGCAACACAGCAAATAGCAGAAGCATTAAACAAATTGTGGCACCGTATGAGTTTTCTGTTTTGAGATATACCTACAGTGTATGTACATGTGTGGAATATGGCGGCAGAGAACAGGTCTACCACGTGTTCTGTTGTAAGCATAACTGCTGGGCAAATCTGAAATGCTTGCTCAGAGCAACTTTTTATTCCTTGGTCTTCTGCATGCAGGAGGCAACAGATGCTGAACAGAGGGGTTAGTAAACTAAATGTTTGCTGTGTTCTTCATACAGCTAAGCACCTCATTCATTTAATAACTGTTTATTCCTTTAGTTATGGTTGTAAAGTTCACTATGGAAAAATGTTAGATTGAGGAGAGAGAGAGAGAGAGAGAGAGATAGAGAGAGAGAGATAGAGGGTCTTCACCATCACTTTGTAATCAACCAATATGTACTGCAGTTGCAAAGTTATTGCAGTATTACTGTTACAACTATTGCTACAAACCATCCAAAATAACATGATCCCCCTGGGGATAAACATTAGTAAAAATCAGAAGATCAGCCATAATTGTACCTTTGATGTAGCCTTGATGTAAGAAGGTAGAAAGCCTGAGCTGATTTCTCAATTAGGTGAATTTTTGGAGAACAAGACACTGCTTGTGATTGCCTTGTTTTCCAGATAAGGAGAATGTTTCAGATGCCAGCTCTGTCTATAATGATGCAGTTTCAAAAGCAATACACACATTCTTTAAAAAAACACAGAGAAGCACAGTCCTAGGCATTCTTGGCTTCATTGTATTCTTGTGTTTATTCACCTCCATTTCAACTGTAGTGGGATAACTGAGCTGACTGAAGAAGGATAACAAGCCAGATCAAAGAGAAACATACTTGGAAGTCTAAAAAAACCCCAAGCAACTTTGCATGTGTTTGTTTCCTAACAAAGCTCACCACTGAAAGTACAAATAGCAAAGTAATGAGGGGAAATCCTGACCAAATTCAAAAACTAATCTACAATGTGTTAAAAGTTGCATCCTACTTCTAACATGGGATAAACTAAGCATCTAATATTTGCAGACACAGACAAAAAAATTGAATTGGACACCTATTAAACTGTTACAAGCATAAACATCAAAGTAATTAATAGCTGCTAGTATTAACTGTTGCGTGATATGAACGGACTATTTTTGAATATATTTTGGATACATACAGTCTCAAAAATAGGTCTACAGTATGACAAAGTTACTATGAATACTACACGTTCATTAGGTGGGAAAAAAAGAGCGATCTTCCTTACCTGCTATTGCTTCAAGACTAGGGATTGCAATAGTGCTGTAAGTGCTAATACATTTACAGGACCACGTGTGAACTAAAGTTTCTTCTGCATTTTCCAGGCCTGGCAATCTGTCCACGAAGAAAGAGCCCCACTGCTTAGACACAGAGTAAGGACCTTTGGGCTGATCTCCCTGAAATAAAAATAAATAAATATGTAAGCTTGAAAAAAAAAATCTTCCTTCTCTATCCAACCACAAGCATTAGTCTAAGGAACTCTGTAGTGTTTCTCTGATTTTCTGGGAGAACTGTATTGTATCTCAGGAGCAACGTGGCTTAAAAATACTACAAAGGAAAACAATCATAACTTTCTTCCCATAAGCCCCCAAGCGCCTGTTTACACAATTTATATATTCCGTAGGACATAAAAAGCCAGCTCTAAATATTTTTCCTTTAAATCTTCTCTCTTCTCTTTTCCCTATTTTCTTGTTTTAGATAGTTTGAATAGCCTGCTGCCTTTCTCTGCCAGAGAAGGCAGGTGGCTGTTGTGCAGACCCTAACCCAGCCTGGAACTCCTCCCGGGAGAAAGGAGTCTCCCGGTGCTGGATGCAGTAACTGTGAAGAACGCACCATGCCACCTGTGTCACGTTATTTGTTTCTGAGCTGAGGAATGAGTGAGAACAGAGCTGCAGGATCCGTGGAGAGCCATTCAGTTGCCTAGCAAATTGTGAAAAATTTACTTTTTTCATGTGTATTTTTAGACAACAACATGCAGACTCGTTATGTTTTAAATAAAACACTAAAACTGCATTGGGAAAACTGATTTTTTTAGCAGTTAATCTTGAAACCTGGTCTATACTGCCACAAGCAGCTAGAAAAAAGCTCTGAGAGGCCTCTACAGAAAGATGAAAAAATGGAAAATGAAACTGTGAACTACACTATAGAAAATCTGTTAAAGTCATTTGTGTGCAAAGTATCTTTTCAGACCAGCAAAGTATAGAAGAACAAATATCGTAGTGTGTGCCTCCAGATTCATGAACTTCTGTACTTTATTTTCCATTTAACCCCTTTCTTAACAGTTTTGAGAATCTGCTGGAATTATTTGTATTTATGACACAGGTCCGTGGCTTTTTATCACAAGAAAGCTGTTGATCCAGCCGAGCAGACCACATCAGTAAAAACAAAGCCATTCTTTTTGTGATTCTGCCTAACAGTTTTTTTCTCTGAGCATAGCTGGGGGTGGGTAGGAAGCATTGATTTAGGCAAATATAGATACTGGTTTCTGTCTACTGATGTAAACAGGTTAGGAAAAAAACCCCGTATCTTTTGTTTCAAAACAAGCAGTTAACTTAGGAGCTGGGCTCTTTGTTGTTTTTTTTATTGTCTCACACACAGGGACAGCATCTTAATTTTTTTTTTACCAAATCTTATCTGTCTGTGCAAATCCCAGAACTGTACATTAGTTATAATTAAATGTAGATGCTATGCTGAATTAAAATCCATTTGCCAGCTGGATGACATGCGCAGAAAACTCCTGAGGCTGTTCCAGCTGTTCAGGTGATTAATGAAAACAACCACCCCAGTACTGGCCCATATAAGCATTTGCACAAAAGATGAGGCCTTGTTCATTGACATGAGAAAAACAGCTGAGGTTTCTGCTTTTTCAAATGTATGATTGGTTCAATATGCAAAGAAAATTGCAATCGTTTGAGGAAATGAATTGATTTTTTTCCAGAGGTCTGATTCTCAGAGTGGGAATTTCTTCCTTATTAAGGAGGAGGGAGCTACATTTTGGATTTACAAAATAAGTTAAACCAAACCCAGTTAGATAGGAGAGTTGTCATCAAGTCATCTGGTAGAGAACTCCTGTCATTTTGCTACTGGCTTATCCCCACATGACAGGGGCAGTTTGGTAGGCTAAATCTTGATCTCAAATCTGAAAAGAGATGTCAAAACTTCGCCCACATCCTTCGCTCCTTTGACGGAGCCCTGGAACAGGCTGCCCAGGGAGGTGGTGGAGTCTCCTTCTCTGGAGATATTGAAGACCCACCCGGACGCGGTGCTGTGCAGCCTGCTCTGGGTGACCCTGCTTGGGCAGGGGGTTGGGCTGGGTGACCCACAGAGGTCCCTTCCAACCCCAAACATTCTGTGATTCTCTGATTCTGCGAGCTCAGCACAGTGAGGAAACTGGGGACAAGAAAGGACTGGGAAGTGTTTACGGTGTGAGGCAGATGTGCCTGGCCTCGGAGGTGCATCTCTGTGGAGGTACAGGCTTCAGAAGGAGGAAAGCTGAAATGGTTTTGAGCCTGGAAAAGGCCAAGATGGAAAAGGCCAAGGGGAACCAAGTTATTTCTCAGAAGACATCTTCAGGATAGGTGATTTCTATCATTAACCATTTAGAGCAATGCCAGCCTTCTGTTCCAGAAGGTAATTTGGTGGACACCCATCATCACGTCATTCCGTGCCTTTAGTGGGACGTGTCTGGATTGCATGGGCACAGCTTGCTGAATAGGCTGGGTTTGGTCTTCTTGCTGGAGATGCTTCCCAGGCCAGGTCACGCTTGTGTCCTCCATTGACATGTGCTCATGTCTTCCATGGGCTCAGTTTTCCTCCAAAAATGTCCACACTGGGACAACCCAACATGCCTAAAGTCCATTGCAGGGCAACAAGCCCTTCCACGCAAGCTCCGGGCAGCTCACATCAAAATACCAATTGGCAAGAGGGCATCAAGGCTGGGAGGATCTCCCCGAAAAGAGGTCCTTGTGGTGACCCCAAGCTCCCACAACCCCACCAGAGAGGTGATTTCAAGGTGAACCCAGCCTGCACCTTTATTAGAACCAGGGCAAAACCCGGACTCATGAGAAATTCAGCTGCTTCATCACATCCTTAATCCTGGGTTTTTTTTGGTCGAGGGAAGGTTGCCGGCAAGAACCAGGGCTGAAAGGGCAGCCTGGGGGAAATAATCCTGCCGTTATTGGCTGCTGTTTATTAAAAGGGACTTTCGGAGGAGGCAAGGCTCAAAAGAAAAAGACTCAAAGAAAAGATGCTCTGCTGCGCCATGGACCCAATGCAGCTTTTGGGTTTTCCCCTGAGGTGCCCCCACCCTAAACATCACCAATTTAGAAAGAAATCGGGCACTTTTTCAGGACGTTTGCACAAATTGGAGGCGGCACCTCCATTTTCAGCCACCGAAGGTTTCTCTTTGCTCCTTTCGGAGGAAAGCTGCAGCCAACAGGGTTTTATTTTCTTTGTCGCCTGCCGGGTGCCCACGGTTTTGGCACAGATCGAGCACATTTGTCACCCTGTCAAGCCCTAATTTTAGCAAGCAGGGTTGACCAAAGGACGGCGAGACCCTTGGTTTCATGTGCATCTTATTTTAAGCTCCGCGTTTAAGTTATTTTTAGCTGGTGACCATTTCTCCACATCTTACTGATGTGCCAAAATCTTGCAGTGATAACGGCCCGTATTTCGGGGTATTTGTACAAAAGTTTATCTGTGTTTTCCTCAGGCTTGCTGTGGCTTGCAGGGCTCATAACAACACGCTTTCAACACTTCAGCTTTAAAGCAAGATTCCCTGCACAGCCTGATTGCTAAAAAACAAGGGGAAACACAGCAAAAAAAACCCATAATTTCCCCCTAAACGCTCCCTGCGTTTAGGGAAGAGTTGATATAATTTGTGTGTAACCAAAAAGAGCAGAAATTCCCCCAAATAAAGCCCCAGCAAGGTCATGGCTCGCCACATCCCACTCGATTAATAAATCTAATTGCCCGTTTCATATTTATAATCGCCCAAGTAATATAAGGTGAAGCAGCCTTACTGTTTGGGGGGTGCTCGGGGAGCCGCTGCCCTGCACGCTTCCTCCCACTGCCCCAAAACCAGGATTCCTCTGGGGTAGGGATCACGACCTGGGAAAGCAAGAGATGGAAAATCTGAATACAGAAGGAAAGCGATGAAACGAGAAGGCGAAATAATAAGCAGAGGGCGAAGCATTCCGCGCTAGGGAAAGTCCTGCAGCAGCGGGAGCAAAGCCATGGTGGGCAAGTCTACCCTTAATGCACTTTTTTTCAGGATGGAGGGGAAAATAGGAGGAATCATGGAAAACTTAGGTGGGAATATCCCCTTGGGGGTGAAAGCAGGGCTGATGGCTGAGCTAGATCAGCCCCCCAGGGTTTTGCCTAGGCAGGTTTGAACACCTCCAAGGAAGGATGAAAAATAAATCAGGTTTTTAAAGGTCGAACCGAGATGTGTCCAGAAAACGCAGGCGTGCTCGTTGCCGGTCTATCCGCAAAGGGTGAAGGGCGACGCGGTCCCGTCCCGTCCTTTTCGGCAGCTGGAGGGCGGCGAATCCCCGGCACGGGATCTCACTGAGGTTTAGCGGTGCAATCCGGGTCTGAAAAGGAGAAAAAAGGGGGAAAAGCAATGAAACAGCATTGCTGTTGGCCGTGCCCCCGTTTTGTGCCAGCTGTCGCCATCCCCCTGGTTAATTATAATCTTCGCTTGAGTGTAAATGTGGATTTACACTCGGGCTTAGACGGCACCAACTAGGGAAGAGCCATTCACTCCAAAACAGGGGAGCTCCCAGCCGTTCTTTAGTAAGGAAAAGTCCACACAGATGTTAGAGACGGTGCTGCAGCTACCAAGCATCTGGCCTCTACAGAGGCCGAGGTTGGGATTTCTAGACTCCCCTAAGCAGATCCAGTGGTTAAATGAAGATGGCCTGAGACAGGATCAGCACAGACATGGAGGGGGGGGGGGTTTGACTGCAAAAAAAGGAATAAAAGAGATAAAATTCCCCAGATCTCTGAATATACATCACCTCTAGCGAGCCCCTCGGATCTCTGATATACGTCTGATCAATCTCCCTCGATATGCATCACCTCCAGATATTGCCTCTGCGTTAGGTGATAAACATCACCTGCGATCTCCGATACACGTCTGATTTACCTTGACATCTCTCACCAAGTAGAGAGCTCCTCAGATCTCCAGTACACGTCTGATATGTGTCCCTCGATACACATCATCTCTGTTGAGCTCCTCAGATCTCCAGTATACATCTGATCTATCTACCTTGATATAAATCGCCTCTAGACAGCTTCTCGCCAATATACATCTGACATATACATCTCTGATATATGTCACCTGACTGGAGCTTCTTGTACATCTGATACATCTAGCATGATATCCATAATCTCTGTCGAGCTCCTCAGATCTCCGATACACGTCTGATATATGTCCCTCGATACACATCACCTCTAGAGAGCTGCTCAGATCTTCAATATACATCCAACATGTCTACCTTGATACATATAATCTGGCGCAGAGCTCCTCAGATGGCTGATATATGTCGTGTGTGTGTGTATATATAGACACACCTCCATCTACTGAGCTGCTCAGGTTCCAATGTACATCTGATATATGCACCTCTAGATACACACCACCTCCAGGGAGCTCCTCAGATCCCCAGAATACAACTGATATTCCTACCATGATGCACACCACCTCCAGGGAGCTCCTCAGATCCCCAGAATACAACTTATATACCTACCATGA
>Ga0181612_134349_pt1 | contig 13230 bp, 10 predicted proteins | sample HoacroProtozoa21_FD_119630 | JGI IMG/M metagenome (GOLD analysis project Ga0181612, IMG submission 119630) | Hoatzin crop microbial communities from Cojedes, Venezuel. Combined Assembly of Gp0051906, Gp0051904, Gp0051908
CCCTCTGAGGGTGATGGAGCACTGGAACAGGCTGCCCAGGGAGGCTATGGATTCTCCTTCTCTGGAGATATTCAAGCCCTGCCTGGATAAGGTCCTGTGCAGCCTGCTGTAGGTGACCCTGCTTCGGCAGGGGGGTTGGACTGGGTGACCCACAGAGGTCCCTTCCAACCGCGAACATTCTGTGATTCTGTGATTTAAGGGACAAGTACAACTGCAAGACGATGGCTGAACGGAAAGGCATTTGCAATGCTCCACAGTTGCTGGGCTGCTCTGCCAAGAGCATGAGCCTAAAGGTCAGGGGACAATACCTGGTTAGAAAGAGACTGCATTGAACCAGGCAGCAAGCTCCTCCCAAGGCCATGGGGTTGTGAAGCGCATGGGTCCCACAGGATAGTCAAACATGGCTGGGGTCTGCCCAGATTTGTTGTGGATGGGACCCTTTAGAGAGGACGCTTGTCACTGGACAAGCTCTCTTCCTCGCATCGAACAGAGAAGAGCTACAAGTCCAAACCTAAGCCAGACCATCACAGCAGCTGTAGTTACTACAAAGGGCTACAGCTGTAGACCTGATCTGCACAGAAAACAAACAAACAAACAAAAAAAATCAGGCAATCTGACATCAAAAGGGGTGATAAAACCCTGGAGGAAATTCACTTTACTGGAAAAAATCAAGTAGAGCATAAAGGTGAGTTACCTGGCTACTGTACTTAAGGCTTTTACCAGAACTCCCCACCCCCCTGAACAGTCATTAGGTCAGGAAGAAAGCGAAGCTCTCAAGGTAGCCCTCCCACTTCACACAGCTCCTTGGGACTTTCCCCATACAGCACCAACCTCGTAAACACGATGCCACAAGGGATTTAAAGAGACCACAGGAAAAGAGATGCCAATTTCTATAGAGCTTACAAACCAAAGTAGCCAACGTTCCTTCCAACAAACAAGCAAAAAGGAAGGAGAACAAGAACAGAAGGATGTCCTGGCAGCTAGCTAATTAGCAAAAGCATTACAGCCAGGACTTCCAAGCACCAACAAGAACTAAGCAGGATATACGCCTTCATGCAGGATTTTTTTTTTAGACATAACAGTGAACGATGTCTGGGGAATTCTTCGCCAGTCACTTTTTGCAACCAAAATAAACAAGTGCTAATTAGATCATGTCAAGTCTTCATTTTCACATTTCCAAAGCCGCTCGATTAAAAGTATGTGTTTTGGCACTGCTCTCTGTTTCAAAATAATTTCGACAAAGCTAAAAACAAAGAAATGCTTCAACCCCAGGAGGTGATACAGCTGAAGATGGATGAATCATTAGCATACTGGAAATCTAAAAAACTCATAAGAGACATAGACAGACCTACTTTCATGAAGCAATTATTGCCTGACATGACAGAACACAGAAAATAAAAATAAACCAACAGAAACAGCAAGAAAGCAAGGAAACACAAATGTGACTCCCTTTTTCAGCAGAGTTAGATCAGCACTTTGTCCTGCAGTACCTTCCTGGAGTCGTTATCAACACTTTATAAAAAAGCCTCCAGTAGTCAGTAGTTAAGGCTGAGACGAAAAGTGCAGACAGAATCTGGGACCTTCAAAAACCCATACCAGTTGTCTTCTCAGTGAGCACATGCTAAGAAATGATGTCAAGCACACAACTGGTGAAGCAGTGAGGAATTTGTGGGACAAGGTAATCAGGAGGAATTTTAATTTGTCTTTCAGTGTTTTGAGCAGCACCTCGTCAATAAGTTGACTGAAAGCATCACTTGCAATTCTTCAAGATGTTGCAGAAAGAGATGCTGTCCCAGTTACCGGTTCCAGGGCATTGATTTGTATGTTAATTGAGTGAAGGATAATACCGAGTAGCAAGCAAGTAAGACTTCCTGTGTCCACAGTATTAAGAAAATTGCTGTTGATGCATATAAATCACTGGCCACCTTCCACTGCATGACAGTGCACCAAGAATAAACTCATTCCTTGTTCTTGTGATGTGCCTAGCAGTTAGGACATTGGCTTCGGGAAGTTGAGGAGAAAGGAATCCCCTCATAGCAAATAATGTCATGAAGCTAGGAGAGGAGGGAGTGTGAGGCCAGGAGATCTCCCCAACCTGGCTGCACTTTGCCTCATCTGGAGGAAGACATAGGAACAGTGCTTGCGATAAGGCACAACCACCCCAGCCCTTTGAAGCCGGTGGCACGCTGGCTCAAAACCTAACAAATAGACTTCAGACAACCTTATCTTAGATAGTTACAAATTACCCTGTGTCAACAACAAATTTAAGGCATCCCATCCTTGATGACAAGTATCTTCCACATCTCCAAGAACCATGTGGTTATAAATGAGGTCCCACATCTTGCCCTAAAGAACCCTGTCATAGAAAAATCCCTGTCACTCCTCCAGCTGCTGTAATTCTTCATTTACATAAATCACCTCTATTTCAGATTCCTTGTCCCTCTGATTTATGGCTTCAAGAAAAATAAACATGAGTTAAGGAAATAAGGGAAAAGAGTTAATGAGCCAACCTTAATAGCTTTGACCACAGTAAATACTGCAGCCAGTTGTTGTTTCTCCGCCAGCCAATAACAAGAACACACATGCAAATAGATAGGTAGCACTTTTCCTTTTCTTCAGAACTGAGGATGCAATCCAAAACCACCTCACTTAGTGACTTTCAAGTTTGATTAACAGCTTTTTAATGTCATAGTAGCTCTTTTTGTCTCCAGCTATCAAGCTAAATTAGGGGCACGATCGCCCTAAAGAAAAACACAGTACAACCTTCATTGTACAGATATTAGCCCAGATGGGACTTTTATTATCAGTACACTTTATTTAAACTTATTTCTAATTATGTGGATCTGAAAGAAACCCAGACTATTGAATCTCTGGACAGTCTTTCAAGAAAGCATTTATTCAGTGAGTTTAACGTGCGTGACATTCCAAAAACCAATCCCATCACAACAACAGGTATCCTGACTATCTCTCAGAAGGTGCGGGCTCCAAATACTCATGTGATATCATCAAATAAGTCTCCAAACTGGCAAAAAACAAACAGTTCTAAGAAATACTAGTTCCACAGGAACCAAAGACTAAGAAAAGTCCAAAATGATAGTGGTTATATAAGAGACTGGATTAAGAATAATCTACTGTGATGCGTGCATATTTACAGAAGACTTTGAAGAACAGACTTTAAAACAATCGCTTGAAGAAAAGTTAGTTGTTAAAGGAAACAATTTGCTGTACTAGGTTGTATTCATGTGACCAAGAAAAAAAAATGAGCAGGAACAGAGATCAGGTATTGAATGTTGGCATGACTCCTTTTCTAAAGTAAGATCAGATGCCCTCACAAGCACTTCCTTCCATTCGAGACGTAGCTCTTCCAGGAACATGCGCTGAAATTTAGTGGTATCTCACAGAGCCTGAAGTCACCCCCACGACAAGGGGATTATCTGCCATTACTCCGCTGGGGATATAACAACTGACTACACGCGAGATGAATGATTATTTAATGTTTGACTGTTCACCTAAGGGTAACGTTTTTATCTTATTCTGCATCTGTGCAACCAAACCACATCTGCAATGTAATTGTGCGCTGGGAGGACAGGATGCAGGCAGTCAACAAAAAGAAGTTTGCCTTCCTACCTAACTAAACAATTAGCCTTCTAATATCACTTTGACCCAGCACAGAAGGAGGAAGAATGAAAAGGACATTGGATTGCTCAAAAACTCTGTACCTTTCTTGTGATTTTATTATTTGTGATCCTGGTTTTGGCTTTCCGATCAGACACAGAGGCAGGTATTGACAGGAAAGGTGCTTCTCAGGAAGGTAAGGTTGCTTGCGACATCCAAAAAGCTGGTATTTCTGCCTCCTTTTTTTACACATCCAGGAGGAGGCAAGGGATGAACGCACCACTGGGTCACAACAATCTCACACAACCCAGACCATTATAATCATTTTACCATTATATACCATAAAAAACATGCCAGGTCTTGCTATTAAAACTCAATTGTGTTAAAAAGTCAGTTGATTCACTTCAAGTAATATTTTATTAACAAAATGTGAAAGCAGCATGTGCAAGAAGAGCAAATTTAATGCCACATATGTCTCAGCAAGCAACACTTTCTGTTTTCTCAGCTTTTTTGCTATCAATCTACTGTACTGCTATCCCGTACCCAGCCAGTTTGGAGATAAGCAAAGCCTAGAAAGAGCCATGCCAGCTCACAGCGAAGGTCCACCAGGCCCGGCAGTGTGGAACAACATGTGGCCATTCAGAGAACAGCACAATCAGAACGTAAGCTTGTAATGAAGCTTCTCCAGGTTCCACCAATTTGTGGTTTGGGGATTTTCCAAGATGGGGTGGGGAGTGCACACACATAGGTGCGACCATCAACTTAACAGCCCTCATCGTAAAGTCTACAGCAAAACAAATTAACCCAATTACCCTTCCTCCCTACAGCATCCATCAACCTTTCAGATTTGCTAGAGCTCTGCTTTTCTGGACATCTTCCTAGCTGGCTTCTCAGGCTTCCCACTTTACTCCTGGATGTCATGAATTACACTTGAACGCTTTCAGCGTGCCAGAACACTTACTATTTCAATAATGACTTCTCCAGAACTTTTTTTTTTTATTATGAATGTCATGTTTCCAAACAACATTCTTGATTGTTAGACTCAAACAGTATGGCTCTGATAACCTTCCAAGAACCCCATCTCCTCCTGAGTTACCGTCACCCTTACACTAGCTGGGAGATTTTGAGAAGAAACTGATTCTCCAAAGAATTTGGTTGAAATGAATCACTATTCACCAGGGCAAATCCAAAGCTAGCGTCCCCTCCGGACAACTAACAGTTCGTAGGTTTTCACCAACAGTTGGAGGCAGTGACTTGCCAGGATTCGCAGCTCTGCTCAAACTATACACAGTGATATTTGTGACATCTGCTTGAATCAAATTGTTCCTTCTCTGCGTTTGTTCATAATTATGCCAACAACAGTCACAGACGGGAAAAGTGAACTGTAGTTTATGTCTTCTGTACAGAAAGTGTTTAAATATTTATATCTGACTCTAGAAGAGGCAGCTCCAAGATCTCCTGCTGCACTATTGTATATGACACCTCAGTGCTGAACCAAACGTGCTTTCATGAGCTATAAACAATTACTATTTTTACCACTTTCAGACACTTCATGACTAAAATGCTGGACCCATTATCCTATTATCCAGCGGCACACACCGTATGTAAATGAACAGTTCTATACCCTTGGCCTTGGAGACCTTCTGACAAGATCAAAAGAACCAGCTGAAAACAGTGCAAAGCAGCACTTTAAGCTGAGGAGGAAATGATTCAAGAAACAACAACAACAAAAGATACTGCTTGCTGGTACTGATTTCTGAGAAAATGGCAGGTTAATCTGTCATTACTTTCTGTACATTATTTTATGTACATATATAGTATATGTTGCTATTGTTTAAACATACCACTGCCGCAAGCAGATGCAGAACTGGAGATCTCTCCTGTGTATTGTAGCAAGCAATGGGGGATTGAACCCCAGAATTCCTTTGAGGCCGTTTTGAGCAGCAAAATGTCCTCATCTGGGTACTATTTTCAGACTAAGACTAAAATTTCAGCCATAGCATGCAACGCGCGAGACGGTTGTCATGAAAAACATTCCACGTTATAAACTACTACTCTAAAAGCACCAGAGATTGGGCCAGGAATCCAAGCACCAAGTGATATCAAATGACTTATTATGCTGTTTCCTTCCACCAAAGAAATTACATCTTGCAAGAAAAAACACAGCAGATATCTGAAATTAAACAAATTCTGTCTGGCAATTAAGCAGACGGTAAAAGAGCAAAAAGAGGCTGGGAGGAAAGATGGGTTAGGTTTATCCTTTATACTAACACGCTGCTTCCCTCCTTGATGAGCCTAAGATATATTGCTGTAATCATCATATCAACATTTTTTTCCCTTCCAGTAATTATGCCACTGTATAATTGAAGCTCCTGAAATTGATGTAAGCACAAGTCCATAAAATATAATAAGAACCCACGGGTGGAAGTTAAAGTAGTGAAAATCAGTCAAGAAATAAAGCATCATTTTTCTTCTTTATCAGAATAATTGACAAGGACTGAGGCAAATCCTCTGTCACTGGCTATTTTTTATCAAGACGGTCTTCCAGAAGATAAAGGCACAGACTCAGGAAAGCCCTACAGCTTGAAGCAAGTCGGGGACAGTCTAGCTGACTGCAACGATACCCTGACTTCATTCGCTCAGAGTAGGTTAAGTACCTGGAAAAACAGTCTAAGTCAAATACCTTACTTTGCAAAAGCTAAATATTTGAAAGTTACCATAGCACCTCAATATTCCCAAGATGTAACACAAGAGGACAGGAGACGAACTTCTCAAATACAGCCTCCAAATGCGGTCGCTGCAACACGCTGCTCGACCCTGGCAGGAAGCCGATGGCCACCTTCTTCAGGAGTGCAAGATAACAAATTTCGGGAATGAAATGTCTCTCCCTCCAGCCAGCGGTGCCACAAGGAAATTGTTGGCTCCTGATCAGAACTAATAGTAAGCACAGAAATATGAACAGACAAACTGACCATCGCTGAACAGCAAGCAGCTCTCCCAGAGGATGTATGAACAAACAGAGCTTTAAGACCAGACAGAATCAGCACAGGGAGGACCATCCAAGCAGTTGATGCACACTCTGGGAAGGACATGATGTTGAGAAATTCAAGCCTGACAAGTTTCCCACCACTGAGCCAGGAAGTGGAGGGCTGGACGAAGAAAATATTGCTGTCCCTCTCAAGAAGGTATTACATAAAGTATAGCTATGAATCTAGACTATTTCAACATCCCCTTACGTTTCATTGCGACATTTATACCTGTGTGTCAGGTACCACCATTACAGGCTCAGCAGAACACAGTATATGCCTGGAGCAACTGCTCTCTAGCTGGTGTTTTTCTCTCCCAGGCAATTGACTCGCAAAGACTGACTCCTTGGCTACAAGGCAGCTCCTAACTTTCTCAAGTATTCAAGCAAACAAAGATTTCCCTATCCAAAATCCATAGTTTTACTAGTCACAGGTTGTCCCCCTTCCTCCCATTTACATGTATAAATTGAACCGAGGTTCCAGTGAAGTCAAGTCCTGCCATCGCTGGGATGCAGCATTACACTGCGACTTTGCAGGAAGAGGTCCGTGGCAGGAATCACCCGCACTACCAACGGGAAGATCTTCCCCCAGAGCATGAAGAGACCATTCAGGGTGCCTGAAACTCGAAGGCACTGACCCACCAGGCTGCTTTAACAGCAGCCTTACCGTGCGCAAGGCACTGGTTTACCATCAAAAAACCCAGCTCGGTGGAGCACAGACTAATGGGTTGGGAACAGTGAACCATAAAAACGATCAGCACGCACATCTCAATCCTAACAAACTAATATGTACAGAGCCTGTAAAGTCTCCTCTGAGAGCATCAGTTATACCATACATCTGACCTACTTTTTTCAAGTAAATAATTGAAGCTCTTCAGCTTGTTCCAAAGGCCCAATGGGAAGGAGAAAACCCTCAAGACACCTATGTGGCAGCTTTGCAGCAGCATGAGACTAAACAAATGGAAAAACCTAAAATAGGTTGCGACAGTTTATCATTAATCAGTATGAATTACCTGGCAGAATGCAGTATCCTTCAGTGCAACTTAGTGGCACCTTTCCCAAAAAACTAATACAAACATGAGCACATAGCAAGAGATTCGGGGAACAGGGGAAAAGGGATGTCATCGCTGATTAAGTTGCTGATGGTAAGAAACCAAAAAATGAGACTACATAGGGCAGCACCTGTGTGGCTGAAAAACACAACTGGCATGTTCCAGCTACTTCATTTGGCAAGGTTAAATCCACCACAGAAGAATCATAATCACACTACAAAATGCCAGTCTTCTGAATTGCCTCCTTGCAGCCAGACACCACTTCTCCACCAGTTCTATTTATTTCAGCATTTGCCCAGGACAGGGAGAGTGTTCTGAACCCTTCCTCTTGTATTCATAAAAGAACATTACTGTTAAACATATGAGGGCATGAGGATGTAAGAGAGGCGTTATCTTTTGTTTAGAGCCAGATATAAATCAAAAACTGCGGACAAAGCTTCCAGCTCAGGCAACCTCTATCAAGCCTACAAAGAAGCCCTTGTATTGGCAGGTCCTGGCAAAGGATCTAAGTGCCCAAACTATTCGATTTTTCCAACTATATGAAATGGTCTAATACAAACCATAACTTATGTATATGGATTTGGTGATCCAAACATATATTAATCGTCACAGCTTTAGTGAACTCTGATTTGGACTCTTGAACAGCTATCAAAGAAATTTTGCTTTGACCCTCAAAATTGGTTTTCAGAGGTTACAAAGATTGCAGCAGAGCTCTTTCCTATATTTGTATATGGATATACCTGTAATGTCTTAGATCCCACTTACAACTGCTTTTTTGCATAAGGTAGTTTCACACTTACATGTGTCAATAAATACTAAAGTCATTTATTCATTTTATGTGTATTTAAAAAGAAGAGACAAGTTCTAATATGTTTCAAACCATCATTTCAACTACTATTAGATTTAAACAGAGAAGGCAGAAGGTTCAGCGAATGACCAGACTGAAGACCTTGCATATGCAAGACTAAAATCACATAACTTCGAACAAAGACAGGCAGAGAAGGCAGCTAGAATGAGTGAAAAACACCAGGCCAAGGTAGCCCAGACCAGTCCCCATCCTGCTGGAATCGCCCGCATTATTACTTTTGTCCCAAAGATATACAACAGTGTTTAAATTCTCAATAAGAATTAAAAAAAATGTGTTTGGAAAACAATTTGTGACAGTTCTGTCATGCTTATGTGTAAAAACGTGTATTATAATTGCTAATGGTAGGTTACATCTCCCAGCAACTAAACGAGTAAGAACTTCCCTTGCATGGAGGTATTAAAAGATAAACCCGCAAACAAGACAAAATTATCCAGGTGTTTGAAAGGACTTTGAACTTGATCAGTGAAAGGAAAAACCCCAGAGAGAGTAATCTTAGTGAAATTCTTAGACGTGAAAATCGGATTGTCCCATATTTGCATTGCTCCAGTCACTGCACACATTCTTCATTCATGTAAAGAAGAGTATTACCACAAAATCTGGAGCTGTGACAAGATAAGCTTTTCATGGACTGTGGACCAACAAATTAGCAAGAGTTAATCATTATTAAAGCTTTGTGAAGAGCACTTGTTAAACTTCTAAGCAATTGCAAACACCTACACAGAGCTATCTAATGCCACAGCACGAAGACAGTTAAATAACAGACATCAAAAGCCACCTCTGACAACCACGCTTTGAACTAGCCTTGTCATCAGATTTCTCCATATAGTGATAAAGAAGGCCATTCCATGCAGAGTGAGGTTTAAATGTTTTAGGTATTGCTTCTTCCCAACATTGCAATGGATAAAGTTCATCTACATCAGCACAAACTGCAATTTAGCTAATCTGACTAGTAGGAAATCGTCTATTCTCTGTCTCAGGTCCTAAGTTTAGTGAAGAAAACAGTAAAAAGCTCTTTCTGTCAAATCACAGAAAAACATACTGAACTGACCTTCCATTGCTCCTTGGGAAGCAGTTTCACTACCACGATGTCACCGTTCAGGGCTCTGTTGCGAGCAACCACTCCATCAATAAAGATATCGCGAGTCCCATCCTAGTGAAAGAGGAAGAAAAATAAATGCCAGACCAAAACATATTAAATTACAGTTGTCATGAGGTTTAAAACACTGCCACCAAAAAAGACACACCCTGGTGAGACAAACATCCTGCAGTTGTGCACAGAAATGAAATCGGTTCACCATACGCCCTTCAACATGCAGTATCCTTCAGCAGATAGCCTCCTTTGTACGTATGTGCCAGCATAGTAGCTCCACACTATTTATTCAAGACAGAGCCAAGCCCTCGAGATGTATTGTCTGCAAGCTCTGCTCAGTTCCTCTACAGTTACTCTTGGGAATGGGTAGAGAGTTTTCTGCAGTCACAGTTCTTCTCGCGGTAAGCTCCCAACTCAAGCACTCCAAGCTATTGTTCAGAACATGTTTACAAGACTGTCTCCGCAAAGTGCCCCATGTAGAGCTGCCTGCTGCTCTCCTGGTGAGACAAGAAAGCAGGGACATGCTGCTCCGGGATCAGCAGGTCAGTCTGTGAAGGTGGCCTGGAGAGAGGTGCTGGGGATGCAGTCTCTCTTTTCAAATGAGTTAACACCATCTATTCTGCATTTGGCACAACTAATGCTAGAATAGATTCCAAAAAAATGGTGACTACAGATGCCAACTGCAAGCCAGAAGATCGTTTACTGTAACAGACATGTTAGGACACCTTCTCTCAATACTCTGGGTTAACATCCTTGCACAAGAGCCTCTACTAATTGTACGCGCTATGATTATCCACCCCAGACATGTTTGGCATTTGGCTAATCTAGATTTAGTTTGGAAGATTTTCTTCATGGGAGTGAATAAAGATGAAGTTTCCTGAAGATGCCAACACAAAGGTTTTCGTTTTCAAAGGACTGTCAGTTTTGTCCCTTTTTTTTTGGCTAGTTACTGACTGTGCTCTTGTTGCTTTCATTTCTGTTTCCCCATAATTCAGAATCTGAAAAATTGCATGTGTCTGTTTACAGTGCCATGAACGCTTCAGACAATGTGAGCATTTAGTATCAACACGAGCAGTCAACATTGTTTTTGTAGACAGCTACCTTTGCATAGTTTTGAGGTAAAAAAGAGGATGAGTTTCTTAAGATTTTAATGCTTATGAGGCTGTTTTTTTATTGAAAGATGGTGAAGTACTAATCTAAAGCTTAACATCAGTCGCTTCTCAGATACACTCCTGAGTCTCCTACGCTTGAGTAAATCCAATCAGAACTACCAGCATGCTCAGTCTCCAAGAAAAACTCATTTTATAACCTGAAAACACGAAGCCCTAGTATCACGCAAATATCTTACTCTGCTTAGATACCAAAACAATAGAACGGCAGAACTCTGCCATGATGTGAAACTAAGGCCATCCTCCAAGAGACCAAATTACTCTTAGAAAGAAAAGCAGCAGCAGCTCAACAGCTGTGTGAAAGCTGCCTCCCATGACAAGATGCAGAAAAATTGCAAAGCCTCTTGGACTAACATAATTCAAATTGGAAACTGTTCTTTTCAGAAAGCCAGATTTTTTACACATGGTCTTATTCCTCATTTCTCCCCACCCTCTCCCTTTTGCCCCAACTCTTTACCTAATTCACCAAATACATAACAAGAAAAGTTCAAAGTCACTTTTTCAAGAAAATGCCTGGGGTTTTTTTGTCTGTACCTGTAGTCACTCTGTGCTGCAGGACACAGGCTGACACTCACGATAATTTGTTTGTTCTACACTTTTTTCCTTCTCTCCTGTGTACAAGAAAACGCAAAGCAGACCCTTTGCCCCATCCTCTGTAGAGATGCCTGATGTGTCACACCACCTGGTTCAAGCTGCACCTCCATACTCTGCAAGAGTCTTGAATTGCAGCCACTCACTCTCATGCCAAAGAATATACCCCTATATATACACACACACACTTATATATGTGTATAAACACCTATTTTACAGCAGTGAATTTCAATGCCTGCAACAACACTGTAACTAGGAAATTGCCATCAGTTTTGGTTTTGCCTCCAAAAAGAAATATTTCTATATCTTGAGCTCCAGGCTCATGATTGTTGGGCCAGCTTAGCACTTCCGAGAACACTTGTGCGTCCCACTTTTTCCTTCAGCATCCCCTGTTCTGCACAGTTGGCACTTCAGATTACTAATGCAATTAAAATGGCAGAACACAATCACTTGCAAAGCCTCAGCTGCCTCCGAGGTGCATGTACTGTATTGGCCACAATGGCTTCAAGACTTCTGCAGCCTTCTCCAGGAAGCACGGAGCACTTACTGCTCTGTGGCCACCTGTGAGTGTCACCAGCATCACTCTCTATCCCCTCTGACAAGAGGGAGATCTGCAGTGCTTTCATCTGCTCTGGAAGTGTCTTCCACAAGCACAGTACAGCCACAGTTGCTCCACCACTTGTGCTCCACAGTACCATTCTTCACACCGACAACGCCATCATTTCAAACCACAGTACTGTGTGCAGGGAAGACACAAGATGCGAGGCAGAGATTTAAATGCTCAGGTCCATTCTCTGGGTAGCTTTCAAGAGAAAGACCCTGGGCCTTCCCCTCAACTCTTCATGCAACAACGAGACAAGCAGACAGCACATTTGCAGCATGAAACACCCTGGGACTTCTGCTGTTAGAAGGTGAACAGCTGTTGGAATTGAACTCCATGAAGTCATAGCCAAGTCAGCTGAAAAGAAAGGGGTACAGTGCCCTAGTCAACAGCAGGAGAGAAAGGGTGATTTTTCACAGCTGCAGCTCTTGCAGCATCTGGCAATGGTGGGAGGTCCTGCAGAACATGAAGGCTGCAAACCCACCATTATGGCAAATAATGTTATACAAAGGATAAGCATCCTAAAACATCTGTCTTAAAGTAAGGACTGTGTCCACACTAGCCAGAGTCCTCTTCATCCAGGTGTTGATTCTGCTTGTTATCAGGGACAAAGCTGGTTCTGGTATTCAGCTTCACACAGGGCAGAAAAGCAGAAAGGTAGCTTAGATAACAACCTTGGCTATCCCTTTGTAATGTACATCTTCCTGCATGCCGAACAGCGAGCAATCGATTGCACAAGGCAACAGCTGGACACTGGGGGTGATTAGGGGTAAAGCTTCTCATCCGATTAAGCTCATGTGAGTAGCTGGATTTCTCACTTAACCTTGCATTTTGTAATTTTAGAGAATATGTTTAACACCTTATACTTACCACATCTGCGAGGATACCTGTAAAGCAAGGATCACAGTTCGTTTCGCTCCCATGCACAGTGCTGCTCTACTGACATACCGGAGAGCCGCTCTGTACTTCTTCCTCTAGTTAATCTTAATCTACTTTGTGCACCCCTGACCTTCTTCCACCCCTGTAATGCCAGCCTTCTCGAACAAAGTGGGCTCCAAAACATTATCCCAAATCAACAACATGAATGGACAACACCAGGAATTTCAAGGCTTTCAATCCAAGCCCCGAAACAGTGGCGCTGTCAGTAGCAGGGACAACAACAGAGTCAGTGTTTTGCTGTCTCAGGGCAGTCTTTGCCTTCTCTCCCCCGCATCAACAA
>Ga0181612_147592_pt1 | contig 13230 bp, 10 predicted proteins | sample HoacroProtozoa21_FD_119630 | JGI IMG/M metagenome (GOLD analysis project Ga0181612, IMG submission 119630) | Hoatzin crop microbial communities from Cojedes, Venezuel. Combined Assembly of Gp0051906, Gp0051904, Gp0051908
TTGTCAGAGAAACGCAGAGAAAGGTAACAGCATTTAGGGAGTGCTGTTAGAAGTCTAGATGTTTAGATCTTGATGGTTAGATGGGTGCTGTCTTTCTCTGCTTTTAATTTGTCCTGTTAACTAGGTGTTTGGTGACTTGTGCAGTGCTGACCTTCTGCTTCCACAGAAATGGCTGCACAGCGAAACATGGCTCGCCTCTTGTACTCATATCGTTATCATCCAGCACAGTATCTGTAAACACTGTCGAATACTTTCTTGGTAACATCAGCACGAGCTTTCTGGGCTCAGGGGGGCAGAAGATGATGAATGGGGGTTTCTCACAGATGGAAGACCTCCATTTCAGATCTCACATTGCCAGTAAGCACCTTGAGAGAGACAACACGATCAGTGCTTGCAAGGCACGTGTCCATCTGTTGCCTAAGAGACTAAAGTTCAGAGCTGATGGGAAATAAGCAGATTTGCTTAAAAAACAAAGAAACTACTTCTTAGTGCTTTGCTGGAATCAGAACCATGAAATAAGGTTTGCTTGTGGGCTCCTCTCGAGTTTTGAGGACCTTGTGCTGTTCTAGGCTCGTGGCACAATAGCGGTGGGGGGCTGAGCAGGGGAAGCTGGTTATGCGGTGCTAGCTTGATTCCTCGTGTGCTGTAAAGTGGGTGATCCTCATTTCTTGAGGAGAAGGTTGGTGGTTCCTTCTCAGGAAGAGTCTTCCTAGGCACCTTGTCGAGCAGAGTGAACAGGTCTTGCTGCAGTGTTGGTTTTTTCTGCTCTTTTTATGTTCGTTAAATAATATATGTTCACATGGTGGCTCTAAAATAAATCATTGATGCAGGAGCACCTTTTAAAACTCGTCAGCTGTGAGTTTTTTCCCTAGTACCTTTGCCTCTTAGGAGCATAAATGGCTTCCTAAAGCAGGGGAAAACCATTATTAATTACACTGCCTAATGAACTCATTTGGCTTCCTGCCCAGCTTCCAAAAACAGCACTAGCACCAGGCTGGATACTGTTGTCTCACTGTAATTATGTTTATATGGAAAGTTAATTTTTGTTTTCATAAATTGATTTGGGGCTTCTGGAAGCTATTTGGAGATAATTAACTTTGCCTACACAGACCTATAGCAGGGCATTTGTTTACAAGGTAGCGCTCAGTGCCGGAGCATGGAGGTATCTTCCTGCATTCTTCTAGAAATATGCAGTTGGCAGCGGTTTCCAGACTCGATGCCCTCTTTGTGGACAGCAGTCACAAGCAAACACCGTAGTCCTGGGATTTTACAGGGTGGTAACAGCCCTCAGGGTGGACCTGTAGTCCCCAGCTGCAATCTGAAGGAGCTGCAACCCAAGTAATTCAAAGACTGCAAAAATTAGTGCTAACATCACAAACTCTCTTAATGTGACCAACTAATGTGACAGTCCCACATAGAAAAGGCCTGTAAGGACTTGAGACCAGACCTCCACAGATAAATAGTTGTGAAGGCAAAAGCAGTTCCCTGACATCTTTCATAATGCTGGAGATGGAGAACAAGCAGCAGAAGTGCAAGGTGATTTAATGGGACCTTCACCAGGAGGACGCACGATGTGATATTGCAGAAGTGACTTGTTTGTTCAGTCGTAGGTGTATGTCTTTGGGTTCTTTGGGTTCCTGGCCCCTGCAGTGAACTTTTCCTTGAAATCAATTCATTAATGAGCTAATTCATTATGCATGGGGATCCATTAGTGAAATGTGTGATAACCTCAGGATGCAGAGCCCTGCTCCCAGCACGTGGCTACTGAAGAACAAGGGAGGGAGGAAGAAGTGAGGTCTCTTTGGCAGCTCTAAGCCTGTTTGGGAGCTCTTTTCTGACCCCTTTAAAATGTAAGGGAATACATAAGACACTCTGGGTCATGTCTAAAAAAGCTGCAGATGGCCTGGCCGAGTGAAGCAGCCTGTGTAGGTCAGTGCTCAGGATGCTAATTTTTAAAGATACATTTTTAAAATTCCTATTTCAGTGCGCAATGGGCTTTCCCCTTTAAGAAAAAATTGTTCTCTGAAGACCTAAAAATGTACTAATTCCTTACTGCACACTTCAAAACTATGGACAAAGCTGCATCAGAAGGTCTTCAGACTAGGTTGGCATAAGATGTCTTTCTGCGTTTGCTAGAGGAAAAAAACCCTGAATGGTATTTAGTGTTCATACTTTTGGGTCTACAAATGGTCCTATCTGTTCTGCTCTGTCTTGCTTGTAACAAAGAATGACTTTTCCAGCCCTTGTAGAAGACCAGTGTCCATCCTGTAGTCAGACTGCCAGCAAGCCCGTAAATTCCAGCTTTGCCTGCTGGAATCTTTGCGTTCCTGTCTCTTGAGCAAATCCCCAGGGTCAGTGTTTTGTATGTTTTATCTGGTGCTTTGGCCAGGATCAGCAAATTTCTACAGATTGAAGGTCAGCATGCTGGAACGACAGCCCTGGAGGAGATCAGAAAAAAAGGAACTTCCAGAAAAAGATGCTTGTGGTGTTTCATCTGCAAATTATGTTGCTGCAAAGCAAGAAGCAAAACAAAGTGTTAGGAGAGAAGTTGCAGGTTGCCAAATTTGGTTGATCATCTTTCTCTTCTTCCTGTCCCCCCATAGGCAGGGTTATAAGTTTTCCTCCTGATTTGCTACTGCACTTCCTGGCAGGGAACATTTAAGTGACTTTGGGTCCAACTACTTTTAATTTATATGTATGACTCTGAAAAAAAGGAGTATTATTCTGTAGAGGAAACTTACAGATGTCCAGAGATGTCTGGGAAGTAAAAAGTAACTTTAGCTTTGTGCTAGAAAGGTAGATAGGGTGGAGAACTGTTCCTGCACCAGCAAAGCAGCACCTGGGTGACATTCCTAGTAACTCAGACAACACAATTTTCAATATCTGCTGCATAATGATCATTTTAAACATATAAAATATCCAAAACCCTCCCCATGTGAAGTGTGTGTTGTATGTTACATCATGACTCAACTGTATCAAAGATGCAACAGGAGGGCTGGAGGAGCGTCAGGTTTCTGGGTTGTGTGGGAGAACAAATCATAGCATGGTTTGAATGGAAGGGGGTTAATGCTGCTTTTTGGCAAAGCTTGCAGTTGGGAGAGCTTCTTTTTTTGCTTAGCCTGAAGCACTGAGGTGCTAATCCTCAGCTGTAAGTCCAATACCCTGTTCAGGTCAGGTGGAAGCTTGGACAGAAATTCAGCTGGAAATATAAACCTGTGACCCTCCAGCGCCGGGGCGAGCATGGTGTGCTGGCTGCCCGGGCTCTGCGCTGCCTGCCCTCCCTCAGCACAAACATGGCTGCGTTCCGAGGCTCCTCGCAGCCTCCGGGGAGGAGGAGGAGGAGGCTGCAGCTGTCTGTCCTGTGCCGTGCAGCCAGACGTGTTTGTAGATCATTCCCAGAGCTCAGTGTTTGCAGGCGAAATTCCAGTTCATAACACAGGCATGTGGATGTCTCCAGGTTTTCTGGTCTTTGGGTGGTTGCCCACAGTGGGGTTGCAGTGTGGGCTAAGCTCCCTGCTTTGCCTATAAGGTGGTCCTGGCTCACACTGGTGTGCCTTGGTGCAGAGCATGGAGGGGGGCTAGGAGGCAGTCCCCAAGGCAGCAGCTAGTGTCTCTGGCCAGGGGTCTGCAAGATAAGGTGAGGTAACTGCGGTCAGGACTTGACGTTGTCTGAGGCACGCTAGCCTGCTGGCTGGGATCAGTGGATTAGCACACTTGGCTCCCTCCACTTGTAGACGTGGTGGCTGGCGGAGTTGTCCTGTCCGTCGACTCTGATGGGCCATCTCATGTCACCTTGTGAACATACGGCTAGATGGTGTTGCGTGAGGTGCTGTAACTGGTGGGGTGTTTGCCCAGCTGACGAGACAAAAATCCCATGGATGTGATGATCTATGTGGACCTGCAGTAACGTATCTGATGCATAGCATTCGCTGAACATGTACTGTTTCTTGCTTTGCTTGTTCAGTATTCAAGTCAAACAGGTCTTCACGTACCTCCTTAATCTGCACAAGCACTTTTGTTGACTAGAATAGAACTGTTTAATTTGCTGGATCAGGGCCTGAACATCCACTGACAGAAAGAAGCTTTAGGATTTTGCTGATGGCTCTCATAAAGAAACCATGTCATATTGACCATCTAATTCTGCCCCTTCAGGCCAGCCCTCATCTCAGATTTTGACCTGGGATTAACCAGCACCTTGAGACATTGCAATTCAAGGCTGTAAATGATGGCAGCAGCTAAAGTGGAACTTCCTTTCGGGTCCCCATGGTTCAGGCACTGGGCGGTGAGAGGGGTTGAGTACGCATGTGCACTGAAGGCTTAAAGCAGTAATGTTAAACCAGAAAGCCTGGAAGCAGGCATTTCTTGGGCATGGGTGAAGAACTGTGAAATGGAAGGGCTGCTCCTTCTTCCTCCATCTGCTGAGCTCTCCCAGATGATAGGTGAAGGGATTACCCTTGATCTCCCCAGTTACTTGCTTCCGTATTTTATGGAGACTGTTTATTGTGCACTACAGGCTCCTCCATAGCTGTGTTCCCATGCCAACCATCCTGCAATATGGTGTACATGCTTAGTGAAACAAAGCAGCTTTAATCCTCAACCTTTGGATGTCTCCTGCCCATTGGGGCCAAGCCTCCAAAGAGGAATCCTGCTGCTTACCAAGTGGAGCTCCCGCTTCTAGTTAATTGGGTCCAGTCATTAAGGGAAATTCAGTTTATGTCTACTGGGGCTGTGAAGGGAGTGAGTTTTATAATAGCAAATATCTACAATGTGTCTTGGTTGTCCTCAGGTTTTTTTTTTAAAAAAAAAGCAAACTTTCAGCAGAGAAGAAATGCTTCTAATTACTTGCCTTTGGCAGAATGGATGCCCTGCTCTTTAGAAGCTGTATTTATCTCCCGTAAGAACCAGCTCATTAGCTCTATTGCTCACACAGATAATCAACAACATAATTAATAATTATTTGTATGGCACCCATGGCAAAGGGCTTTGGATCACATAACAAAACACCATTTCCCTATGATCACTCGAGCATTTCTAACTGTCTCTCTTGTCTTTTTTCCTGCCTGTTCTTGACTTTCTCTGGCCTTTTGTGCCAGTTTCTAATGCTTGCTGCAGGTTTTTGGTTAACTTTCTACCAAGTACCTCCCTCTTCTCTTTTAGAAACCTCTCTGAAGACTGACTTGACCCACAGGGAATTATCAAGTGCCAGAACTCTGTCACCATGCAGAGCAACCTGGGACTGGCATGAGCAGCCATAGCTCCTTTGACTTCATTTGCATCTATTTATACTGATTTTTTTGACTTATCCCTGTCTGCACTTGAAATATCAAAAAGCAGGATTTCTCTTGGTCAAGAGCGTCACCTATTCTGCATATTCCCAGGCCAAGGCAGGGCTGAGGGACAGTATGTTTGGGCTACACCTAGCATGTCTGTCCTGGGGGGGATTTTTGAGCAAAGTGTTCAGACCCCCGTTCCTTGGGTGGGATTTTATCTAAGGCATGTCTTCAAACAAAGCCAATCTTCTGCTAGATTTTCCTGGAGTGCTTTGACTTGCATTATGCAAGACAGCTACAATGTCCTGACCTGCAGGGTGACCCACAGGGCAGCTTTCTTTGTGTTTTTCTAATATGGTGAATTCTGGGAGCTGCTGGCATCAAGGATGACATGCATCAGGAATCCTGCGGTTGGGTCCCATAAAGCTGCTGGATGCCCCTTCTCTGCAGTGCTGTCAGCCTGTGCCATGCCTCCCCCTGCACAGCCTCCATGCCCATGCCCGGCTATCTGACATGGCAGATCCAGCATCTCCCCACGCATGATTGTGACCAGCACTCCCCTGAGCGTGTCCAGTCAGCAGAGTACTGGTGTGGACCAGCGCAGGTGAGCCTCGCACCTGGCCCAGGACAACAAAGAAGCTACAGGAGAAAGATGTAAAGCTGCTGCCAGCTGAACATCTAGGGACAGGTTGATGCTGTGAAGGGAAAGGGGCTCTTGGGCTGATGGGAAGGAGGAGAGCATGAACTCAGGTAGCACCCCAGCAGCTGGGCACTTACAAGGCATAGCTCATGCCATAGAGGCTCACTTCTCGTGGAGCTGTTTTTAGAGAGCAGGTAGGTCGGGTGTCAAAATCCGTTTGGGAAAATCTGGAGATGTGTTTTGGATGGCCAGTGAGAAGGAGAGGACGGAGAAGCTTGTGTCTGATTAGGGATGTTCCTCCTGTGTTCTAGGAATGGTGCGCTTGCACAGAGAATCCTTGTACTGAAGGAGCGGATGAATAGCGTGCATCTGAATATCATTACAGGAGATACGAGGTCGTAAAGCAGGTTGTTATTGGTGTGTGATGCTGCCAAAAGGGAAAGATAGGTGTGTCCTGCTGATCGCACTTGCCTGCTGTGGGATGGCCGCTCTTGCGCTGCCCACTGTCTGAATGACTGTCTTTGGAGCTGGGAACCCAATGTGCCTTTGCCATATCTGCAAACCTCAGCCTGAGGCTTGGAAACAGTGCTTGCTGGCACCCTGTGTTGCTAAGCAGATGGGCTGTGGCTTTTGTACCCGCTGAAGTTTTTCAGAGAGGGTGGCTTTGGTGTGGCATTTCAGTAATTGTTGCCAGCACAGAAGAAACAGAAGGAAAAGCACCTCCAGTTCTTCACCACCTGCTTCTCCTCCCTCCTCGTGGCCCCCATCCCACACCGAAGTAGGTACTTGCCCACAAAACACATTGAAAAGAAAATGAGAGAGGAAAAAAACCCCTCACCCAGATTGATCGCAAGATGTTACAGGTAAAATTCTGGTGTGAGGAAACAGCAGAAAAATCTTAACTAAGTATGTTAAAAATATACAGGGGTGAGGCAGCTGAGTCACTAGTGGGGAAGCTTGAGCTGCATGTGGTCCGTGAAGGAGACTGAACGTAAATGGTTCGAGTGTGACTCGCCAAAGCATTTGCTGTTCCCTTCCTCCACGGGCTGGTAACAGCTGGGATTGAGCAGCTGGATGGCAGCGCTGTAGGACATGCCACCCAGCCCTTGCCCACAGAGATGGGGGCTGCAGACAGCCAGCCAGCTTCTGCGTGGCGTTTTCCTTCTTCCTTTGCTGCGCCTCTTGGCTTGACCTGAGGAACCTGATGGCTCTTCCAGTCTGTTTTTTCAAAAACCGCGAAGCACACGCAGAGCATGACAAGGGTTCAGTTTGTTCCCTTGTTAAACATGCTGAACACATGAATGAAAGTGCATCTGGCTTTAATGGGAGCAAATGAAATGCTTTCGAATGTCCACCCTAAGGCTTGGATAGGAAGCTCTCGTAATTAAGGTCTGAAACCCTAGTGCTGGTTCTGACCTTTTGCTTACTGGTGCCGAGTTTTACCTTTTGTAATAGATGAAATGTAGGAGTGTCTCTTTTGGTTAACCGCAGGGGTTCCTTTTGGTGTGTGATACAGCAGTGAAGCTGTAATGTGTCTGTGCTGTCCTGTCCTTTTTGAATGGAGTGAAAGAATTGAGATAAGAACAACACTTTGCGGTTAAAATAAAAAAAATTGCCTAAAATGTTTTGGGAATTCTTACTTTCCTCCATCAAGTTTTCACCTCCTTGGTACTTGTGGTTTCCCCTTCCTGGTTGAAGGGATTATTCCCCCTGAAAAACACATTTTGACAGATTGCCTAGGCCTCATCGACAGATCGGATACAAGCTGGCTCATTTCTCTCTGTTAAGGTGAGTGATCCATCTCTCTTGCCCATTGATTTTTCTGTCTTTGTGTTTTGAGATTTATGGAACTAGATGTATCAAAGAGCAAACTCTTTTCCCAAACCCTTGAAAGATTAAAGCTTTTAGTATTTCATGTCTTCAGCACCCTCTTCTTCTCCCCTTGTCCAAAAGAGAAAAATAAGCCATTAGGCTTTAGAAGTTAATTACACGTAGCAGCAGTTATCATCATCGCCAAGAGGGTCTACGTACCAAAACTTGGCTGTGTTGTCACTTTTCTGTGTGTCCATCCACCCCTTGCCATGGCTGTTAAAACACTTTCATGGTTTGTGAGCTAACAGGCACTGAGCAGATGGGAGAATTGTGAGTTACATCATTTTACTTTTTTTTAATGTAGATTTTTATCAGATGTCTAGCTGATGTAGAAAGAGACATATTTGGAAAGAAGGTGTGGGTGAAATGAGGACATTATCCCTGTACTTGGCCACATGGGTTGGTTTGTTTTTTTGGAACACCCTCTCTTGCAGATGCTCTGCTCATAAGTCTCTGCTGTGCTTTTTGGTGATATTTCCTTCTCAGCATTGCTTTTCCTGCCTCTAACACAAAAATGCTAAGGTTTTTTTGTGTGTGTGACCACATTAAGTATTTAGATCTTTGACTTGCCATCAGTCAAGTGGGAGGAACAAGGTATCTGCTCCTTTATCCTCTGTCATGATTATTTTGAGTGTAGTGCTAGGGTGGAGATTTTTCTTGCTGTGTTGATGAACAGGGTCGCTGTGCCATTCCAGATGCTGCTAACAGATAGGCTGATTTAAGATATATTTTTAAATGTTAGGTCTATATGAGAAATACCAATTACTCTTCTGCTGCCTCTGGGAAGTTTAGCTGCTGCCGCATTGCTGCCGGAGGAGTGAATGTGCACACTTTATCTGATCACCGCTTCCCCCTTCCTCGGTCCTTAGTGGCAGAGTCAAGTGTACACGCTACGCACAGCTGCTGTTTGACATGTTCTGCTGAAATGCTGAATGATGCATTATATTGTTGAGCAAAATCCGTTGGCATGTTTATCTGGCTTATTTCATGGGCGTTTGGAGAGAGAAAATCAATAACATTTATGTAACACTCCTATCATCCCCTTCAGCCTCTCCCTTGCAACTGTGGATGCTTTCCCTGAAATGAGTTATGAAATGTATTTAATTGTACGGTATGATGGCCACAGGAGAGCAGCTCCAAAGCTGTTCTGATCACCCCAATGTGCAGTAAATGCTTAAGTAATTTTTGCATGAAAACGAGTATAAGTTAGTGCAGTGTCTTGTTTGTAAATGAGCGTGAATAGCTGTGCCGGTTTCCTATTTTTACTGTCAGGAATATTATCCCTCTGAAGGCCTTGAGTTGCTTGTCGCAGGTGCTTTACTGTGCATCCTGTAGAGGAGGTCCCTGGCTGAGCAGAGGAGTCCTGTGCAGGGCAAGTCATGGTGCTGCCACTGAGATCATGGTGTGTCTTCAGTAAATCAGATTTTTCACTCTTCTGTAGGTTTTGTTGGGCAGGTAATCACTAGATAAACATTCATCTTCACTGAGTCTTACTAGTTGATAAGGTCATTGAAAGATTTCTCTCCTTTATTAATTCACTTGTGCTTATTCTGCCAGATGGTGCAGAAACTGTCCTTTGTGTTTCGCTGGGGCGTCCCTCACTCAAAGTTTACACACCCTTCTTCATGCTAGTCGTAAGTGGATATAGACTGCTTAAGGTGAAATGTTGCCCCAAAACCTGAAGACGCAGAACTTCCTTTAGCAAGGTGGTTGCTTCCCACTGTACCTCCTTGGCTCCAAAATACTGTCCTGACCCTCCAGAGTGTGATGTGCTGTAGTGACAAGTTCAGGGGCTCTCTCTATCCTGCATGCCCTCTGTTGTCATCATGAGGGACGTGCTATATTGCTATAGAACAGATCTTTTAAAATGTCTAAATATCTGCTTTAGTGTGTGGTGATGGTGTGTGGTGTGTGTGTGTTGTGTTTTTTTTTTGTTTGTTTCCTAAACTCCTGGGAAGGAGAAACTGCTAACTTTTATGGGGTGTTTTGTGTCTGGTCGACTTGATGATCTACATGGACAAAGAGATGATTTCTTTGTCAAATAACAATTTAAATGTAAAGTGCTGTGACAGCTAGCTTGAAATTGTGTTGCTATGTGAGTTCATTATATAGCTTGCGTACTCTCTTCTAGTACTTTAATAAAGCCATTGGGCATTGTTGTGGTGTCTTGCCTCCTTACAAGTAGATCAAAAAGAAAAAAACAACAAACCAACAAACAAAAACCAAACCCACCAACATTCAATACAGAATAGGCTTACAGGTGTAAATCTAGGGGAAGATGATGATGGTGGTGAAGTCTGACCATCTGACTGCTAATAAATACCTTTGGTTTTCAGCCTATAGGACAAAGTGTGGTGAGCAGAATTAAAGATCAAAGCATCATGGAAAGATCCAGTAGCTTTGGGGGGTCGGGAGAATCTACCTGTACGAGCACTTTGATTGTTTTGTGTCTCTGCCTGTGTGGAGGAAGCTGTCCTGTGTGTGGATGCGTCTGGGTGCGTTCTGCCATGAATGTCCATCTCGGGAGGCTGCTGACAACTCCCCAGCAGATTAGAGGAGCAGAAGCTTGAAGAAATGGTGGGGTTTGGTTGAAAGCTTGAGGAAAGACTTCTGTTGTCAGTGTCTTGTGCTTGCTCTGTATGTGAAGCAGCCTGAGGGCCTGGAGAGGCAGTTGCTGAGACCTGCTCTCACAGGCTTGTGCTTAGTCACAGGGCTCCATGGAGCTTCCAGGGCTGGGATTTTTCTGAAATGTGTGTGTTGCAGGATACCCAGCCCTCTGCTCTTTTGAGCTCTCTCCTTTTGTAAAGGTTTTCTGATGTTCCTCCTGGGGTGGTTGCGTCTCTTTGAACACAGCAATTCCCTTGCATCTCTGTAAAGGACAGACCATTTTCTGTCTACCCTTTAACAGTAAGGTCTGTGTGCTCAAGAGGTGGGATGATTGCTGCTTTCTGGAGAGAGAAAGGACAAAAGCATTCATCAGTCTATAGGAATGAAAGAAAGGTCCCATTTTCCACTTGGGGATGAGCCACGGATCACAGACTCTGTTTTTAATTTTATGCCTTTTCATTTGTGAGTTTATCCCTCCTGAAACTGAAGGTAGAACCTCACAAAGAACAAAACGGAGTACATGATGGTAGTTCTTTGTTTTCCTTCTAATCTAACTTCAAAAAAAAAAGGAATCTTTCTTTTCATTTTGGTTTGCCTCATCTGGAACTATGAACTTCCCTGGTTACTGTCGTGTGCGAAGAGGAAATCCCCCCCCCACAAGAGCAGTGTCTGTCCAGGCCCATGGAAATAGTCGCTCCAGTCCCATGAGGGACAACTGGAGGAATTGAACAAGTTTGCATTGAACTTATCTCCGAGTTGCGTGCCAGGAAAGGAGTGGAAAGGCCAACTTCCATGTCCTGTTGGAAGAACATAGAGGGGCAGCTGATGGAAACTCCACACCCCTCTCTCCCTATGGACCTCGAACCCCACAGCAGAACCCCACAGAGACAAGGGTATTGCTCTTGCTCGGTCTTTTTGTGGCTGTGTGGCTGGCTTAGTGCTGAGTCCCACTGAAACTGGCTGCTTTGTGTGGTCGTGGCAATCTGCCCAAGAGCGTGGGTCTTCACATCCCTGATGCCTTAAACAGCAGGGCCAAGCAAAGTAAGTTTTGCTTCAGTGTAATAAGTGCTGCCTAGTTAATTAATCCCTCCCGGCCTGGAGCAATGCATATAGCTCCTTTGCATTCCCTCCCAGCTGGTCTGAACTCCTTCCTCAGAGGTAAGAGGAGAGGAATTTACTGCCAGAATTTACTGGAGTCACACTACGGCTTCACTCTGCGTGCGTGCGTTGGGGATTGCACAGCTGCATACCACCACCCAGTCTGGCTCCTGAGTGGTGCTCGGGGAGGGAGCAGTCTCCTCTCATTGTATTTAAATTGTGTGTGGCTGCTCTGGATGTGGCTGGGTTTGGAGTGACATTAGAAAGAGCCTTTGAGGTGTGGGAGTTGTTAGGCGTGCTACAGGCCATGGTAGGTTTCCCTTTTCCTCCCCATCTTCTGCAGGAAACCGCTAAAGCCAGTGATTATTTTCCAACAGAAAGGTGTAAATTAACCCTTTGCCCTCTGCCTCCTACTTTTCCTCCCTGTTGTCTCCTGTGACTCACAAGCGCTCTTGCGCCGTGTGCTCCAGGGACACGGGGTGTAGGTACAAAGCGTGCAGGAGCTGCAGGGCTGCATGTGGGAGCTGTAGTAGGAACTAGTTGGTGTGACTACAGGGGCTGTTTCGTTGACCTCCCTCACCATACACATTTTAATAGCAGTACCTGAGTAGGAGGCAACCTGCTATACCATGTCATTCATTTTTTACAGCACTTGCTCAGGCTGGGGCTTCATCTGGGGTCGATGACTCTTTTCCACTGGCCGTTTCTGAAACAAAGCAAAGTCAGCCCAGGAAAAATTCAAAGGAAATGGCTGATTTGGCACAGCTTGCCAAAAGTGGCAGCCTGGAGCCCTAAACTGGGGTGGGGGTGACCTTATTCAGCTGCAGAACCAGAGTCACTTCAGGGGGGTAGCAGAAATGCCCCTGGAAACTTATGTCCCTTGAAACTGGACATCTTTAAACCTGGATGGTGGTCTGTGAATCTGACACAGTGGAGGAGTGTCGATAGCAGCTGGGTTCCTGGATAGTGGTACGTGGGCATGTGGGATAGTAGCGTGACACCTATTGTGTTGTCTGGGTCAGTCTTCTGTGCTACCAGTTGTTCCAGTTCCCCAAGCTGATACCGTAGGATTTCTCTTCCCCAGTGACGTATGCTGTTCAAGCCATTTGCTTAGGCAGGTGACTTTTTGCTTTTTTGTGTGTGTTACATTACTGGCCTCAAAAAAAATCTGCTGTATGTGTCACTGTGGAATTGCAGTGAGCAGGGGAGGAGGTGACAAGTGGCTGCAATTCTTGCTCTCCTGCACAGAGCAGAGCACGCTGTGTGCCCTTACACTTCATCTCTGCTATGGCAGGCGGCAAATGGTAAATAGACTTTTCTTTTAGTCCAGGAGGGAGCACATCCCCAATATGTTGTTTAACAGAAGTCTCTACATCAACAAAATTTAGAGGTTTGTTTCAATCTCACCTACGTCTTTGGCATTGTAAGTAGTGGTGAACTGATGCTGAGGTCATAGTCATCTAAGTGGATTTTTTTCCTAAAATAGACACATCACCCGTCCAAGACTAAATTATTTTTAGTGACCTGTAACAAAGTGAAACTCTTTCATAAATGAGCTAATGGGTTGGTGTAGGTCAGTGATGTAGGTCTGTAATGAATCTCAGCCTGCCAATCAGTTTGCTTTTCTTGGTCTGCTCAGAAGTAATCTGTGTACTGCAGCCTGAAAACCGCCGGGTAGATCACACCGAGGTCCAGTGACAGGTCAGGGAAGGCGAAGAGGCAGGAATAAAATCAGATTACAAA
>Ga0181612_176093_pt1 | contig 13230 bp, 7 predicted proteins | sample HoacroProtozoa21_FD_119630 | JGI IMG/M metagenome (GOLD analysis project Ga0181612, IMG submission 119630) | Hoatzin crop microbial communities from Cojedes, Venezuel. Combined Assembly of Gp0051906, Gp0051904, Gp0051908
GGTTTTTTGTGTCCACAAGGGCGGTGGTTTTTCGGGGGGGAAGGGGAAAAAAGAAAAAAAAAAAAAGGGAGAAGACCCGGCCCCCCGTCGTGCCCCCCTTTGGGGTTTTTAAAAACCCCCCCCCCCCCCCCAACACAATCCACAAAACAAAAAACTCCAGTTCTTTTCCTGGACTTATTCCCTGAAATCAAGAGGAACCCTCATTTCCTGGAGAATCTGGGTAAATCTGGTGCCACTGGGGTATGGCCTCACCAACCTGGACATTTGGTTTGAGTCTTGGCCTGAAACTAGCTCATTTTTCAAAAACAAATCCAAGGAAGGCGCCAGGCTTCAATACTTCTGCAGTGGCAGGCATTGGGCCATGGTGCTGAACTCATTGCCTATGCCATTGTGCTTCCCTCATGTTTCCCTGGAATATCGCGAAAATTCACCAGCCATTCCCAGCTCTGGAGACACAACTCTGTGGCTCCAGACTGAGAGAGACTGTCAGATGAGCAGTACATGATCTCCACAGAGCTATGGTTTACTACACAATTTGGCTGGAGCCTATCTTGCGTTTGTCAGACATGGGATCTCTCCAGAGATCCTTCCTGAACTTGGGGACCAGGCTGGAGTCTTCGCCGAATGTTGATCCAGGGTCCCCGGCTCAGCCCCTCTCTTTGTATCACCCCTCACCTTGCAACACCACTGTCTGCCAGGACAGATGGGAAGTCTGAAGGCTGGGTATGCCTTTGAGCACAGAAACTCCTCAACACCCATTCTGGGTGAGATCAATGGTCTGCGGAGCTAGTGCCAACAGCAGATGCCTATGAGAAGAATAAAGCGAAAAGAAGTAAGCGTAAAGTAATTGCATCTTTGATGCACACTCCTTACTTCCAGCAGTCATTGAATTAAGGATTGTTACTTTTTTTCTGAGCTGGCAACTGTGTCTGAACAAATACGTTCTGTAACCATGGATGGATTGTGCCTTTGTGAATCTGTTTCATCCCTTCTGGGACCCACCAGAGCTTTTGGCCTGTAGGCCATGCCGTGGCAATGAGTCTCAAACTTTAACTGTTATGTGCTGCTTGGACAGTTCAGGATGTGTCTCCAACTCACCTTCCAACCTCCCCTGCTGTTTGGGGGTTGTAATAAAGGTCCATGAAAACTTCACAGTCAACTTGATTTCAGCTGGGAGTAGGTCATGCCCTCATGCAGGTAATGAACAAGAGGGAGACCAGTTCAGCGGAAACTGTACAAAGAGTTTTCAGTGGTAATCACTGGCCTATACAGGAGATGGGCTGGGAACAGAAATTCCATTATTTCTTGTAAACATTAAGAAAAAAATGGAAAAATCAAAGGTAGAAGAGTTCTCTTGAACTGCTTGTTGCCATGACTACCATATCATCCAGAGTATCCAGGAGGCACACAGGATTCTATTCCATTCCCAACTTTTTCATTGAGTTTCATTTTTATTACTTTTTTTTAATGAACAGGAAATAAGAAGGGAAATGGAAGAAGAGAGGATACTAGTTGTTCACCCCCAATGCTTTAAACTCAAAAATGCTTTGAGGGTAATGATGAGATAATTTTCTGTTGTCATCTATGAGGTCTTGCAACCCTTTATTGTCTCTGAGACAAATAACATAACTCTCTTCAGAGCTTCTGTGGAGCAACTTCTTCCATGATCAGTGACTTCAGAGGGACCTGGGGCTGCTCATAGCACTGCATCTTGAGTAAGGTGGGATCAGCACAAATAATCTTTCTCATACTTTCTGGATAGGCAGCAGTCCTGAATCGTGACGGATATGGAGAAAGCAATGCAGAATTATATAGAACAATATTCCTATTCCACTCTAAACCCTAGAGCATTTTCAAATAAAGAGGCCTCCTTAAAAGCCGACAAAAGATGCTAAACTGAGGGTAAAGACCCACCTTTTGGCATCGTATCTTTCCATTCAGTATTTTTTTCAGATTTTTTGAATGCCAGTGATTTGGAGATATCAGAGACATGAAGAGCTCAGGAGAGCTACTCAGCAATGTTGCTCTTCATAGTTAATTTTCCAACACTAATCCAGGTTTGGGTTGAAATAATTGATCAATGATGAATCCTATTCTCTGGGGAGGCTGTGCAATATTACACAATAATACAATCTTTTAAAATTATGTGAACAATGTCTCACTAATCTGATTGTTATTGGTCAAGCCAAATAACAAAATAAGTGTAATTACAGAAGAATTATATTGCAATTAAAATGTAATTACACTGTGGTGTTTTTTGCACAATCAGTAATTATTTCTCTTGATGTAATAAGAACAGTAACTGCATGAGTGAGAGGTTTGTGTTAGCTCTCTGGTGTCCCTGTGTTACCTGAATTGAATATACAGCACTGCAGTGACATTTACAATATCTGTTCTCAGCCACACCGTGAACCATTCAGTCACTTATTTTGCAAGACATGAGGGGGTGTGTGCATATGTGTGTGCACATATGCAAAATACTAATACATACAATACATCCTATAATTACCAATTACATTATTACACTATCGTAAAATTATATTGCAATACTAATATATATTGTAATGGAGTATAATTATATTACATTTGTATTTGTGATATTAAAGTGTGTCAGAGAACATACTTATTATAATTACACTGCAATTGCTCTCTAACAAGAGTGGAATTACAGTCACCATATTATGAAATATGACAGTGTTATCTTTGTACATTATTTGTCTCAAAGTACAACATAGAGGACCTTTTAATTGGTATCTGCTTAAGAAGATAGTGATCTGCCACTGGTACTAGGGAACAGACGTAGGATTAGTTCTAGTAAACACTCTGGCTCAACAACAAAATTTTTGGCACGTGGTCCTGGCGTGGGGTCTGGATCCCTGTTTTGGCTTCCAGTTTCTGTCTTCCCATGGATTGCCCTCATTGAGCAGTGCTGCTGACGAATTTGTCCATGGAAACTTATGACTCCTCCCAAAGACATGGGGACAGTAGTGGTTCACAAATGTGCCTATGAAAGCATGTATTCTCGTCCAGGACTAACCAAGACACTAAGATCTTTGGACCACAGTGTCTTGTCCAAAATCATGCCCTGCTGCAGCTACCTATTTTCTTCTGTGAACAGCTCAAGGAGCCTTGAGTGGCCAGCTCAGATTTGCGTCTCAGTCTTTTAGTCATCTAAGCACAGTTCAAGGTAACCCTTTCTGAGTATCCTCCAGGTGATCCTGCCTACATTTGAAACCTCAAAACCTAATGGTTAGAACATTGCACCACCAGACTGAAAATCCCCATTTTCTCAGGTCTTGGGCAACTTATGCACTTTTCTTTAAAAAGGCTTCTGATAAAATGCACGTTATCTTTCTATATTGTATTTCAACCCACAAGTTATAGTGTCACGATCTACTTCATCTTCTCTTTCTGACTCTGGGATCTTCCTGCCTCCTCCCCTTGGTCATTCCTTAGCCTGGAGAAACAGTTTTGCAGGTGAGGATGCTGAGCAGAGAGGTAGGGATGCAGGCATACGTCTACTTCACCACCACTGATGCTGCTATGGTTATCCCTGGCAGGGAGAAGGTCATGATACGTTGCAGATTCACCTCCCAGAGTGCATGCCAAAACTCTTCACCTTTTATCAGATGTATCCATTAGTCCTTCCTCTCAGGCAGGGGACACTGAGCTGGCAGTCCCAAAAAAGGTTTGTTCTCCAAGATCTGGTCATTGCCCAATGGACCCAAGAGTCTTTGATCTATGCAAGTCTTATGCTGCCACACCAAACCAATGCCGAAGAGCCTGAGATGGAAGGAGTATTTCCTGATCACATTAGCAGGCAGGTTTGTAGATACACGGGCTTTTCTCAGGCCAAAATGTAGGGGTCTCCTAATGAATAGCCATTGCCATTGCAGTTTATTTACTGAACTAAAATCTCAAGTTTCTTGAGGAATGCATATACTCTTACAGCTTGATCTGCCAAAGGCAGAAACAAACAACCTGAACAAACATTTACTTTCTGCAGTATTTATGATTCACCAAAACAATTGCTCTTGGCAATTTTGCAAAGCAGGAACTTTATTTCAGTAAAAATTAGTTGGACAAATATACTGCTGTGTAGGCTTGGGTAAGAATGCGTCTGAGTGTGTGGGCTTCTTACAGGATATTCAAGGAGCTCCAAGCAGAGGAAGATGAATCAGGATGAATGAGCGAGAGAAAAATCAAGAAGATGCATAAAAGAGGTCTCTACAGCTGCATGAAAACAATATGTAGGCATTGAACTCAGGAATAAAGAGATGGATTCCTGGCCCCACTGACGTCAGTGAGACTTCTTGGATTCAGTGAATAACTTTGGATCTATAATAAGAGACAAATGGTACAGATTTCCTAAGAAAATGGCTGCAAACTATACAAGTAGGTTCCCACACTGCTTGAGTTCAATCTCTAACTCCACTGATAACCAGAGGCCTCCTGAGACATGATGATCTCCAGATATTAACTCTGGAGTTGCTGAGCATCTTCTGTCATCTCCTTTCCTCTTTTTGCTTCCTGTATCTGTAGTTCTGTCAGCTACAGATTTTTAAATTTCAAGTCTTTTTTTTTCTTCTTCTTCTTCATTGTCCTTGTTTTTTAACCAGCTTTTTGAGTTTTTTGGATTCATACAGAAAATCATAATTATTTGAGTTACTTGCAAACTGGATAAAATGCTGCAAAGTATACTGCAGGGGATCAGCTGTTCCCATGAGCATGGAGAGATGGAGAAGATAAGTAATGCAGCCTTCTGTCACAGGTACACTGAGTGGCTGAGGTGAGATCTCTATCCTATCCTAAATATTCTGAGCAGTTCAGAGGTGCAGGATGCGTTCAGGGTGATGTGCTTAGCTAAACTCAAACAGTGACTACAACATAGAGAAATCGGTTTCCTGGCACGGGTGGGAGAGTTGACATCAGTATCATGTTTCAAGCATAGCTGGTCTTTGCGTTGTAGAAGTCCCAATTCCCATTCATCCTTCTCCCCTACCGTGATGCTAAAAGCCTTTAGCCAGGGGGACGGGGTACTTTTCCCATTTGTTTTTCTGGGTTCTCATTACATCCATCTCCTTCCCGAGCCTGTAAAGTGAGACAGCGTTTCTGCCTGGTTGGCTTTTAATTGGTATTAGTTTCCAATCAATCAGAACTCTTAAATCATAGTCTGAAGAGCTGCTGATGCTGTTTAACTTGAGTTTGCAATCCTTAAACTTGTGCGTAACTCGAGAAGGAGGATAAAGTTGTACCTTACAAAGGAGTTGTGAGTAGAGCTGACCAGTCACTCCAGTTTCTTCTAGGCAGATATTAGCTTTGTATCATTTTGATGGAAATGAAAGTGACACTACTATCACTGAAAAGAAAAGAATGAAGAATATGGATCCTGTAATGACACAATGACCCTCACGTTCCTGCCATTCATTTTCAGTCAATGGAAGAAATTGCTGTTGCTGAACACTTTTATAAGGTTGCCAGGGTATGTGGTTGGACCTCCAAGTTCCGTGGTCTTTCTCTTAAGCTGGATGTGCTGGGAAAGCTTCTTATAGAGCTGGATTCGATCAAAGTTTGCAAGACCAGAGACATTTCCAATAAAGTGGACAGGATTCACATAACTGTACTTTCTTGTTGAAACTTTGATCAGTAGTAAAATTTACTGCTGACTTGCACCTTTATTATCTGAGTTATACAATATGCTTGAAGATCCCTAGAATGGCAAGGACTGTAGAAGAGCAATGTGGCAATATTAGCTGTTTGCCACAAACCATGCCTAGGACTGCTATGCTTTCTCTGTGGCAGGTGAAACTGCAAGGAAACAAATCAGAATTTCAGCCAGTGCTGTTAGAAGTGAGTGGGTGGACAGGACCATTTTCACCAGGGTCTCTCTGACTAGCGTGGACCTGAAACAGCACCATTTCTGCTCAAAATAGCATGCCACAGGCAGAGACATTTTGTTTTTGCTAAAAGCAAACAGAGTTGCTAAGAAACGAATATTGCAGAGATGGAAACCCACAAAAGGTTTGACAGTTGCCGAACCGTGTATGCTGGATTGAGTGGCTTGGCAAACATGACCATACGGATAGCAGAAAGAAGCCAGCTGATTCCTTAGCTAAGCATGGACCTTCCAGCAGGAAACCCATAAGCTGCTCCTTACATCTTGCAGTCATTATACATATTGCTGCTGGGGTCTGACAAGTCTGGGGTATATGAGGGGTAAGGCACACAAAGACCAGAGGATTTGCAAAGCTGGGAAGACCTAGTGGATAGATGGCTTGGAAGTACATATGCTCCAGTGTTCCCGTCTCTTAAAGCTGGGAGCAGCAAAAGAGGTTAGTGAGCAGTTACAATCTTTCTCATCTTTGCTCCTGAAGGTCGAGTCATGGCAACCCTTGCTTAGTACTTTGTTTCTTGGATCTCTAAGGTCAAGTCAAGAAGTTGTATGTGTGCCTCCATCAGTGGTGGCTATTCTTTAGACTCTGGTCACGGTGCCCCATCATGATGAAGGTGTCAACTTTCCCAGTGTTTAAGTCACTGTGGAGCCTCTGGAGACAGTGGTCACCTGTGGCTACACAGAAGTCAGGTTTTTACCTCCACTGTCTCCCACATGACACAGTTAAATTTTAGCTACCTCGATTTCCTATGCTAGGAGAAGAGATCTTACGTAAATTTCTTATCAGATGATAAATGACAGATGCACTCTACCCTAAAGGTTGCTGCATTTCATCATGTTCGTGACTGCGAGCATGGTGTTTCTCCTTGAACGATGCTTAGAGAGCAGCATGGATGGAAAAGATTGCTGAAATATGAAAAGTTCAAGGAATTACTGCTTCCTACTGAGACATACTGCATGTTTTGAAGCTTGAGAAACCAGAGATGTTCACAACCTGTAACAGCTCGAGAGCCATCCCCACTCTCCAGTGTACTGTTGTTATTGTTAGGTATGCTCTTCAGGAAGGTGGGCTTGGGAAAAAAAAAAACCACACAAATATTAAAATAGAAAATAGAAGCAAAACAAACTAACACTGAGCCAATCCAGTTAATAAAAGATGCCAGGAGTTAGTTTGTGTCTGATTTAAAGTGCCTGGTGGGTGGAGAGAGAACAGCCCACAAGAAGCAGCTGGGCTCCTTTTCCATCCCCCATCCCTGCTGTTGGTGCAGAGTGGTGGGGGAAAGAGGAACACACAATCAGGCAATTCATCCACATGCTGTCGCACTTTGCAAAGGCAAAGGAAAAGAAGGGGAGAGAGACAGAGAGAAAAAACAGCAATCCAGTTCTCGTGAAAAGCATCAGCAGCAAACATTATGTTTCTCCTTGCCTAACCAAGATCAACCCATCCTAACCATGTCTACCAGCCCTTTGTGAGATGCCAATGGGTAGCCCTGACAAAAAGGAGGAGCTGGATTAATGTGTTTCCTCATCTGTTGTTGGGGTCAGGCACGTTGAGTGATGACGGGAGTGCTCTAATCAGCCATGGCGAGGCTCACAGGGTTCACAGTCTTCTCTCCAGCCCAAAGTTCCAGATTTATGTGCAGAGCTGGTTAAGAGAGACAAGCACCCCTAGTGACACGGCTCCAGTGTAAAGGTCTACCTGAACCAACAAAGGTGGTACTTGGATTCGCTCCCTATGGGGAGATCTCCACCATCTCTCAGTTCTTCCAGTGAAATCCAAGAGGACAAACCCTTTGCTCTTCATGTCCATTCACTCCCTCTGAGGCTGTCTATCCTTGTAATTAAATGAGGGATTAAATGCAGACATTAGTGTGGTCCCGTGATCATCCAGAACATTTAATTACTTGCATGCTCCCTGGTGAAGTTTTGGCCCAAGACAGTGCCAGGGCACAGTCTGGTAGATGTCTGAGCCAAGGGACACTTTTCTGCAGGTCTGTGGGATGAGGCCAGCCCACTTCACAGGGAAGGAGAGCTGAGGTGTGTGGCTGCAAGCTGTGCCATGCTTGGCCCCGGAGCCAAAGAACAGTCCCTGCTCTGTTTCGCTCAGTAGTAAAGACGTAGCCTGTGGAGACAGACAGTGAAAGGGCAAATTAGCATTTAGTTGGCATGTGAATTTCTGTTCTTTAGGAACAAAAGGAGGGCCATCTGCTCATTGTGTCTCGCACGAGGTGGGGGCTTTCGTTCACAAGAAACCTGTGTTGGATTTCAGCCCACCACTGAATGTGGAGATATGGCAGGGCCTCCACGGAGTGTGCTGAGGGCATCCACTGTGACCCCCTGTGCTGGGCCAGCCTACCCTCTGGGCAAAAAAGGCCATGATACTCATCTCCTGGCACTTTTCTGGAAGGAATACTTGTCTCTCCTGCATTTTCTGACTTGCTGAGGCTGATTCCTGGGCCACACATGTGGATTTCTTATTTCAGGGCTGCTTGGGAACACCTGGGTCTGTGCATGTTGTTACCTTACAGTGAGGTTTCTCTAAACAGTACTGGACTAGGAGCAGGAGGAACAGTCTCAAAATCTATGGTGAAAATGCAAAACAGAAGAATTGGCTGCACATGGCTTTGTAGCTGAAGCCACCTCCTAGGTCTTGGGTCTTGGACCTGTCTGTTGTCTTGGGTCTAAGCCCTGTCTGTTGTCTTCAGACCTCCAGCTCCTCACTCCAGCCCCATCTACCTGTTCTCAGAGCCAGCAAGGAAAACCCATGCAAATGAAGGAGCATGTGAAATTCAGAGTCTCTGCTGTCATCCCTGTGATGAAACATCATCCAAGCCTTTCTCAGAATAAATATAAACCACCCTCTTTCAGTCCTTCATCTTCATCAAGGCTGCACACAGACAGCTAACTAACCCCAGCCCCAAACCAGTACATTCTCAATGTGCACAAATCATTCCATAAGGTCCTCTATCATCTCCTGTGATTAAACAAAGCCCAAGAAGCTGAGAGGAGTCTTTTGCTTCCTAATAACCCCCATACTTGCCTCTCACCAGTAAGCCATCTTCCTTCCCATCTCACATTGCTCAAGGGTTCTTGGAGAGAAAACTGAAAAGGGGAAAAGCAGGCATCTGTCTCGTTTATGCAAATCCTGAACTGCTTGTCATGAGGTTGATAGATGAGATGCAAAGAATAATCTGGCTCGTTAGCACTATGTTTGCATCCCTCTACCAGCCTGTCTACAATCGAGCATTTTAAGATTTGTTACAGGGAAGCCTAGAAGGCAGTCTCTGCCCTGAGGACTCTGCAATGAAAAGGGGGGTCTCCAGGGAGCAGAGCAGGTAGGCAACCCTTGCTCTGCATACTGTTGAGCTCAGGCATGGCACTGCACTGGTGTGGGCATGACATTCCAGCGAGGTTTTTGTCAGGGCAGACGACCATCCCAAGGACCACTCTCACAAGTAGTGCAGTTCCACCATGCAGGACATAGCACGGGGCCACAGAGTGGACAGGAGGACATGGATCAGGCCATTCCATTTTGGTTGGCGAGTTTAGCAACATGGATGTGATTTGTGATGCTCCATTTAGCTTCACGTTCTAGATGTGGTTTTTTTAGCAGTATGGACACATGTCTTGTTGCTTGGGGATGACTACTAATATCCCTGTACTTCTCTAGGATAAACACAAGAAAGGTTATTGAGAGAAAGGGAGAAGGTCATAGAATCATGAAACAGTGATTTCATTTGGAAGGGACCTTTAAAGATCATCTATTCCACCAGTCCCACCCCACCCCTCCATGGGCAGGGCCAGCTTTCACTAGATCAGACTGCTCAAAGCCCTATCCATCTTGGCCTTGAACACCTTCAGGGAGGAGGCATTTACGACTTCTCTGGGCAACCCTCTCCAGTGTCTCACCTTCCTCAACATAAAAAATTTCTTCCTCATATCCAGCCTAAATATACTCTCTTTCGGTCTCCTGTGAGGAACGGCTGCAAGAGTTGGGGCTGTTCAGTCTGGAGAAGAGAGGCCTCTGGGGAAACCTGATTGCAATCTTTCCATATACAAAGGGGGCTTAGAAGAAAAACAGAGAGAAGCTTTTTTCCAAGGCCTGTAGTGACAAGACAAGAGGTAGCAGTTTTAAACTCCTTACATGGCTGGGTGTGATCAACAACAGGGGATGACCACAACCGGAAATCTTTGACCAGACCTGAACGAACCAAAGTTTTAATGGATGCTCTTCTGGTAACCCTTTCCATGGCTTTGTGCTCTCTCTCAATGGCCGTGCCTCAGTTTCCCCAATATGACATACAACGTTAATACTACCTCAATGATGGGCACAGATTTCCCAGGCAACAGCTGGGAAAAGAAGGAAAGACTACATCAGGGTCCATTTTTACGGCAACCCTGAAGGTGCACCATGCTCAGTTTCTGAATGCTGAAGTCTCAGTATGGTTAAAACCAGATTGGGAATGTTTTCCCTTCTGACAACAGGCATTCAGTTCATAATTTTAGGCATTCAGTTTTCAGTGTCATTTGAGGTTGTCTTTAAATTGCACACAGAAGGACCATAAGATGGTATTGCTCAAATTTGCAATTTTCCTGCACATCTCAACAAGAGGAAGATGGAGATCCAGGCTGTGGCTACAAAACCCACCTGAAAAACAGGTTCTTTTATTAAACCAGAACCACAACCATCTCTTGCCTTACTTTGACCTTTCATAGCATGAGCAGCACAAAAGATCTTGAACTATAGGATTGCACTAGCTATGTGAGTGATTCTGGCTGCTTCTACACAGATTGAAATGAGGGGCTTTGAAGTCTTCTGATACCACACTAACATGGGCAAACAGTAACTTCACAGTGGCATGGAGAGAGTAGAAATATCTGAACTCGAGCAGAGTGTGGGACCTTTCCACCAAGCTGAGCACGGGTCCTGAAGGTAGAGAGATGAGGAGTGTACCTGATCCCCTTTAAAGCCCCAAGTTTCAGTGGGTTTGGATCCAGCCATGACCTTCAAGCAGCAGAAGTCTGCAACCTGAACGTACAAAACAAAAGATTGATAAAACTATGCATTTCTACATCACCTTCTCTCCAAGGTCCTCTAGGGACATGGGGAACAGCAGTGAATTAAGCATCATGACGCAGAAAGCTATCCCTACTGACCCCAGAGGCTGAATACAAACAAAAGGAAGTACTTTTTCACACAACTCATAACTCAGTTGGGGACCTTATTGCCACAGGACGCTGTGGAGGCTAAAGGTATAAGAGTGCCAAAATGGATTAGAGAATTTGTGGAGGACAAGTCCATCAGTTGCTATTAAATAGGATGGTCTGGATGCAACCGCCAGTCTCAGAAGTGTCTACACTTCTTTGTAGGAGATGAGAAGGTGCAGCTGGGGGAGAAGTCTTTCCTTCAGTCATTATGTATCCAGATGGACTTGGATGGACGTGGGTCAGGGCAACCCCCAGTATCGATACACACTGGGGGATGAAGGGATTGAGAGCAGCCCTGCAGAGAAGGATTTGGGGATAATGGTAGGTGACAAATTGGACATGAGCCAGCAATGTGCACTGGCAACCCAGAAAGCTCTGTTGTCCACCAGGCTGCACCCAAAGCAGCCTGGCCAGCAGGTCGAGGATTCTGTCCCTCTGCTCCACTCTGGTCAGATTCCACCTGGAGTCCTGCATCCAGCTCTGGAGGCCTCAGCACAGGAAAGACATGGACCTGTTGGAGAGGGTCCAGAGGAGGACACAAAAATGATCAGAGGGATGGAACACCTGCTTTCCTGGTGCTGAGAGAAGCACTAGGTCTTGAGCTAGTGCAGATTCTAGTCTGGAGCTGGTTGCAAAAAGTGTTACTTGAGTGTTCACCCCATTTCTCTCCCTTCTTCTGGCCAGCCCAGCTCCAGGCTGCCATGGGGCAACCGAGGGGCTGACTACAGTGGCTGTTCAGTCCCAGGGGCTCTGGAGAGACCGGGCAGGAGCAGAGCTCAAAGTGTCTTGGCCAGGGCACCAGCTTTTCCCTTATCCTTTGTAGTCTTCTCTGCATCAATAACTCCAAAGGGCCAGGATACCACATGAAACACTGTCCCATCACTGTCCACACATCTCAGGACATTTCCTGGTAAGGTTTTGGCCCCACTCAACAAGCATGACCCCAGACCTTCCTTGGGCACAGCTCAAGGGAGAGCATTAGGTACTGTAGCAAGGCTGTTCTGCCCTGGGGGACAGGCAATTTAGCCACAGGACGAGAGCAGCGTCAAAGCTTTTGGCCTCAGGGGCCAGAAAATGAGCCCTGGTGCATATGATTCATGCAGGATGCTTAAGTGAGCAGCATCACGACAGGTACTGAGATCTGGCTTGTGCATGTACAACCCTGTGAATTGCAAAGCCCAATTTTGGGTTTGCCAGCCATTTCTCTGCCCATACACCCGCGCAATTCTGAGCCTCAGCATGCACACCCAGCCCCACCTCCCTAAAAAATTCACTCTCCCCGGGGGCTCCCACTTAGCTCCCCAGATAACACCAGTGCTTTTAACATTCAGCTGGATTTCCAATCAATCGCATCCTGGTCTCCAGCACGGATGGGCAGTGATTGAGGCAATGTGGCCCCTGCCTGCTTTCTGCCACTCATGTGGATGACCTTGCCCTCAGAGGCCCTCTTGTGTAACCCTCACACTCAGGAGCAGGGTGGGAGTGTAGGGAAAAAGGCCCCAAAGGGTCGGCTGTGGAGCACTAAAGGGGAGAAATAAGGCAAAAGGGGAACTGAGGGCTATGCAGGATTTGCTGGTGTAGAATCCACGATGTTTCTGGCAATTTGCATTGCTCCTTGGGTGATACCACTGATGGGGATGGATGGGAGCAAGGGCAGAGGATATGGGCGATGCTGGCACGGTGGAAAATTTGATCTCACCAGAACTGGAAGAGTTATGTATTCCCCTGGTACAGTGGGGGTGAGAAAATGCCTGGGAACTCTGTGGAGAAATGACCAGCCTAAACCCACAGCAGGCTGTACCTTACCACTGTTAACTGAGCTGTAAGTCTGCTTTGCTAATGGGAAACTAAGTCAGAGAAAGATGTAATGTTATGATGACCTCCATCAGCTGCCTTACTTCAAGAACCTTGTAGTCTTCTTGACTTTGCTATGTAATGGCATCTAACCCATCCATATGTCATGCAGTCCTTGAGAAACTCTGAGTCCTGGTGGTACTCCGAACAGGTCGTGCCAATAACCTCGTATCAGGAATGGTGTGGCCAGCCGGAGTAGGGAGATGATTGTCCCCCTGTACTCGGCACTGGTGAGGCCGCACCTGGAGCACTGTGTTCAGTTTTGGGCCCCTCAA
>Ga0181612_106495_pt1 | contig 13229 bp, 2 predicted proteins | sample HoacroProtozoa21_FD_119630 | JGI IMG/M metagenome (GOLD analysis project Ga0181612, IMG submission 119630) | Hoatzin crop microbial communities from Cojedes, Venezuel. Combined Assembly of Gp0051906, Gp0051904, Gp0051908
AAGGAGAAGGAGAAGGAGAAGGAGAAGGAGAAGGAGAAGGAGAAGGAGAAGGAGAAGGAGAAGGAGGAAGAAAGAAAGAGGAAGGGAAATGGAGAGAGGGAAGAAGGGATGGAGATTGATTCTCAGTGAGGATGTTTGGTTTGTGGAAAGAATCTAAAAGAATGAGGATGGGGGAGTGGAAATGGTAGAAAATAAAAAGAGTAGGTAACAGAGTAATACAACTGAGGACTCAGAGTGTCTGGAGATAATACATAGTTAACCTACGCCTTTAATTTGTTGTTTCAATAGAAAGGATATTGTACAAAGAGGTGTTAGGATATGATTTAAATATGATGCACTAATGCAGATTATCCATTATTGCACAGTGCAAGCTTCTTCACTGCATTTTATCTATATATTATTGTCATAATGTGTTACTCTACTACATCTGGAAGGGGCATCATCAATAACTCACCAGCAATCCAGTAACTGGACTGGAAGCCTGCTTCAATTTTCTTTCTTTGAAGGTGCACAGATACGGACATATTGCTTCACACATTTTTAGGGAAAATAAAACTGATCAGACAACTCTGATACAACACAGAAATGCATTTGCTTTTGCCAAACTGCTGTTAGAAAATATTTACAACAGTTTTACAATTGCAGTTGTAAAAGCTTTGAGGAAACTTTACCAAAATAAGAATGAATCACTTAGTTTTGCATTGATTCATATTTCATTCAACATACATGGATGATACGTATTTTTAGCTACTTTTAAGTTGTGTTAGATATACTCTGATTTTGGGGTTTTTCTTAGCCTGAATGAAAATTAAAATTTGCTTTATTTTGGGGGACTTCAACAGAAGAACCTTCTTTCCAAATTGTTCAGATGGTTATGTCATTGCGGACACCCCCCCCCGCCCCGACTGTTTCTTCAGTCTAAAAATCTAAAAAGCAGTACACTGCTCACTGTTATTTTTCCCTCTAATTCAATTCCTCTAACTTATTCTGAGCTCTGTCAATTTTCAGGAACTATACCTCTGTCTTCAAGCATTGCTATGAATTTGGATTGTCAGCTAAAAACACAAACAGAAATACAGCAGTTGCAGGCAATAAGATTTGATAGTAGCACAAATTACCTACAGGACAAATGCCCAAGACAGTACTGGACATGATGAAAGCAGATGTCCATTAACCTAGAATGTAGTCACAAAAATGGTATAAACACACTTTAACATAAAAACAACATCACTCCTGAAAGAACTCTGGAATGGCATTGATTCTAGAGAAATCAATACCTTTTACTAAAGAATAGAAGCTCAAAACTCAGCCTGTATTTGTCATTATCAGCCATCTCAATGCAGTCTCTGTACCAGTATTCTATACTTCGTGCGTGGGCAAGAGTGACAGCACACAAACCTCTCCACCTATTATAGCATATAAACTCAATAAACTCAATACAATACTTTGGCAATAGAGGCATAGAGAAAAAAATCCTTAGTCACAGTCATGGGAGCGACAGAAATTTGTCATAGCCTGAAAGTTGTAGTCTCCTGTGTTCAAAATGCAAAGATGACTTTTTTAATTTTTCAGTCCAGAATGTGCATTCTTCTGCAAAGTCCTGACATTGAACCAATGCGCTCAGTGATGTATTGCCTTTGTATAATACAGGTATGGAAAAGACCTGATGGCAAATTACACTTAAAAAAGCAACACGAACGTCACGTGGTCTTTTCACATTATCTGAAAGGAAGACTCAATTTCACAGCAATTCAAAGACACCAACAATATCTATTACAAATAATCATGATGCAAACTGTGATAATTATTGTGGCATTTCTGTTCTCTGATGCTAGGAAAATCCTAGCATACCTAAACTGAGCAACTCAATTTCTCTTTTGTGTAATGTCTTCCCAAAACTTCAATGTGGAGTTACTGAGAAAGTAACACTACACACATGACCCTTTACAAATAGTATGAAGCCAAATTACAGTCTTTGCTTGCTGACCATTGACCTAACTAAAGGTGTTGACATTTTAAATTATGAGGGACTCCTGAAGCTTTTTCAGACATGTGAATACCCTGCAAATTTTATTTCTGACATACTCAAGTCTTCTGTAATAAGTTGATGGTTAGAGAGGTGAAAAATGGCAAGATCTCTTTAATAGCATAAACAGTTTCCATACTCCTTTCCACCTTGTCTCTGTTGTGCAGATGGAAGCACTTTGTGCCATTGGCAGAGCTATATTTATTCATTTTCTTACTGATGCGAGTTGTTCAGTCTGCAGACACGTGTGGCTGATTTCTTCATTAGTGAGCTTCTTTTTGCTGATGACTGTGAGTTGGTAGCTCACTCTGTCAATAACATTCAATCTACTATTGATGACTTTCCTTGTGCATACTATCCCTTTATTTTTTTCTGTGAACTAAGACAATGGAAGCACCAAACCAACCAACATAGTAACACAACCACATGCACACACATTTCTGCACTTAGCAAAATCTTCTCAAGCCTACAGAATGTTTTTCTAGTTAGACATCATTCAGATAGACACATCGTGGAACTGCTTCCACATTGCCAATTTTAACACTTAATTTGAAATAGTAGCATATTGATCACGTAGCTATGAGAAGGTCGGTCCCCAAACACAGACTGGGCACTTGTTCTGAGAATACTCCAGCATGTTCCTGAGATGTAGAAAATTTATTCTCTCTACATAGGAAGTTCAGTTTGATAGCAAGTGTCTCTAGTATATCTGGAAAATTGAATGACTACATGCTTCCAACAGCAGAATCCTTAAATAACAAATATTGAAACCGATGTCCTGATTCCAAAAACTTGGCTATGATAATGATTACATAATATGGCCCAACTCTTAGATCATTATTATTATCTGCTGGTGCCTTCTTTCAGGATAGTCAATGCAAACTGCAATATCTTTTGACACATAATCAGAGTATACTATGCAAATCTGAGCATAAGAAGGCAGTTTACAGAGCAGCAGATTCAGTATATTCTGTCTAATTCTAATTAGCCTATGATGCTGTTCTAAAGTTTCATACTGATATTTTTGTATCGCAGTGCCATAGCCTTCCCTATTTGCAGAAATTTTTCTGCACTTACTGGGGTGACCAGAGCAAAACAAGCTATTGCTGGCCTTTCAGTCAGCCTGGAGGGAAGTCCAGTATTTCTTCCAAAGGAAAAGAGCTGAACAGCAGCCTGGACTGCATCTTACTCCTGCAAGTACTCTCTTCTGCTACCAGTATCTTTCCTGTGATATCAGTGTGACTTACCGACCCCACAGTAGGGAGTTTTTTGGAACTGCTGGGATAGCCCATGGGCTCCTAGTGATCATCAGCAAGATGCCCAGTCATATGTGAAAGAAGCTCCAAGCCATACAGAAATGGAACACAATGTTCAGTAATTTTCTTGCAGCTTTTCTCTCTCCACAGATCCAGCCCTAAGTAATAAACCTTTCTGCTAAGGACAACAGAGGTAATGAGCTTTGCTACACTATATGTCCATCAGCTAGGCCACAACTATCTCCCCTGTCTCCTGATATTAGTGGCTACAAAGCCAGAAAGAACATTATCATCTTTTAAAAGATTAAAGATTTCGTTTCCCCTGGATTAACTCAGCTAAAATCCACACACATTCTTCTGAGGCCTGTGAGAAAACTTCCATAGTATATATGAATAAAGTAGTTGTTTCCTAAGATTAGAGCACTGACACCTCATAAGAAAGAATTTTTATTTAATTTTATTTCCCAACACTGTTCTGAGCGATGCAATAATATCCATGTCTAATGGCTCTCCTTTTTTTAATTTTAAATAAGTTCCCTTTTATTGTATGAGTTGTCGCACCAACTTAGCGGCTGACTGAAAACCTAAATTTTTCTTGCAAGGAATCAAAGTTTGTGTGGCTGTACTTTTAACTATAATTTGACCCAGTAATTTCAGTGGAGTTAAACCACTTAGGAAAGCAATATTCCTTTACATGAGAAATTTCAGGGGCCTGAAAATTCCTGAACACAGAGACATGTTGAAATTCTGAACATTAATGTTGCTACATTTAGTATTGTGTATCTCATCAATGCCTACTTGTTCAGACTTCCAGATCCAGTACTTGCTGGATACTTCTTAAGAGTCAGCATGATGCCTTTTGAGTACTGTTTTACAGCACCTGACGATTTGCAAAACCCTACATAGAACGAAATACAATAGGTGACAGAATTTATATCTTTTACAGCTTTCAAAAGCTAGAGAGACTATGACTTTCATTTCACAAACAGTCAATACAACCAGGTGAGGAGCATGTAAGGAGCGGGGCTGCACTCACTGCAGAACAGAAGCATTATCATGAATAAACATGCAGGAAATCAATAGAAAATCCGGAAACAGAATTCTTAGTTTCATGTCAGTGTTAAACATATTTTTTCAACACTTTGAATAAAAGATAATTCTTGTGTTCTTTAGCTTGTACTGACTCATGTTGACCACCTAAATAAGTGGATTACAAAAACATGTCAACTGATGAAAAAACAATTTATAAAAAAATTTCCTAATAAAGCAACTTACTTCCTAAATTAAACAATGAAGAGAATAAATTATTTAAGTTGCAATTTATCATAATTTTTTTAGGAAACTTATTTTGCACTTTGTTATCTCTGTTCTGTTAAAGACTGGTGAACAATTCTTGTCTAATCAGATTTATGACAGATCTTGCTGAAAAGTACAGATTTGAATGTGTATTCATTTGTGCTGCTATTTAAAAAAATAGGATGTTCTTTAAAATATTCACAATAATACATAGTTCCATATTTCCTGTTTTGAAAAGGAGACACTATTCTGACTTCAAATGTACAGAGAAAATGCTTTCTGAATCTGAAGCTACACTTTAGGAAAAATTACTTTAATGCATTAAAAGTAGTGTTTGTTAAGTATAAATGATCTTCAGAGGAAGCATAATCTTCTTTTTTTTCTGTACTATGCAGCATCACACAGACAATAAAAGATTGTAAAATATTTACCAAAAAAGAAAAAGAAGATATCTAAGGAGATATTTTAGGCAAACCTTTGGAAACAGCTTTCATTTTCCAATTCTACTGTATTCAAATTATTCCACCATCTTTTCAGAATCAAACCTTAATGACTTCTCTACTCTTTCTGAATATATTCCCACTTGTAAACAGAAAAGAAAAAGCAAGATAGAGGGAATTCCTTACCATGGTACCATTTCATTAACAGAAACTAAAATCAACAAGAGAAACTTCATAATTCTTCCCTTTGAACTCAGACATGCAACTGGTGAAACCACTACATTCAAACAGATTTTCTTTTATACATCTTTTATATAATTTCTTTAGATTTTTTTTCTCTGGCAATGTATTTTGCGTTGGGGGAAATGTTTTCTTTTGCTAAAATATTCACTTTTTTTCTTATTACTTTGGCAGTCAAGAGGCAATACTTCATTGAACGAAGAACCAGACAAAAAAACAAAATAAGAATTCAGGGAAAAACCCATTCCATCCCAGAGGTAAGTTTTCTTGTCCCCTTTAACTTTATTGAAGGCAGCTTCATTACACTGCAACATGCAACACACATTTCTTTCTGGAGGACTCCCAGCCACAGCCCGATTCTCTCAAGATCTTTGAAATTAACAGCTGTCTGTAAATTTCTGTGACTCTCTATTTTTATAAGAAAAGAAGGGAGATGTGGGTAAAGAAAGCTCAGGTTCAATAGGATGTGTTTGGGAATCTCCTACCGCTGCCTAGGGATTTTCAGAGAAAAAAAAAATCTTTCTGATTCTTTGATGTTTTCCAGTAAGGAAGGAAGGGAATTAAATTGCCTGTGCAGAGGAGTTTTGAAACAGAGACCTGATATTTAGGGACACCCCTCCCCCGCCCTCATATTAAAAAAGGAAGCATTAAAACAAGAATCCTATTAAAACAGAAAAATAAAATCTAATAAAATATTTCTTAAAATCTGCAAAGTGATGACATCAGAAAGCAAACTAGCAATTAAAGAAACAGGGTTCTTCACACAGTGATGTAGAGATCTAAACTGAACAGAGGGTCTACAAATATTTGCCTCAAAAATTATCTGCTTCTAAGATACATACATATCTAATTAAAGTACTGCATCTTGATAATCTTTCAAATCTAAGCACAGTTGTCTATTTTTTTCTTTTTCAAAAGTTACTCTATAACCTCTTATTCTTATGAATATTAATTCTTGTTCACTTTCTGGATGTACTCCGAAATTTGAACAATTAAAAAGTCTTCATTTTTTCTGTTTTAATCAAACTGTTCAAAATAATCTTTCATTCTTAGTCATTAAGAAAAAACAAAGGCTCACTGAAAACAGTATTGAGAAAGTAAGACATAAATTAAATGTTAATAAAGAATTATAAACCTCTTCCTAATGAACTCACATACAGATCTGTAGCTCCACCTAGAGGAGGAGCTCCACCTAGGAGGAGGACTAAAAGAGGAGGGGAAAGATGAAGGTGTCTTAACAACTGTAAGTAATGATTTTAACGCAACATTTTTTTCTTCTTAATATGTGATACATCGTGTAGTGTTTCCTGTTCTGTGAAAGAAGAAAAATACTCTGACAAACATCAGTTCCGGGGAGGGGGGGGGGAAAATCTGTCCCAGAAATCTGAAATATAGTTTCTAAATTCTTACATGTGCTTAATGACAAGACTCTTTGATGCATTTTGAAAAACAAGTGCTGCAAAATTGGCTCTAAAATATTATTTAAGAGTAAATTAAAAAGGTTTTAGTCAACAGCATTTTATCTATTGATTTTGATTTTGATATAACTTTGCCCTTTAGCCACTTTTAAAATGGAAAATGTAATATGTAAAATATGTACACTTGTTTTGACGTAAAGATAAATTATCTAATTTTTGTAATCTATCTCACTCTTGGACAGACGTGGGAAAACTCCTGGGAGGCAGACACCAGGTCTTTCAGGCATTTTGAAAGTCAGAACACAAATAACCTTGATATGAGAAACAATAATAGTCTCTGCCAATTTATTAAATTGCATCTCTTTTCTACTCACAGAACTTCATTGGTCTGGGTTAAGCTTGAAGTGGCTCTTCCCTCAAGTTCCCATTTCTTTAGCACACTCGGTCAGCTAGTGACAGCTTTGTCTCTTTACAAGAAACACAGAGCTAGGTATCAATATATAGATTTAATATGAACCTCTTATTTTTGGTATCTTGGAGATGTCTAAAATGTATTTTGAATTGGAAAATAGACAGGTTCAATCAACATGTGACAGGTTTTGAAAGGACTCACACTTCTTTATTACCATCTTTAAAAAACAAAATGAAGAGTAAAGAATAAAATAGCTTATGAACTATGCTGAAAAGCAGATAGTTGAAGGATCAGTGTGTAGGACAACGATCAAACAACTAGTGAATGTGGTAGCTTGAAAATGCATATACATGTAATTCTGTGAAAAAAAATATCAGGTAAGCAAGACTGTTTCATTATACTCTGCATGATCATCTGCAGTAGCACATTTTTAAAAAATATTTGGCTTTTAATACATTTAAGAATTGGCTTAATAATACGCCATACAGTACTCAGCACTGCAATACTCCCATTGTCTCAGAGTACATCTAAGCTTTTCAATTTTAATTTTTTGTTCCTTTTGCTCATAACAGCTTTTTTCAGAGACTTCAACACAGTGAAAAGGTGGAAAGGACAGAAGGGGATAAAAGCAATTAACTTACTGAAATACAACAATCAACATAATACCAAACATCAAGGGGTTTCAATGTAGCTACAGCATTACCAGTACCCAAGCGAGGAACTTCTAAGCTACCTGTTGCCACGCGGCCGAAGTACGAATTGTATTAAAGACATACCCAGATGCTTTGTGCTCCACTGAGGCAAAGCAGTCATATGGAACCGTGTACAGCAGCTGGGACAGACACATGACATGAGCTCTCTCAGAGTTTATACATAAATTTCTGGTCTGATAATAGTACTAGGCGTAGAACAATCACAGCCCTTGTAATTACTCCTAAATCTGATCCAGCTCTTTTATTTCTGTTACTGCCATGATTTCTTCACAATCTTTCCCACTGTACTATATATAGGTATTGCCACATAGCCTGCTGCTGTGGAACAAAGCATGTTAACGGGAGTACCAGTACACCAGAACTTCCGACTAGTTGATCTCAACAGTTTACATGAACATTAACAGGGGAGGAGCTTAACAATGTTGTGGATGACATACACATGACACTCCTGCAATTTAAATAGGGCATATTTATGTGGTGGATTTTGTAGGGACACTGGAAAGCCTAAATTGGATGTACACATCTGAAGTATTTAATTGCATATTAATACACTTATATCCTATATGGCTGTTTTCAATAGCAGTACTATAACATTGGATCCAGCCAAAAGCTTACATTTCAGATGAATTTTCTGCTTTGATTTCACTTGAAGTTCTTTGCAACAAAGTCAAAAAATCATGAGAAATATAGTTTTACATACACTTATATATTTCTACATATATAAACATACAATTTAGAATACCTTAAATCATTCTCATTCATAGAAAGATCTACCTATTTGAGTACATTTATTCCTGCAGAAAAATGCTAGTATGTACCTAGAAAATGTAATTTGTGGAAACAAATTATGAATTGCAAAATGTAGTACAAATAATTTATGCACAAATAATATCCATAAATATTGTCATTTTCTTGCACTTTTCTGTGACTATAGAATGCCTACCTTGGTCTGAAAAAAAATTTAGAGCAATTCATTCATTTAATTTAATATATTATATTCTAAGCATGATGTTCCTTGATCCTAAAGAATATACCAGGTCCTATATATTTCTTAAGGTCTACCAGGCATAATCCTTAAGTATGGACTATATTATGTTGATATTTTCTAGGACTAATACGATCATTAGCAGAATTTCCACTTTCTGATCTTTACTAAAATGTTCTTTAATTCCTATTTTCCTGTACATTGAGCACTGTCCTACAGATGGAGAACAGCTCAATGGAAAAGACATATGTGCACAGCAATATAAAGAGACTGGTGGAGGGGAGATGAAACAGAAATTATGTCTATCCCACAAATGAGGAAAAGTCATGATATTACTGACTTGCAGGTGGCTTTCCTCACAAATAGGAGACTTAACTTAAATTCAGTTTGCTATTGAAATAGCAAATATCTCACAAGGTTTTTTACGTATCTGGCAGACATTTTCCATTTTTGTTTTTTGAAGTCTTCCAAAAAAGCTTTAAAATGTCAGCCCATATGATCTTTGGACAATTGTGGAAGGAATAGGTTTGCACACAAGCTCTTAAGGTATCATATGAATTTTAGCATAATGATACTATATGGATAATATTACCTTCTTAATGCAAGTAAAGATGAATTTGCCACACTTTTACTCTTCTCCCTGTAGAAGAATCCCAAAGTGAAGCTGACTTAACAAAGTGGGTGAAATTTGAAAAACAAAAATCCTCTGAGGTCTCCTGGAAAAGTCATATTAAGAAGGATGTTCCCCAGACAGATCTCCTCCCCCCCCACCTTAATCAAAAGTAAGTTTAGAAAATTATTGCATTTTTGGTAAGAATATCTTAGTACTATAAATCAATGAATAAATATACTGATCCATATGCTATAAGGCATAAATATACTATTTTCCTCTGTCAGTGACAGATACAATCTTTACTTTGTATTATTCAATCCTTCTTCCCCAGAAAAGAGCATAATATCTGGCAGGTTAAAAATGTAAGATGTAAATTAGGAGGACTCCAAAGCAGACCATGAAAAGTAAGTAACCAAAGACATCAACAATTCTTGAAAACGTAAATAAAGGATGAAGAAAAGTTAAGATAGAACTGGTGGCATGGCTGAATTTTAAAAAACAACATTAAAAAAAGCAGGTAAACACTTCATTTTGTCACTTTTCTCCAGAAGATGGAATATGCCATGTACAAAGTTTCTGAACAGTCGTGGTAAGAAAATACTGGAACCAACAGATAAATTGAAAAGCTGTACTTTATTAGTCCTAGATACAGTCATTCACGAGTTCTGCTGGAGCCTCGGAGTCACCTGGTTGAACTGTGAGCTCTAACGCAGTAGTTAATGTAAAATGGAAAAGGCTGCAGAGTAGCAAATCTATTTATCCTATGCTAGCTATGACTCCAAAATCATGGATACCAGCAGTCAAAAATTACTGCTTTAAAAGGGTACGATATAGGAAAATATTAAAAATCTGTTATGAATTTCTGCCTAATTTGTGCATTGCTAGTGCAACAGGAATATCTTCTGCTAAGGAAAGCTAAAGTGTATACTTTCATATTATATAATACAATAATATAAAATTATATAAAAATATAATTATAATTGTTTATTTTCAAAAGTTCTTGACAGTAAAATCTAGGACTGCTCACAGGACAAGAGGAAAAGCTTTATCATGGATTAAGCCTTGGTTAATTGGAAAGAGACAGAAAGGAGAACAGAGAAACTAAATCTTCATTTTAAGCAATCCACAAACAATGGATAGTTATAATGGTTATAATTATCTATAGTGACTCAGCGGAAAAAAAAAAACAGTTTTAGATTTCTGGTTGGTAGCAAGTAAAGCTTTGCAAAATCCTGTAGCATTCCAAAAAAATCCCAAACAACAAAAGAAGAAATCTCTCTAGAGAAGAAATGTAATATATATACACACATATATATGTGTGCATATATATATTAAAAAACCCAACAACTTACAATATTCTTAGATGGCATTTTTCCCCCAGCACGTGAACTTCAGTACCGATTGTCTCATCTTGAAAATGATAGAGCACACACAGCAGGGGATTAGAACCGAAGGTTGCATACAAAAACATTTTTCTTTAAGGAGACACGATAAAGACTCTTAGTACGAGGGCATAAAATGAAACCATACAGAATGACAGATATCACACCAGCAGAGCAGCATTTCCAAACATACTTATGTGACGCTAACCTTTTAAGTTTCATTTTCAAGTGTCTAAGGAACTTGAAATGCATGATTTAAGACTGCTAATTTTCTTTAGGTCCTCTGGCAAATTATACACAAGAAATCAGGTGTTCTTTTCTAGGTTCATTGACATTGAAAGGCAACAAAATGAAAACACACAGAGACATTTATATAAATATATCTACATTTACATACATTTGTGTCTAAAGAAAAAGTGTAATTGACATGTAATTCAGTGCCTTAAAATTTCATAGTAGAAGAGTAGGAATATACATAAAAGAACAGGATAAAACCAGTAAGATGTAACTACGGATAATGTTATTACAGTTACCGTAAGAAAGGAAAAATGTTGCGTGTCAACCTTGTAATCTATTTAGTGGTGAGCTTGCACAAGCAAGCCAAATCCTCTGGCAAGTAACAGGGGCAGAAATTCAGCCGATGACAAACTCATGTACATTCAGGGAAGGAGAAAAAGCACCTTCCTTCCTCCCAAACAAAACAGCTTGTTTTCCCTCAGAGGTCACTACCAGAAATTCCTTCTCCCAGCTGACACACTATTTCACATGGAGGAAACCAGTCGAGAAAGGTGTTATCACAAGTCTGTCACTACATAACATTAAACATGCTAAGAATTTCTTTTGGCAGCAGGATCTCAGATTGCTAAGAGTCATGGAAAACATAACTGGAAAATTAATGTTTAAGGCTTGGAAATTGAGTGATTATGTTGGCTTAGAAACCGCAATATAAGAATCCAAAGCACTGCAGGTTAGCCATAGGGACTGGACGTCAGAGCTTATTTAGTTCTGTCAGGAAGATTGTTTAGGTAGAAACCCAGTTTTCACTGGTTATCTCAGACTGCTCAGGACAAATACACTGCTCAGCTGGGTACTGTGAAGAACAGAAACTCAGAAAATGCAAGGCAAAGATACCTTGATGAGAATAAGAAAGAAATACAAATGAAGCAAATCAAACCATGATTTTCCACGTGGCTATTGGGCATCCTTGGCTGTTCATTAGTGAGGCTGAGGTATCAACAGAATAAAGAGCATCCTTTATGGGGAACTTGAAACTATCCAGTATGTTATTTCTTGCTGATGGAAAATGAGAGCGAAAAAAATCTTATGATGATTATCTGATCTAATACTGTAATTTTTACTTTCACATTATTAAAAGGGAAATTATAATCCTCTAATAGAAGAAGTCTGTGCTCTAAAATGCAAAAATGTAATAAAGTACCTCTCAATTTAAAACTTTAACTTATCTATAAAATAATTTAGTATCTATTCTAATGTAATATTAGAATATTTAGTAGCTATTTTAATTTAATATTAGAAGATACGGATATAATTTTGACCACTTTTACATGTACGAAAGGTTTAGAATCTTCTAAAATCTTTAACAATTCATTAAGGGAAGATGAGAAGGTGAAAGGGAACATGAGGTTAAAACAGTAGTGTTATGCATATTGGTACAGGAAAAGTGTGTTACACGAGATTTGGTGCTGAGCAATGTGTGTTAACATGTTGTTCCACAAACCTGACTCACAGAGACCTATTTTAAAACAATGAAAATTGTTTACTTAAAAGTCACATTGAACAGAGTATTCAAGGACAGAAAGAACCAGGTACTTCACAGGCCTCAGACTTAAATCTGAACGTTGCATTTGGTTAAAGCATAATCTGCACCTGATTAAAAGACAGAGCCAGATTTTATCTGAGTACCCGAAGGAATACAGAATTTTTTATTGTTTTGGGGAGTCTGTTCTCAAGAGTTGATCTCACCATGAAAAATACATACTGTATTTACATTTTAAACAGTTCTGGTGGCAATCTCCAGAAAGACTAAGAAGCCTTTCTCATTAGACTGAAAAATTTACTAGTTCCTGATATTTTCCTCTCTTAGCAGCTAACTAATCTGTTTAAATACTCAGTATTAGACATTTTCTCCAGTTTCCAAGCACTTACAGTTCTTTTCTGTAAGTTTTCTATTTTGTAGCTTCATTTTATTGTCTGGGCATAACATTCTTCTATCAGCTCTATCTATACTATACGCGTGGAACAATTTAATCTCTGTTCTCCTAACCACTACTAATTTCTACATATAAAAATAAAAACCCTTTTAAATGCATCATGGGGGGGGGGGGGGGGGGGGGGGGGGGGGGGGGGGGGGGTGTGGGTGTTGGGGACTTAACTATCTATTTTATGCCTTTTTAATTATTTTCAGAATAATTATTTTAAAGGCTAACA
>Ga0181612_154682_pt1 | contig 13229 bp, 5 predicted proteins | sample HoacroProtozoa21_FD_119630 | JGI IMG/M metagenome (GOLD analysis project Ga0181612, IMG submission 119630) | Hoatzin crop microbial communities from Cojedes, Venezuel. Combined Assembly of Gp0051906, Gp0051904, Gp0051908
CCTGGAATGGTCTATCTTCCAGACAATGTCCAGGCTTTTTGTCCTACAAAGATGTATCTCAAGCACTACCAAACAAAGAACCAAAAAGCAAAATAACTGTTCTAAAGTGTGGACAATAGTGGGATGCATAGCACATAAATTGAACAGACTACTTACCAGACAGGAATGTAGAAAGTTCATATGTAACTGTGACATTTTGAGAATGAAAAAGCTTAGTATGCATAGCAGCTCCACATCTACATTGTGCATTTGATGGCAAGTGGACATACAGAAAAAAATAGAAATGTCATTGCATTAGTCACTGAAATAATTTTGTGGCTGCCCGTTGCTATTAAGGTCATGACTTCTACAGGACAAACTCTTCTTTCTTTTTGTTTATCAGCACTAGTTATACTACTTACATGTCCTTACTTTAAGTTTGTTGATGGCAGAGATGTATTCTCTAGACCTTTACATTTATCCATTCCAGCAGAACTACAGAAGCAGTCACTTCAAATAATAAATAGCAACACAACAGGTCTACATGCAATAAACTATACTCAGTTCATGTTTGCTCTAAAGTATAAGAGATATGGGGAATATATCCTCTACTATGGAAGATACTGCATATTGGGGTTTATGGGTACATTAGTAATGGGAGCTAATAGACTAAGCAATTTAAACTATATTTCAAATTAAGGATGAATATTGGTTGCAGTATGTATAGGTTTGAGGAAACTTTCCAAATTTTATGCACAGTATTGACAAATTTTATGACATCTTCTCATGATTTTCTACTTTTTGTTCACAGAAAATATACTTCCACTCTTATCTTTCAGTTACATAAACTGAAACTTCCAAGTTCAACTCTTTAGTTGCTTAAAATTCAGTACTGTCACAGTTCTCTGAAGTAACTCTTATTCAGCTGATGTTCCAGACACCAGTATACCTGCCACACAGAAGACATCTAATACCAATATTTTTATATCCATATTGGTTGATAAGTTTAATTATCTTTCTAAAAATATTTTGGGAGAAAATTGATCATATGATGTATGGTACTTATCTAAACTGTTATGTATTTAAATAAAGTGTATTTCTCAATTTTTTTTGAACAGAAATAACGTTAGTACATATTATTAATTCTGCTTAGCAGTATTTGTTTCAGCAATTGGTTTAAGAGGATTTATCATATAAGCAAGATTCAGGATAGATAAAAGCTGTAAAATTACTTACCACTGGACTTAACACTTTTATTCTAATAGTTCGCCAGGGTTGCAGGAAAAAAAGAAGATATGACACAGGCTTTGATAAATACTAAGTTACAGGTGCTGTACTTCTTCCTTTTTACTATTAAACAAAACTATACACACCTTTCACAAATGTGGGAAAAAAATGAACTTTCCAAATTAAAAAAAAAATCACAAATTTTCACATCATCATGCTTGCTAGCAACATACAGACTAATCTTCGAAACAGCATACAGTCATAAACCTGTTACACCTGTTTCACACCTCAGACACAAATGAAGCATTGTACTGAATTGTGCAGAGTCTACGGGGAACATGAGCAGGCAGTACAGTAACAAGAAGTTGGTTCAAAGTCCTGAGCTCAGGCAGTGGCTCAGGCAGATAACCATCCTGAGAAAACAGAGCTCGCAAGAGTGCATTTAGCCGTCAGCTTATTACAGGACTGCAAAAATGTAGGTCCTGTACAAGTAGGGACTAGTATCTAAGCTACAAAGTTCATCAACAATAAGCAACCACATGCCCAAACTCCACCTGGATCCAGCCTTAGTGAGCGAAGCCCAATCCACGGGGAGCATCCGAGCTACATCTGGCAGCAGCAATTGTCCGTAGAGTGGTCGGTCCTCAGAAGGAGTACTAGTGAGTCTCGGTCTGGGTAGCAACCCAGGAGTTGGAGCACTTTTGGGAAGCAGTCCAAGCTCTGTCAGTCTAAAATCCAGGACCTTCTTTGCTTAGAGAGGGCTCTGTTGTCTTGCCCTTCTCCTTCCTCCTCCTTTTCTAGCTGCTCTTCTCTTAATTCCATTTCCTATTCATTTTCAGTCACTCTTTTGAGCATGCAGGAGCCTTGCAATGTCAGATAGAGACAAACACCTTACTACAGCCCCCTCATACACTGTGGAGGCTGTGGATCTGCCTCGCTCCACTCACTGAAGGAAGGTGCTCTAAATTCTCCTGCCAAACAGACAGCAGCACTTTAAATACTACCAGACCTAAAGTACCCATGATAGAAAATGTGAATGTAGACAGAGAAACGAACAACATAATCCCATTTTACGTCAGAAATCTGGAACAGATAATAGAACCCAAATAAGACCAAGACTATTGTAACTTGCCTTCTCCAGCTCAAACGAGCTTTGCAGGATTTTCTTATTACACATGCCATGCATTTTCTGCCTGTAAGCAGAAAGCTTTTCCACAAGCTTTATTTTGGCTCTGCAGGTTTATAGCCCCAGTCACAAATGTGTAACCCACTTTTTAATCTATGCTTATTATAATCTCTAAAAAAGTGAGCAGTTCACTGAAGAAATTAGGTTATGGACAAGATTTTGAAAATCAGCATGAATATATTGCAATACTATGTCTAACCAAAGCTTTGTGCAGTAATTGAAAGCAACAAAATAAATAGTGTAATTCAGTACAAGAAAAAACAGTTTACATTGTTAGGGTTTGGTTGCTTTTTTTCCTAGATTCACAACGTAACATGTTTTGTAATTACACTTTAGTCATTCTGCTGTGCTTGTGTTTTAACCAGCTTGCACTACTGCTAAACAATTACATTGTCTTCAACAATGTATTGAAGGTGTTAAAGCTTCATTGCACTGGGTGAAAAGGGAATGTGTCTGGCTGAAGTACTGAGGTAAGAATGCTGTTTCATTGACGTACACAGTGGGTGTCAGAGCAGATTCCAGATTTCTAAGACAGATGTATACAAACCTGTGTAATACAAAGAGATGTTCAGCTCAGAGCCTGGTTATTTAGCAGAGAGAGCTGCTGTGGCTCCACTTCAAAAGTGACAGATCTAGGACCAGCTGTGTTAAGGTAGGAGTATGTGAAGCTGCAGTGTCTCAGTACCCTTGAAAATCCCTCAAAAGTGCTGAAGATGACAAAGGCATCAGCTGTTTCTACAACTGAGGCAGGGAGGCTGGAGGTTGAGTCCCTGGCGAGGCAGGGCCTCTCCTGTGCCTGGTCAGAGGCAGACCACTCTGCAAGGAGAGACAGGAGAGTCAGAGCTCTTCAGAGATAGACACCTGCAGTGCGGAGCAGGACCTGACAGAAATAATTCTTACCTACCGGTGTGGGAGCTTTACCTATCATTTTAACATACAATCTGCCAAACCAGCCCTTAACATGGTTCTCTCCTAAATTCATAATCAGACGGGTTAGGGGAAATCAGAAACGCATGCTTGGGAATTAAATATTCCACCTACAATACAAATGCACTGACGAAAACACTGGTACTAAACCCACTGGACTTCTGAATTATCCATGAAATGATAAATAGCTCCCAGATATTTTTTCCAGGCAATTACCAAGTATATTTCTATGTGGAAAAGGAGAGATAAAACCTTTGGGTGGCGAAAGCTTTAAATGCCAGAAGCTACAATAGACATACCTTTATATGCCAGGAGTTGCATATAATTTCCTGCGCAACAACAGCTGAACATAAACAGTTATGTGCTGCTTATGCACAGTTGTACATAAATAACACAGGGTTCATGCAGCGCTTCATATAATGAAGTTTGTGTGCAAAATCTTTCCACCTCACTAACTTTTTGTGCATACATTTGTAACAAATTGAACTGCCAAAAATAACCTGAAAAGCAATTAAAAAAGAAAAGCAAATGAAAAACCTGCTACATGTTACATAATAGAATTCAGAAGACTGAAATCTTGTAAAATTTGACGTCAGAACTTATCCGGCTTTTATTAAAACTCTTCTCTGCTCAGTTTTAATCACACTTTATAACACTTCCTAGTTACACTGTTGCCAAGAGGGAACCTCCGTTGTGGGGTTTCTGGGAATCTCAGCAAAGAATTCTTGAATATTTGTGCATGGAAGTAGGAGCTTATTTACTCCATCCTAGCACTGCCTCTTCCATCATCTAGTTACACCCTCTGGATTCAGGCCTGCATTTGATGAAAGTCTTCCTACACTAAGAAAAATGGGAAATTCAACAGTAATAACTCAGATTTCCACCAGACCTATACTTCATATAGAAATTTATGTGTCCAAGTTCCTACACCTTTCGTTTCCCTTCCTCTGTATAAAGCATTATAGCTGCCACAAATTTGTTAATGAAGGAGTATTGTGCTTTACAATATAGAAGCATAACAGATTTTGAAAAAGAGGCCAACTATTCTGATTTGTCTTCTCTTCAAACCTCAGGAGTCCTCTTTCAAGCCAGTAAAGGTAAACTATGGCACTATATATAACATCAGCTTATTTTAATGTATTGTTTTACAAGTCCCAAAGGTTTCTTTTCACACTTCATGTTTTCTATGGTGGTCTCTATAGATTTCAGCATTGTGCTATAGGCTTTGTACTACAGCTAAAACATTTGCATAGGTCTTATCTTCTACAGTTAATTTCCTTTAAATTCTTCAGTCATTGAGGAATTTATAACTATCTACAGTGTGGTTTACATTTTTATTCAGGAATGGACTCATCTGTTTCATAACCGAGAATAAGCAAGCATGTATTTTTGCTCTTTATGACTTGAGACTCGGCTGGCTTGTTATGTATTAAATTAGATTTCTTAGGTGTTTAGCAGAAAGAAAACAGAATAAACAGAAGGATGTTACATATTCAGTTTTAACACAAGGAATATCTAATCATCCTAGATCTTGGCTTATAGTACACATTATTTCTCCTCCTCCAAACCCAAGAGGAACTTCAGCCATTTTTTGAAATGCTCCTTTGTGTATTCTCCTTCACAAAGGCACCAATCCAAGGCCTCTAAGAAGTTCCACATTTGCTTCTAAGCCTCTACTCCAGAACAATTTTCTAATATCCCTCATTACTAAGCCCCACATCACAACAGTACTATACTATTTAGTTATTGCTATTTAGTTTTTGAAAAATTTAAATGTGACAGAATGTCTTACTAAATTGTCTTAAACGGGTTAGTTTACAGAGCTGCTGTTTGTCTACCAGTATTAATTCAGGATGTTATGGAAAAACACAAGACTGAATTTTCAGGGGTTCTTTACTAGTTCTACCTAACAAAAAAGAACATTTGTCAACACATTGAATACTACAGACTCCTACGGTGCCCCTACTCATGCTCTTATTCTAAAAGTTGATGCTTTCTCTCTGCTATCAGGGAAGACATCTTCTTGACCAAAGCAACTTCTGGAGGGCTTTGGAGTGTGCTTTTGAGACACCAAAGGATCCATATCACTTGCCCTGACAATAGTCAAAGGAGAAGGATGGGTGTCCAGGGGAAACACTTTCTCCTGAGATAAGCAATCCATCTATTATCGATAAACAGGAAAACAAGCACTCACTTTAAAGCAGTTGCTGCACTAGATATCTACCACTTAGGTGCAAGACAAAGGTCTAAGTTATCCAGACTGTATCCCTCACCGTAATTCATAGCCCAAGAGCAGGGAGAGAACCTGAGCGAGGCATGGAAGGCAGAGGGTCAGTGACCTTCCCATTGTCTCCAAAATCCTAAGAAGGCAGGTAAAAGACAGTGCCCAATGGTAGCATTCGCTTTTCATTACCTCCTTTACCTGCTTCATTTCAGTTAACAGCACCCTTGGGCCTGGTTTCTGATCACAGGATTATTGAAGCATTCTGTTTATGATATTTGTGAAGCCTCAAATTAAAAATGCCCAGACAAAGAGTTTATTTATTTTAATTTAAATATTTGAAAACTGAGACACTCAACAGAAGGGATGAAATAAATCAAAAATAAAAAAGAGCAATGCTAAAGACAGGATGGGGAGGGATATGTGTCAGTGTCCACATTAGAAAAACTTGTGGGGAGGAAGAGACAGATTTGGAGAAATTCATTTTTGTGTTTTTGCTTTGGGGAGGATCGTGGTGGTGGTGGTTTTTTTTTTTTTCCCCAATGATCACAGTGCCAAACTCGTTGCATCAATACCCAACAACATAATTGTAGCAGTGGTAACAAACTGCAGCTTGGAAGATTATGACTGGACATAGGGGGGAAAAAGTCACCAAGAGGGTAGCACCTTACTAGAATAAGCTGCACAGAGAGGCTATGAAATCTCTCTCCTGGGCATTTTGAAGACTGCCAGACACAGACAGAGCTGCACCTGTGCACTGCTGGCAATAGCCCAGGTTCAGGCAGCAGATTCCAACCGACACTTATATGATACTATGAAATAGTTGCAGTCCCTTACTACATCCCAGAAGTAATAATAGTTACTGTCTAGCACAGGTAATAACTCATTGTGTGTCTAAAGACCACAGTACCTTGAAATCATACCATATAAAGAATATTGCAGAAAGAAAAAAAAAAGTCACTAAATCCTTGACTTTCGTTGATTGTATTTATACCCTTAATATTATTTTAACAATGGTCTTCTGTGAGGTAATAAATGTTATCATCTGTTGATCAAAGTGGAAAAAGTCCTTTGTAATAGGGTCTAATCTTTTAAAGCTGCAAATGCTGTACAGTCATGCTGCACAGTCTGTACTTTTGATCAGCAAGAAAAAGTAATGCATAGCAGCAGCTTTTCAGAGTTACATAGATCTTGTAAGGAAATAAAAAGCCATTGTGGAGACAATGGCACAGAAGTCCAGCTCATTATCGATTTGACAAGAATTATCCTTTTGGTTTGATTTTCCAGAAGAACTGAATGCATTTGAACTCTTTTATACTCTTGATAATTACCTTTACTCAGACATAAAGTCAGGTCAGAACTGCAATCAAAAGTATAAAAGCAGAAGTTCTGATTGCAGGGATCTTTTCTCATTCATGATTTATCAAACTGATTTCTTAAATAAATCCTTATTACTCTCATTTTTTTCAGGATGTTCCTTTACAAAGGTCTACTGACAAATGAAAACAAAGCCCTTGTTCCTCCACAGACCAGAGTAAACAGATGGAAACACTGATGGAATTTGTATAGGAGCACATTGACAGGAGACAGGATGGCTTATAATGAGGAGTGTTGTCCCCCACTGTGGAGCAAGGGACTGTAACTCAGAGCTGACCCTGCCTCTGCATCTGTCTCCCTAGTCACAAATTTCTATACCTGGTTTACTAGGTTATTCCTGCTACTCCAGCAGACTTTCTGCAATAAGGAAAATCATCTATATAAAACCTTTTAATTTGTTTCATTGAACAGTGTTGTAAATGCAGAATCTATTATTAATAAATGTGGTTAATTATTGTATCTGCAAAAATGCTGCAACAATTTCTCATAAACTTGTATCTCAGTTACAAAACAGTTTTAGTTCTGTTGACTTTTTTCCTCATATATTCACTACCCAGAAATAATTCAGAAAAGTTTATTGCAAATGTATTCATAGAAATAACACATTCCCATAGAATGTCTCAAATCTTCAGAAAAGAAAAATCAGGGTGAAAATAATCTCAAAGGGAATCTGATCCCAAATTACATATTTGCCCAAAGAGGGAACAGGAATATAAATCGAACTAGACTCATCTAAATGATTTCCAGAATGTCAGTAGTGGTTATGATTTTGTGTAACACCATTCATTGAAGCAAAATTCACTCTCCTTCCCTCAGGAAAGGTGCAAATCTCACAAAGTAAGTTTTAGGAGTGATATATCCATTCTCACAAATAACAAGTGCCTTAAGCAATGAAGCAACAAAGCAATAAACCACCAAAGCTTCAGCTTCTTCCTTAAGATATTTTTAATACTTAAGTATGGAGCGTTTAGAAGCAATAGAAAATATTTTGGGCCACAGTGAAGAAAGGTACCTGCTGTATGCACAGATATTTCTGCATGGAAATTGAGTAAGTTTGCCTTTTGCAAATTTAATATGCACTCAGCTGAAAAATTTTCTTGACATCAATGGCTAAAAAAGCTAAGTATTAAAATCATCTTGTTTGAATGGTAGAAATTATTAGATGAATGACAGGTTGCTAAATAATAATTAAATTTCAGATAACGCAGGATGTTAGTCTAAAGAATGAAAACTATTAATAATGAATATGTGATAAATTGTATATGCAGTCTTTCCCGTAGCTCCCATCTCACTTTTCTCTACTGATGGTTAACTGCTGTGATTTCCAAAAATAATACCTAAATATCAACTAATCAGTATTTTTAATGACAAACTATTAGATTATGTGAAGATTTCTGGAAATACCTTATAAGGATAGATGAAAATAAGTGTGGTGAAGCACTAAAAGAGATAGAGAAGTTTTTATTACATTCATCAAGTTGATATGAACAGCTGCAAATAAAGTTTAGAGTATTTCGGACCTTCTTACATTCCCAGTTCCATTCGACACCTAAGGTAGTCAAGTGCCTGAATACTCTTGTTCATCTACACCTAAGATAACTGGCAGGGAGCAGAAGAGGGTCTGAACTGAGCTGAGAACGGTCTAAGAATAGGGACTTTACAAGCAGAAGATAGTGGAGTGTGTTGCTACTGACATGATACGGACTGTCAAGAAAAACCCTATTATTTCCACTATTCAGGGAAAAGTATGAATTTCTTTAAAAATATATAATTTTCCAAATCTTAAGAGAGCTGTAAGAGTTCTGATTCATGCATTCAAGGTTATTTTGTATTAAAAAAATACAGAGTGGTTCCAAAAACTGCGGATGTCATTAAAGTAGTAGGATTATATCTGGGTGAAGGTTAAAACCAGACATTATTAGAAAACGTCCAAGATGAGACCATAGCTAAGAAGTGGAGAAGATTGTGACAGTCTGGATATCAGTGGGATAAGGAGCCCTGTATTAACCAAAGCTAGTGTTGCAACATTTATTAGCATTGCTGCATCTGTCTACTTGCTCATAGACATTTACCATAACTGCAGCAGCTGTTACACATTTCACTCTTCTGGTCAAAGAAGCTATCTTTCTGTTGCTTGAAGAAAGCATGGATATTCTGATTCTCAGTGCCTCTTATCTCCTCTCGCCTTACTCATTGTGTGTGTATATACCCTTTATTTCTTCCCTTCTCCTCCATCTATTATTCATAAAAGCACCAGCCTTTGAAAAATGAAGTGCTGCCCTTTTTTGTGGGGGAGGGGTGTCCATACCAAGGGCACATTTGAACAGACTAGGTTCTCAGAGATCATCACCTGATTCCATTTGCTAAATATAAGTTCTTCTTTGCTTTGGAAGATCTTGTACAAGAAATTATAAGACTTGGCATTACTCTGGAAAAAAAAGAAAAAGAAGAAAAAAAAGAAAAAAAAAAAGAAGAAAACATTGTCAGAAAGAGTGGAACATCTATGTGACTTTGAATTCCAATAAAAAATGACAACAACAAAAAAATTTTACTTCAAATCTGTGACATTTTTAGTAACTGAAATGGACTTCATTTATAGCAGCTTTCACACCTTCTGAGAGTCCTGCTTGAATTACCTGCATCTCTGTGCCCTTCCTGCTGAAGTGCTGATTGAATGTTAGAGGGAAAAGCAGACCTCAGAAATATGTCAGACAGATCACTCTCTAGCCTATATCCTTGCTGTGTACAGAATCACTTTGTCCAAACCATTAAAACTGTACTCTGAAAGATGCCTCCCTACCACCACAGCTGATACACACTTCACAGCTGTAAATTTATTGGTTCATGTTCAGCAGGTATAACACTAGTTGCAGGAACAGTCAAGATACCTCTAATTAGGATAAAATCCACAGACTGCATGTAGCTTTTTTTAAAGGGCTGGTGAAGCAGGTTAATTGGGAACTCCCTGGTGACAGAGGATGTGTCTTATGGTAACACTGAAATGCTTCTGTTTTAGCACTCAAACCTTAATTCATACACTATCCACACCATCGGCATGGTGATGCACACTACAGCTCTGCTCTGCAATGTGCAAGCTGTCCTTTCAGCAAGGAAGTCTGGGCAAGAAGGAGCGAGGAGTGAAGACTTAAATCCCAATCCTAGGTGCAGCATAGAAGCTGCACTCTTTAGCAGATCTAGATCCCTCTAACTTTCTCTGCTAAGGGGGTAGCTCTACTAAGGGCTGCTTGGTACAGTAAGCAGGCTCTGGCAGACCAGAAGCAGGGATCAGCAGGGTTTAACACTTTACAGTGAGACGAAAGTTCCAGAAGCAACTTTCCCATCTCTGTCCCCAGCATCGACATGTTCGGGGAAAAGCAGTGACAGGGGTGGCAGTAATAAACATGTCACAGTCTGGACTAGATGATATGGTGCCTATGAAGTAGAAAATAACCTGCTTGCCCCCCACAGACTCCTTGTTGTTGGACACTCCTAAGGCACATTTGCAAATGTATGAAGGATTCATACACCCGTGCAACTCCAGGATGTGTTTGGTCCACTCTTGGCCTCTTCAGTTCATAGACAGTCAAATCGCAACATCTGATTCAGAGTTTGGCACGGTCACTCTGGTTCAGAGGGAAACAGTATCCTCTGAGATACCATGATGAAGCAGGAAGCTTTGCTTCTTTATATAAGGCATGTTCCAGACTGAGGGACGGAAACAGGGGTGTCATTATCTTATCTTCTCTCACAGTTCCCTTGGTTTCAGCACCTAGTGTAGCAGTTTGTTTGCAAATCATCATATGTAGAACTGTTCTTCTCAAGGAATAATTGCTAAGGTAACAAGTAGCAGTAACTCCAGCTCATCTAGACATCAATGAGTAGCTTGTAACGATTTCAGTAGTCCCTCCAGTTTGCGTTTACATTCAGTCAGGAAAAGCATGATGGCAGAGCCAGAATAGCCAACAAGCTGATACTGAAATGTCCACTCCACTTTCAAATGAATTAAAGTCATTACTATCTCCTCATGCTTGAGGTACTCATCATATGGAACAGGATATGGAGAAAAAGTATAGAACCGCTGCAGGCATGGTGTTTCTCACAAAGTGCAGGCAGGCCAGCTCCTTTGTTTCTGGGCAGACATCTCAAGAGCACTGCTGATACCATCTGGTGAGGGGCAGGGAAGGAGGTTGATATAGGTCTTTAGTGAGGGCTTGCCTTTGTGGATAGATTTGCCAACACAGCCGTTTCCTTCTGAATTGTGAGCCTCGCCTAGGTTTATTCTGCTGTATCTGCTCTGTGTTGTTTACCCCATGTGAATCTGATAATATCTGGAAGATTTGACAGTTGCTTTCTTCATCTCTGCAATGATTTGTCTTAGGGAGAACCCAACCTTAGGCAAGTCTGCTGTGCAAAACCCTTTTCCCCTTTCTGGGGGAATCTGCTATACAGTGGGTTATTTTCTTGGTTTTTTGAGATTTTATAGTTTTTTTTAAGAGGAGAACTTCCTTGCCACAAGAGGTACCCTGCTAGGCATGCCTGACACTAGACCTTGGGAGACAACATCCTCTTTTTCGCTCAGACTGCTGTGAGGCCTTCAGTCCTGTTTAGTGGGTGCTGAAGGGACAGAAAAAATATATGAAACAGTGAAAGGCAGCAAGCGGTGTTTCCAACTATGGCCAGAAACACGAGTATAAAAGGATTTTGCAGAAAATATTTCATCACCCCATCAGAGAATACAGACTCAGTGCCTGTGGTTGTGCTAGGCTAAGTGAAAGTGATCTGCAGTTAGGGTAACTTCTTGACAGCCCTACACAACACCCTGCTGTAGGATACAGCATGACACAATGATTCAAAAGACATTTGGGATACTGTCATTGAGGCTGTATCTGAGGATACCGTATCTCATAGTCAGCTAATTGACAGCACACTTGACTGCTACCCAGCAGGAGATAAGTCTCAAATTCAGTTTTTCTTCAGAAAAAATATCTCCACCTTCAGGCATTTCCAAATGCGATTCTCATATATAAAACATTAATTTTTGATTGAACTCCCTATGTGGCCTGATTGTCTGGGCAGAGAACTGTATGACTAAAGGCAGCAAGGGATGCAGATCTTTACCCATGTGAAAGTGTGCGCCCTGATTTCATTCACGTTCTGCCTGTTCACAGACAAAAGTGCTGGTCTATCTGCAGGTTAGGACTGAGAAGATTTGTACTACATAGGCAACATATGTTTTACACCTATGGTAGGAAGCCACTGTAATTATGAAACAACTTGCATGATCTGTGAGGGTCTACATAATCAAAGATTAATTTCCCTGCTGACAGAGCTGTGGAGTAATGTGTGCTGATCTTTTTGGGGAACCTTTCTTAAAAAGACCACAGACTCATATCTACTCTTGCACAGACACTGACAGACAGAGTGCTTCGTCCAAAGAAATTATTACTCTGATCTTGGCACAGAGTAGTGCTTGGAGGGGTAATGAGACTTCTCAAACAGAATAGTCAGTTGCTGTTCTGACAATCGTGGGAGTCTCCATTGCAAGGGTCCTTGTAACACCTTCAGCTGGATTGAGTGAGACTCTCCAAATCATTGCTCTACTCAGTTTTCACAAACCAGCTGTTCTTCTGTGCAACTGCCCAAACACATGCATGACGCATCTCTATCAGTTATTTTAACTTTGGGCTAAAAATCTCTTAAACATCTTTACAACCTACAAAAGACAATTTCTTCATCTTTGGCAAACTCACCTGGTTAACAGGTGGCTCAGGGACTGGTGCCATCGGTCAAATTTTGGCTTCTTTGATCATGGGGAGGTGTACACAGCACCGAGCCTGCTGGCAACAAGTGGAACTCAGCTATCACAAAGGGGAAAAAGGATTCTTGGCCACGAGCTGGTGGGACTCATTGAGAGGGCTTTAAACTAGGTTTGAAGGGGGAAGGGGTCATAGACCACCTCACTAGGGATGAGCCCAGGCTTGGAGTGCCAGTGTCAAGGGTGAGATTGACAGCCCAGCTCAAGTGTGTCTGTACAAATGCACGTAGCATAGGCAATAAACAGGAGGAGCTGGAAGCCATTATACAGGAGGACGGCTACGACTTCGTCGCCACCACAGAAACGTGGTGGGACAACTCGCATGACTGGCCGGCTGTCACAGATGGCTACAGACTCCTTAGGAAAGACAGACCAACAAGGAGAGGTGGGGGAGTTGCTCTATATGTGAGGGAGCAACTGGAATGCATTGAGCTTGGCCTGGGGGCAAATGAGGAACGAGTTGAAAGCTTGTGGGTTAGAATTAAGGGACAGGCTCA
>Ga0181612_166476_pt1 | contig 13229 bp, 5 predicted proteins | sample HoacroProtozoa21_FD_119630 | JGI IMG/M metagenome (GOLD analysis project Ga0181612, IMG submission 119630) | Hoatzin crop microbial communities from Cojedes, Venezuel. Combined Assembly of Gp0051906, Gp0051904, Gp0051908
GGAGCCGACAGGCAACCTTTGCAAGCAGATCAGAACTCCTAGTGCGCACAGGCTTTGCAAGCAAACCTACTCCCCGCTTTGAGCTCTCCTATGGAAACTGCAGTCATCATTTTGCTCCGTCTTCCCCCTCATTGCAGAGAGCTGGGCAGTCACTGAACGGAAGAAGGGCACAATGAGAATCTCCTGTCCAACTTCTGCAAGATCAGTATTCTCTTTGTAGGAGGACACACGTGGAAAATGAAAACGAAAGTTTGGAGGCATTTAATATGGAAGACCATTCATTTTTAAGGGAGTTGTTACCATGAGAAGGGGGCTTGCTAGGGTCATATCCAAAGGCTGCAGACATGTATGTGTGTCTGCCACCCATCATGCACATTCTCTCTCAGCACTCTAAAAGGCTGCTTATGTTGCCACTGTATATTGTCCAACAAATTCAGAGGGAAGTTTGTGGGTGGAGACAACAGAGGAAGGAAGAGGAACAAGCTCCAGAGTCCCATGAGCATAACCAAAGGCAGGATTTGGCCCACTCCTCTTCTCCACTCCCGTCTGCAAAGGTCAGCAGTGTTGCTGGCTGATTTCCATTCTAATCCAATAGCTTGCAAGCTGCGCAAGACGTGTGACCGGTGTTTTACATCCGAAAGAGGCCCTTCTTTGGCAGACTCGTAGCTGGAACGTACCTTGTCTGTTCCTGTCTCTATTCATCTTCCTTTTTACGATCTCCCTTAAATTTAGTGGCCATGGCTGGTTGTGGCTTTGCTGCTCTCAGTTCTTCATGGCCTTAATGCTCAGCCATTTGAAGTCAGCTCTTTGGCTTTGGATCTTGTCCCCACCTTCCTCATTTCATTAAGGTCCTGTAGCCTGTTCTTTGTTTCCTCAGCAAAGCAAGCCCAGGCGGGATTTCAAGGTAGACATGCAAGCCGGTGGCGAGAGACTCCTTACTTGGATGGCAGAAGTGCTGCCTGTCGGTAGGGGAGGGGGAAAAGAACTGTTTCTGTGGATTTAAGGGAATTTGGTAGATAAATTTGTGCCACAAACATGGACAAATGGAAACCTGGCCCTGGTCTTCAGAATCTGCTGTAGGACTGAGCAGGTGGGGCTCCAGTCTTTAGTCTTTTACTGGTTCGCTGTGTGGCTGAGGTGGCCCAGGTCCTTGAAATCAGTGGGAGTCAGGAAGCTAAAGGCTTGTGAAACCCTGGTTACAAAGTGCTAGAGCTTCTGTGGCTTAACAAGTGACTGCCTGTCAGCAGAGCTGGAGTACCTAATCATGTGCACTCTCAGTCTGTTCCGAAAATGAAACACCCTAAAGTGGAGAGTGGTCCAAGAATGCTTATACAGACAGTTATTAGGGACCAGCTGATGGGTGGTAACCCTGTAAGCCACAGTAAATCAATTGCTTACTGTTATTCCTCATGCTCTCAGCTGCTTTCTGTGCTTCAGTTCCTCTTCTTCAAAATAGCAGTGTTTACAGTCCTGGGGCCTGAGAGGATCATACACAAATGATTGTAAAGCACTGATGTTGTAGATAGTGCTAGAGTACCATACTTGTTGGTTGGTAAGATGGTACAGTAATAGAAAAAATGAGTAAATGCACTTCTTGGGTGTATAAAGAGTGTGTGCAGATCATCCAGGACGTCACACCTAGGTTTAGAAGCAACATACGGCATTGTTTGGCAGACACTAGGCAGTATTTAGTGACTATGCTAGCTATATATAATGGAAATACGGAGGGTGTGAGAAAGCAACACCTCCTCCCATCTGCCCCCTTAAGGGACGCAAGTGCTTTGCTATAGCTCTGTTCTCTGAGAGGTAGAACTTTAGCAAATAAGGGACTTTATTAAGTTGTTAATAAGATTTCATTTTCTCACTAATGCTGCAGTGCTACATTATTAATTTAAAACTGTATTTAGCCTGACATGCTAAAGTGCTAGGCCTCATTATTAATGCATAAAGCCATGCCTCTGTTGTTTAATTAAACACCATGATTATGAAGTTCTGATGTGGTTTAATGATAGCAGGCTAGAGTGGCAGTACATTCCTGTGCTCACATCTCCCCCGTTCCCCCCTCCTGCTACTTTCTCCTTTCATTTCCCCTTAAAAGCACAAATGCAGTTGTTGTTCTGCTGAATAAACACCACATGACAAATGATGTTGATCTTTCCAAGGTGACATAGAATTGCATTTTTATTTTCCGAGGCTTAGCTTCGTATTGACCAGAGATTTCTATCCTAGAGTTTTTAATGGCTCTGAAGGTAACAGTTTCTGTTTCCTCAGAAGACAAGGTAATGCTTGCTCCCAGTAAAGTCAACAGGAGTTTCCAACTGATTTCAATGTGGCAGAGTTTCACCCAAAGGCGAGAAAAGACCTGGAGAAGAAGCCTAGGCCATTGTCGTATATGTCTGTTGAAACATGGTTGTTTCTAAACAGTTGTTATCTTGGAGATGGAGCTTGGTCAAGGGAAGATGATGTTGTTGTGCTGAATCACGTAAGAATTAAATGGATCTAGACCAGGATAATAAACCCTGTGGACATTTCCTTGTTTCAGTTTTCCCACCAGCATCCTTCCATGTTGGGCTCAAGTGTTTTGGAGTCATTGTTTTACGCAGCCCATAATTTATTGTATTCTCCTTGGTGTCCTTTCTAGGACCAAGAACCTCTGTGTATTTCTGGGAGACTTTCTGCTATGTATTCCCTCCTTTCTCCCCTCAACATCTTATTCCTCCCTGTTCCTTGTGATGATTCTGTCTGAGTAGCAGCTTACCCAATCTGGCTTGCAGAGCCTCTTACTTTATTGACTAGGAGTAAAATTAAACATATTCGTATGTACTTTCCTGCTTAAGAAGTATTTACACAGATCAGCCCTCTGTGCCTTAGTTTCTCTCCATACCCCTCGCCTGCTTGTCTCTTCAAACAGGAAGTTCTTGGCTTTGGAGCCTGCCATCTGCCAGACTTCGGGGTCCTCTCTTTTGAAGGTAAAGGGGATTTTGCTGTGGTCTTTACTGGAACAAGAACTTGACCCCCAAGTGTTTTTTCAGCCAAAGCAGACACTGGTCTGGCTAGAGGAGAAGGACAAGGAACAAGTTGCATGATTGCATCAGAGGTGCAGGAGCACTCATCATTCTGGCCATTTCTAGCAGGGTGGGTAAAGTCCCTCTCTATTGCCCTCCAGGTGAATTCACAGCTGACAACAAGTGCTTTGCTCAGCAGAGCCCTAATTCTGTTTTTAAATAGCCATTTGCTTGAAACACATCTTTGATTCTCTTCCTTGTATCTCTCAAAGAAGAAAATTGTTCATTATAATCAGCCTTCCTTCGCATTCTTGCACTGAAAGTGAGTGCACAGATCTGTTCTCTGCATGGGCAAATGCAACAGAAATGTTACCAAGCTTAATTTCCTTTAGTAGATTATTTTTTTAAAGTATGTGTTCAGCAAAGTAACCTTTCTCTAACAAAGAGATGACCTTTTGCATTTATGTAGTGCTTGTTGCTAGGATTTAGATCTTTGCTGAAAGCTGTTATTTCTCTAAAGTACAGGAGAAAGTGCATTTTCACCTCCATTTGGGTAAACTGTCATTTTCTACTGTTCACTGCTTTTCTCACCATGGAATAATAATTTGAGGTTCAGTGGGTTTTTTGAGAGAATGCATTCCAGGAGTGTGGTGGGGCCTGGGAAGTCCTCTACGTTTGCTGGTGGGGGAGAAAAGGAAGAGGAGGGAGAAGGCTTCTGAAATATTTAAGGCTTCTGAGTACTGCAGTTACTCAGCTTCTGCCATCAAATCATATTCAATTTAGGAGGGTCATGCAGGTATTTTATAATTGTACACAAAAAGCAGCCGGTGGGTAGCTGAGAAGCTATACATGTATGCATAATATATTATTTTTTGATGGTAGCAGTAGCATCCATGGGAAGCCACTTTAGGTAGATTTAAGAGGATTCTGTCCAGCCGTGATACTGATGAATAACAGAAATAATCTAATATTACTCTTTGTATAGCAGTGTTACCGGTGTTATTACAAGTCATGCCATTAATATGTGATGCAGTAGGAACTAAGCCACTTCACATGCAGTCAGCTCTAACAGAGTGAAAAGGAGCATTTGACACGTGTGCAGATCACTTCATGAGACGTAGAAAAGAGTATCTCACTCTTTCTTCAACCCTTTTCGTGTGTTAGTTTCTTCTGTAGGTAGTGAGAGACTAAAAGAAACTGCAAAGAGCAGCTTGAGTGGTTATCACTCTTTTCTCTGCAAACTGAGCATGGGAAAACCCCTCAGTTCCTTTGGTGTTGGAAATGTATGAAGACTCTGCCTAGTGAGAAAAGACCCAAAGACTTCGAGCTTATGCAGCTGCAGTTGTCTCCAAATAGGAACATGCAAAGTAAAAATGTCCCCTAAAACCATTCACACTTTTTGTGGTCAAAATTGCTCTTCAAACACCCGGCTTCATAAGCTGGATATACTGTTTGCCAGTCTCACAGCATTTCAGGAAGCGGCAGGCAGTATCATAAGCTATTTATCAGTTGTGAAAAATAATTGAATTGAATGTGTTGCTGGGGAATGGCATGGAATTGCATGGGGCAGTGCAGAGTGCCTCGCATGCTGTGGTTTCCAAGAGGTCAGTCTGGCCAGGCAAGTCAACAGCAGTAGTCCCTCTTTACATCCGCTTTCTCTGTCTCTCATGCACTTAGAAGGGAGAGAGCAACCGACAGTTTCTTTGCAACTGAAACAACTAAAATTAATCAAGTCCAAATCCCTCTTGTCCAAGAGACCATGAATTCAGCTGGATCAGAAGCCCTTGGTTAAGCAGCCCCTGAAAGTCTATCAGAAGTTTATTAGTATGGTAATTTATCTGGGTAAGCGCATAAAGATGCTAATTGAAATGTTTCTTTATGTGTTAGTTTTTAAAGGCAGAAAGGTTGAGGATTTTCTAGGGAGAAAAGTAGAATTGTCACTTTATGTTTCATCGTGTCATAGTGTTATAATTTCATTATTTTCCTATGCTTCATTTTTATTTTTTTATTTTAAACGCAAGGAACAAAGAACTTGATACTCCAAAGATTTGGGGCTCGTGCCACGTCTGGTTCTGGTCTTGATGAGTGGAGATAGATTGAATTAATCAAACTTCTTCACACTGCTATTTAATCGGGTTTACAATTAGCTGAGGGCTGCAGGTCTCCCGGGCCTATCAGCTTTGCAAGCAGAAGCTGTAATACAGCAGCTCTGCAGCCACACACTGGGAGTGCCTTACAGACCAGATTGTCATAATGTGGCATGAAATTAAAGCGTGATGTTACTTGACAACAGAATTTCAATTTCTCCCCCCCCCATTTTTTTTCTCTTTAACAAAGTCTCTACCTAGACATGGGCCTCCCTGTTGAGTTGCACCCACCTGCTCTAAGCTACGCAGCTGCCTTCAAAAGAGTTTCTGATACTATTAATCCAATCCGTATTCCATTACAGTCATTCTGATATTCTTCCCTGTCTGCTTTCAGTGGCAGATTATTTTGCTGTGAGGAGCTAACAAGCATACAGCTCTTAACTTGTTTCAGTTCTTACTCAAATGTATTGATTTCGTCTCTCCCTCTCTTCTCACCACACAGAGGGTGTTCGCTGGTGTCTGTTCTCCCCAAACCTGCCCGCATGGTTAGGTCAAGCCTCCCCAGCTTCCTCGCTGCCGTTTGGCGTGGTTAAACCCACTTCCACTCAGACAAACACCGAGGAGTGGAGAGCCTGGGCTGGTTTTAACTTCCGACACCCCTCCTCTCTGGAGAAGCAGTGTGGATGCACAGTTAGAAAATGGGATTTATAATTCACCCTCCCACAAACAAGTCAAGATCTTGTGAATAACACCACCACCAACAACTAATTATCTGGGTGTTGATGATTTTGTGTTGTTCAGGAAACCTGTCATATGAACAGCTGAACAGAAGAGCATAACAAACCCAGAAGGGCTGGCTAGAAAGAGGTGAGGATCAGGTCATGCTGGTAACGGAGGATGTTCTTCCCTCCTTGAACTGATCTGGAATCTAATCTAATTCAATGTACACCTTAGAAATCAATGGGCAGATGATGAAGCGTTCCCTGCGGGTAAGAAGCAAAAGGTTGGGAATATGTTCCTGATGGTGAGATTTGACTGTGGAGCAAGGTCCCAAGCTGCAGCACTTGAAGATCCTGGAGTTACACTGGACAAGGAAAATCATGCTCCAGTTTGAGAAGCCTGGCCAAGTGATGTACATGGGGATCCACCTCTGGTCCTGCTAAAGGGAATGAGTGACGCACCTGCAGAAACAAGGTCTGGCCTTTGATGATACAGTGTGGTTTCTGTGGACCATGCTTACTGGTTTCTTATGACTTTTCTAGGTCTGGGAAGTGATCAGACCCACTGGTGGCCTGGCCCTGCAATTTGTAGTGATAGCTTCTGCTCATTAGTTCTATGCTTTTTTCCACCTCTGAATTAAAAATGTGTTGAAGTTCCGTCTATTCTAATATCAAATACTGAATTGAAAACCAAATCCTATCCACAGAACAGCACCTATAGATGTGAGGTGAGATTCTATCTTCTACATTCACTTTATCTGGTGCCTGAATCAGCACAGAGCTACAATTCTGAGAGTTATTTGGACATATTTAATCAGAGTAGCCGCCATTTAGTTATCAAACATGGGAGCAAAATGAGCTTTGCTTATAAAAAACCCCAAACTCTGTAAACCTTTGTCCCCCATTGCTCTCCATTCTTTTTTCCTTCCCGCATGGTGCTGAGCATCTCCCAAGGATTAAGCGATTATTCAGAAAATTGATTCTGCTCCCATTGAAGGTGATTACTTCCCCCATGCTGAAATCCACAAAAGCACAATCAAGTACAAAACCAAGGTAGTTTTAAGCATTTGCATCTTATACAGGTTGGCCTGCAAACACCTGTAGTTTTTCTGGCTGATAGCAACCATTTATGGGCATAGGAGGTAAGGAAAAATCAGTGAACTTTAAAAAGCAAAATAAAAAGAGAACATTTTTCTGATTGAGAAAAATCAAGCTTAATGAACTGAGATGAAATAATTTCCTCAATTTGCTTGGACATTTTAAATTAAAAGCAGAGTGTAACCTCTGCTTGCAAATTACTGTAAACATTTCAATCACTCTCTCTCTTATTCATGGTAAAAGGGAAGAAAGGCTGGACTATGAAATAATAATCAAAGATCACTCCTGGGAAGCCAGACTCTTTGTTTTCCCCTGTTTTTTTTTTTGGGCCAGAGTGTCTACGACTTAACAAAATTTTATATATATATATATATATATACACATATATATATGAATATTTATGAAGAGCTTGCTAGTGACAGACCAGGCTGGCCCTGCAGGCCCAAAGGAATTAATGTAAATTCCAGTCAACCATGAAAACCCACTAGAATTGAACTGTATTTCAGCATGGTGGATAAAGCACATCAAAGAGCAGAATTTCTATAAGATAATTACACACAATGCAACTCTAATCACAGAAAGACTGTGGATATTGCTGATAAAGCATAATAAATCTTTTATGACTATGCCTTGTTCTGCTGAATCAGCTTTCTGTTTCTATTGCACAAAACTCCAGATTCTTGCCCTTATTTATATATTTACAATTTTAAAAAACACATCAACTAGCAATTTACTGTAGCTTCCATGAAAGATTTGGGCTTGTTTAGTTTTTTGTTGTTGTACTTGTTGATGTGCAGTTAGATCAACAACAGCAAAATACTCATCTGTCCTGTCTGGCAAGTCTGCAGAAATAAATTGTCTGTAAGCGGAAAACCCGCATTTCTGTTGTGTTTTAAGAAATTGGAATAATTTCAGTTTTGACAGTTTAAAGTGTTCAAAATTCAGGCTCCTTCCCTCATACTCCCTAGCACCATGAATTCATCTCACAGACTCACAGAATGGTGGAGGTGGCAGGGACCTCTGGAGATGATCTAGCCCAAGCCCCCTGCTCAAGCAGAGTCACCTACTCCCCCGGACCTGTCTGCTTGTGTTTTGAATGCCTCCAAGGATGGAGACTCCAGAACCCCTCTGAGCAGCTGGTTCCCGTACTTCACCCCCACAGTAAAATGCTTTTCCATACATTTAAACAGAATTTCCTGTGGCTCAGTTAGTGCCCGTTGCCTCTTGTCCTTTCAGAGGACACCACTGAGGAGACACTGGCTGTTGCCCAGCTTCCCACAGCCGCTGTCCCCTTACACGCAGGTGTAAGCCTGGGGAGTGAGCAAGCCCTAGCACGGTATGGGCCCTGAGCAGCAGCAACGTGTGCCAGGGATAAGGCCTGATGCTGACAAAACCCCATTCCTACAGCAGCAGCGGAACTAGAAACAGTCTGTGGTTATCAACCGCTTCTTGACTGTTCTTGGGGACTCCTTGTGTCTCACTGTGGATCGCGGTCCTGTATCAACACATCATCTGAGCCCCAGCAGGTGCGTTTGTGGAAGGTGTCTTTACTGTTCCTTAATCAAGCAGCAAAAGTTTGCCTTCTTCATGTGAGCTTTGACCTTCATTTGTCTTTCTGGCATATGGGCAGCAGAAGGTCTTTGCTTCTGACAGAGTGAAAGGATTCTACATATGGTTTAATTACAGTAAATTATCAGCAAAGGGAAGAGTTTGCAGGGGGACAGCTGAATCCCATTCACGGGTTCACTGAACGTCTGCCCAGGATCTCAGTGCTCTGCCACATTTCACAGAGACACTTTGCTCCACCCCAGAGGACAACTGTTCTGAGAAAAGTCTGTGCCTTGGTATCTCTGTGCTGGGAACCTTTCTTGAAATGACAGCATGGGAAACATCTCGTTTCTTAGACCGTTGTCTCAACTTTGTGCTCTGGGAGGACGATGGGGAGGAATTTGTCAACAAGATCAATATTTTCTAACTCCATATTCGTATCCTCTTCTAATTTCAGGACTTAGAGGTTGATGTCCTCTCTGGCTGGCTGTTGTCTGCATTAAGTCTAGGAGGAGTTTGAACATGATCCGATATATCCTCTGGCAAGTAGCTAGATGTTCTTCTCCACATCTGTTGTGCTTTCGCCATCCCTTCAACAAGTGCGTGTTACTCAAGTTATACTCCAGGCTTTCCACAGCCCTTGTGAGTGCACCATAACTTCAGAGCCTTATTTATATTAGTAGCATCACCCTGGTTGCCACCCAATGGGAAGTGCTTTTGTATGCAATCCCCCAAGCAGACATGAAAGACCATGTCAGGACAATGGAGGCTTGCAGAAGATGTTATTCCTTTACCTGATTTACATCGCACCTTTGAAAGCGTGTCCCTCCGGTGACAGTCTGAAGCGAATAAACAAAGTTCCTGGGGAAATGGTATGCAGTGTTCAAACACTTTGCTGAACTTTAATGTTCTGTAAGTTGTGAGGAAATGACTATAAAAGCCTTGGAAGAGCAAAGGAAGAGAGTTAGCTCAAGGCAAGGTGATATTCCCTTATTAAAATCTATTTGAGCAAAGTTAAGACGTCAAAGAAATTTCACTTGTTCCAAGAGGGTATGAAAGCCCCTGTTACGAGTGATCAGAACAGACTTGGGAGTCCTATTTGCCAAAGAGGAGGGTGTAGTGAAAGAAAGGAAAAGAAAAAAAAAAATTGAAATTGTATTTCAGCATTTAATGTTATCTGAGAAGAATAATGAATTAAACTGCATTAAAATAACAATATTTGTTACCCAAATATGGATCACAGAAAATATTTTTAACCAAAAAAGTCTTCAAAATGTGGGCTGAGATTCTGCATGCTGTTTTTCAAGCCATACTGCTGCAGAGACATCCATAGTCCAGTTTCAAGGGCAACCAACTTTGTATCACTTCACCCATTTTCACAAAGGGTGAATGAGATAGTTCAAGACCAGATTATTCATTCTTAGATTATCCAGATGTATGCTCGTGTGCGTGGTGTGTGCTCCAGAACTGTGGTATGACAGGCAGGGTTAGAATGAGCTATTTAGCATTAAACCTGGAACTTCTTTCTGTATTTTCATAGCTCAGTGATGACGGCATTAGGGGATTTTACAACCCAAGAACCAAACACTCCTCAGATGCAAACCGTTCTGTGGTTGTTGGGGGTTTGGCCCTTCAGATGCAGAGGTTTTGGCAGAATCAGCATTTGCATCTGTGTTTAAAGTTGCCTGAGCAGAGATGTGGCAAGGAACGCCATGTGGTCAGCCTGCCCTTAACTGCTAGTGAGCAGAGAGGGAAATGAGTCTGGGCTTTCGATTCTGCACTTCATGGTGTATTAACCATCTGCAACAGCGGGAAAAACTGCTAGTCTGAAGTACTAATAATCCTGCCTCCAGGAAAAGTAGCTTTGGCTGGTGGTGGGGCGTGCAAGTGAGCCAGACTGCAAAATTCAGCGGCATTCCTGGGCACCCTGTGCCAGCAGTGACCCTCTTCTGTGCCTTTTTGCAAGTGCCGTACTCCTCGAGAGGATCCGCAGCGGGACCTGCTTGGGAAACTCAGCCTGTGCTCCAGAGCGAGCAGCCGCGGCGCAGCGGGGAGCGGGTAGCAGCAGGCGGGATTGCAGTAGCGCATACAAAAATGGAGTTAGGATACCTAAGCTTATGACCCTCCAGGGTGCTGCCAGAGCCTCGGTTGCTCCGTGAGTGGTAACTGCTGAGGATGTGCGTAATGCTCGCTGCGTGCTTTTTTCCTCTTTCCCTAAGAAATCAACAGAAATCTCCTATCTCTGCCTCGGCTGGCCTGTCCATCTGTTTTGATGGCTGCTTTTATCACTAGCAGCCGTGTGAGGAATGAGCACGTTAAAAGGTAAGGCTCTCTTTTTGTGCTGACAGTAGACGAGGCCCTTCCCCCAGTTTTGCATTAATGCAGAGTGGCGATGTGGCCACGGGCTGATTGCATTTGCTAATGTTAATCACCAAGGGGCCAGGCGAGGTGAAGAAGTGAACTATATTTTATTCAGTTTGACAGAAGGAGGAGTTGAATGGAAATGATTTTTATCTCTGGTTGTGGCCGACCTAAATTAATGCTACCTCTGGTGCTGACAGGCTCAGGAGAGCAGATGTCTGTATTTTGTATGCTCTCCTTGGTAGCGGTACCAAGCCACACATCAGACTGTGTGTTAAGTTAGGGACAGGGCTGATCTGTGTCCCCAGTTGCATGGGCTGTGCAGCCTGAAAGATGAAGATGTAGGGAGTGAAGTCACGGTTTGTTTTGACTGCTTGAAACAAAGACAGGTCACTAGAGCTGAATTTCAATTGCTAGAGGAGTGGATGGCAGGTCCTTCACCATGACATGTACAGAGGGAAAGAGAGGAGGGAAAATACCTTAGCAACTCTTCAGCAAAACAGCAATTAATTACTGAGCATCAGTAATGATTACTATCCTACCAGGAGCATGGACCTCTGTCTGTATTGTTTTTATCTGAGGAGGCTGTGGAGGTTCTGCACTCCCAGGCCAGGTGAACAAGATTGCATGTTGGGCTGTTCCACAGACTTACTCAGACCTTGCAATCTTATACTGGAAGCTCTCTAGGTTTAAACAGGGGTTAATGTGTTGCAGGGGATAGGTACTGCTGCTGCTGTGCCCAGGTGGGAGGGAGGTTACCAGAAGCCTGGCAAGGACCCTCGTCCGTAACCTCTCTCCTGGGGAGCAGTGCTGCAGGCTCCCTGCCATGGGATCTGGGGTGCTGCTTGCCCAAGGGCTGCACAGGGGACTGGTGGGAGAATGGTCAAGGCCTGGCATACCCAGGCACCAGAAAATCTTTCCTGCCTTGCATCTTGCATTTTTTGCTTGGGAAAGCATCTTCCATTTGCATCTTGCTTTTGCTTCTGGGAAAAAGAACTCCTGTGCTAATGACAGATAGGGTGAAAACAGAGCAGTCGCTGAGAAGAGAGAGGATGGAAGAGGCTTAACGAAATCCACCCAGCAAATGAGAGAGAGATGGGAAGGAGAGCAAACGGAGAAGCAAAAGTGATAATTGGCAGAGCGTGGTAAGCAGTGCCACCCACGCAGCTATGGGTGGGATGTTGGGAGCAAAGGCAAGAGGCACTGCAAGCACATTTCCATTTCTTTATTCTGTGTATCATGCTCCTCTTCTCATTTCAAGGTCTGATCAAGTCTGACTATCGTCACCCCTTTTTGCTGTAAAGACACCTATTAATGTTGACAGTTTAGGTGGCTGGGGGATGTGGTATTAGTACTGACAAATGCTGGTAATTTGCAAGCAGTGTTTTCCCTCTAGCACCAGTGGGAAATCACCTAACCTTTGCCAATAATTTTCAACATAACTCACAAAACCTCATCTTCTATCATTACGAGGAGCGGTGTTACTGAAAATTGTCAGCTGCTTCTTGAATCCATCCATGCTAGACTATACAGAGGATGTGATATTAACCAGTGTGTGAGGCCCACTGTAGTGTTAAGGATTATCTTACAAGATCTCTGCACCATATGCTCCCTGATATTAAGATTACTTGGTTATGCTTGCAGATCTTTTTTTTCCCAACCTTTCACATCACTTGGTTTTAACTATTTTTTTAGCTGTTGTTATTATACCAAAATTTTTAACCATAGTTTGCTTAACATGTCTGTGGAGACCACTCGTGTATATTTGTGCTGTAAGCCAACACTGATTAATCAATAACTGGTGGGCTGGTGTAAGTGTAATTGGCACAGATCTGAAGGCTGCGATGGGGACAGGAGCTGAGAATCCGATCCGCTGTCCATACACTGCAGCTTAAGTAATGGCTTAAGTGCTAAGCTCAGAGCAGCTTCTTTGGAGAACACATGGAGCTGTTGGCCAGTTAGGTCTTTGGCAAATCTTGTCTTAGTTTTTCAACTGAGAATCTACAAAGAAATGACACTGATAGAAAATATCGTGGCACCTGTGCTGAGCTGAGGAACCTCCGGAGTTCAGATACATCCTGGTCTTATTTTGCAGAAGCTGTAGCCAAACAATGCTGATAGCAACTGTCTTTGAAGTGAAATTAAAATGTAATGAGGGTGGGAGGCAGGGACAAGCTAGCATGGACCATCTGAGCTGTTGCAATTCTGGAATTCATCAGTGCCGCTGAAAGCAGAGAGCGGCTGTTGTGTTATTGATGCAGGGGGAGAGCGAGGTTATTGCATTATTGACATACAGTAGGTGGAGAAAGATTACCATGTTAGCAGCGGTACAAGAAGCGAGATCATCCAAATGCAATAAGCCATTGTTACAGCAATGACATTTTTCCACACCTCCCCCTCCCCCGCACCCC
>Ga0181612_167604_pt1 | contig 13229 bp, 11 predicted proteins | sample HoacroProtozoa21_FD_119630 | JGI IMG/M metagenome (GOLD analysis project Ga0181612, IMG submission 119630) | Hoatzin crop microbial communities from Cojedes, Venezuel. Combined Assembly of Gp0051906, Gp0051904, Gp0051908
AAAATGGAGGCAAACGCCTCGCAGATGTGAAGCGGAGGGATCAGAGCGAGTCCTCGTGGGGCCGTATCTGTGGGTACCGCGGGCCAGCATGAGCAAGTGTTTCCATTGCTCCACCGGTGCGTCTGATGCTCTGACAGATCTCGTGCAGTGCAATGACTGCAACACCGGCGTGGGCACCCACGCCTTTCAACAGAGGCGTTTCATTAAGTTCAAGAACACTAATTGCTGAGGCTGAACAGGGAGGGTAAGACACCCTTTTGCTTGGGAACCGTAGAAAAATTACACTCTAGGGCTGTGCAAGCTGAGAAGTGTGTAAACAGAACAGATAAATTATCCCCTAAGTTACAAATGGGCTCAGAAGCAGAGCTACAAGCCAATCTTTGCATTAGATGGGAACAGCTGCATACTCCATAGCCTCCAAATTTCCATAGAAACTTGGATCAGCCATAGATTATCTTCATTTTGTAAATGTTTTAATTATTATGCTATAATACTGTTCCATAGGGATTGCAATGCTAAAGCCAAGGCTCCATGGAAGCCACATTTTACAAGCAGCTTCCCTAGACCATATTTTTAAGGAAAGCAAAGCTGGTTTAGGATTAAGACTTATGGTTTCTGATAGATTTGATTTTTTTCCATGCTACTGCATGCACTCTTTTAAATAAATAAACTCCCACTGAGCTTGCTACTCCAGTGGGACTGGATTGAACTTCCCAGGCATGCATGAATTATAAAGTCAGATATATGTTCCTGCAGAGAGGAGAATTACTTGCAGAAACCATCTCCCGATGCACGTAGCCCGCCTCAGTCACTTAAAAAATAAAACCCCGGGTGCGTGCGGGTGCAAAGAGCCGGAGCCGCACCCCGACGGGAACCAGCCCTGCATTGCCCCACGCAGACGTGTTGCTCCCTGGGTGTCGCAACCCCTCCGCGCCGTGGCCAAGGAGACGGCCCTGCAGATTGCACAAGGGGTTGACAGGATGTGGCTTCTGCGTGCGCGGCGGCTGCGCCGTCGCCGATGTTTACAAGATCAGGTACCGAAGTGGAAGCGGAGTCCGGCGGGCGGCCCTGTGAGATCTGGTTAGATCAAAGGCTTTCCCACGGCAAGGGCTCCCGCCATGGCGGCAACGTGCCTCATGCGGCAGCTGCGAGCGGCGAGCGTGTCACCGCGCCGTCATCGTCCCCTGGGCTCCGTGTACGCCCCAGCACAGCTGGGCTGGAGAGCTCTTCTTCGTCTCATCTTTCCTAACACCAGCTGGAGGATCCAAGCTTGAAGGAGTTGCTGTCACTTGGGGCTGCAAGGTGTACCTAGGTTGTCCCAGCATGGTGCAGACGCAGACGTGAAGCTGCACGGCGTGGTTGGGAGCCTGCCCGCAGCCAGCCCTGCCTGCGGAGATGGTCCATGATCGAGCTGTGGGCATTACCACCGGCACAGTCCCACTGCTGCTCTGCCCCTGCCAGGCTCCTCTCCCTGCTGTGGGTCCGAGGGATGCAAGGCCCTAGGAATCAAACGTACCCCTGCGCTCCATGAAATGTCCCTTAAACAACGTATCTGCCTGGGACTGAGTCCGTCAAGTCACCCCAATGAGGTGAAGCTTCTTTTTGCCCTTGCAGGGGGAAGTGTTGCTTGCCTTTCCCTGCGAGGCAGATGGGCAAGAGGGAGCTGAGCACCAAACTCCAAACCAGTCAGCTTTTTATGGGCACTGGGCCAGCCACAACTCTGTGGTTTTTATGTGCTTTCTCAATAAAACGCGGTGTCTCACTGCCCTGCGTTATAAGGAGCGGAGACGCCGGCGGGCGGGCGACGCTGCAGCCAAGCAGTCGCACCAAAGTTCCCATGAGGCTTAAGCCAGCAGAAGATATTTGCCCGAGCCCAGCAAACTGTGAATTGGAATACAGCTCCTAACAAAACATCAGTCCTCCCAGCTCCTGCGTTGCTAGCCATCGATCGAGGCAGAGGGATGAAATACTTGGCCCTTCGCGCCCTGATAAGCGCTTTATTTTCAGGCTACCTTTTAGCATCGCTCCAGCAGCTGGTCCCGCAGGCTGGGCTGTCACCTCCAGCTCCCGACGCACATGCAGACCCCGCTGTCGGTGTGTGCTGGGCTGTCACTGAGACCTCCAGGCTCCTAATTTACACTCCAGGACAATGTGTCACTGCAAAACATTTGCTTTGTCGCACCCTCATCTCCCTCTCACCTTTTGCAGCTGTCCTGCATCACGCCGCGACTTTTTGTGGAAGCAGTTTTCTGGTCAGCTCAGCAAGAATCATCCCATGTCTTCATGTTCCTCCAACTCTTTCCAGCAAACTGAATATTTTAGTGGCACTTCGGGGTAATTTGTTAAGACAAGAGAATGCCTGGCAGGATGCTGTTCTGTGCAGAGGCAGCTGCGTGCGCACACCCTCAGCTCTGCCTGCGGTGACAGAAACCAGCCGGCCGCGTGTGCCTCGCTGACAGGGCTCCCGGTGAATGCTTGGGTGTCTGCTCCGGGTATCCCAGGCGATCCCAGCATGTCCCAGCCAGAGCCTGCGTCAGTATACGGGGACCGTCCCCAAAAGCTGCTGCCAGCACGAGCAGCTTCAGCTCCCTGGCTGCTCTGGCTTTGGACGCTTTAGGTCTTTTCTGGCAGTGGTGCGACAACAGCACCAGGGATGAGAAACTTTGGGACTGGTATTCTGCTTCGAAATGCCAGTGCTGAGAAATGAATTCTCTTTCAGAAATGCTCTGAACTGGACAAAATTTCTTCTACATAGGAAAAAGAAGTAACAGGAAAGAGCAATTTTAGTTTCTGGTTTGGAATGTTTTGGTTCAATGTGTTTCCATCTTATAGAAAAATATAATGTATAATTTTAATGGCCTGCATCAGATTTCATAGAAAATAAACACTTTGATCTACCTGCAGTTAAAAACTTTTGTAATTGCAATCCATGACAAATTTACTACCTGCTTCAGAGTGGAAAACAAGTTCCAAAATTGCAGATTCTTCCCATAAAACAAAAAAACGCACCACTGGCTCCTTCCCAGCTCTTCCTTCTGAATGAGATATGCAGCTCAGGTCCTTGCAGAAGCACAGAGCTGTATTTATGGCCAGGGTGGTCCCTTTCACGCTATGTCTCAGGCTGCTGGATTTCCACATAGGATTTCTTAGCTGTGTTGGGTCGATCGGCCATGTGCCATGCAGATGCTTTGCACCGGGCCAATAAATCAGAGGGTTTCAGGACCCAGCAGATCTCCTGTGCCTGCCCTTACCCCCTGCACAACCCGTTTCCACTTCCCAGCCTTTCCCAACGCATGGCAGTCCCTGTACCTTTGCTGCTCCGTGACTTCTGCCGGCGCTTCAGAGCATTCCAAGTTGTACGCTAGCCTGCAGAAATCCCTTGGCAGCAGAAAAGAACCTGAAAGTCCACCCAGACGGACTTTCCCAACAGAAAAAAAGGAGTTTCTCTGAGGTGATAGCTTAAAGGCATTCAGTCGCAGCATCTTCATTAAGCACAGGTGAGGAGAGCAAGTCTACCTTGTAAAACACTTACGTTCTCTCCCAAGAGCTTTTCCCTCTTGCCCTACTGTAGCTGGTCTCCCTCCACCTTCTTCTTCACTGGTAAGCAGATGTCAGATACAAAGCTGCTCGTGGTAGGGCTCCCAGCCACCTCGCTGCTCACCGTGCGCACTGGGAATCGTGCTCGGAATTGTTGTTGTTATTACAGCAGCATCTAGAGGGCTCAGGCGTTGTGGCAGACGTGTTGCAGACATGTAGGAAAATGTAAGTCTTTCCCCATGGATGCGCAATCGAAAGCAAGATTCAACAAGCAGGAGGCAAAATTGGAAGGAAGGGTTGGTGCTACGGATGGGCAGCCAAACCGACCACCGCGGCTCACCCTTTGAAGTGCTGGGTAAGGTTGACAAATGGAAATGCACTCCATAAAAAGTCATTAAATGTTATAAAATTTTAGGCTAATTAGAGCATTTATTTATTTATCTTTCTCAGCTGTACAATTTTGAAAGGTTTTGAAGTCCCGTTTTCTGAAATCATTTGGGCAAGCAAAGTCGCAGTGACTTTCAGGGAGGTGGGAATTCCTGGATCCCTTCACTGCTGTAAGAAGTAGCACATCATTTCCTCCTCCATCAAAAGATTTTGGAATACTGCACCTGAGGTCAAATGTTTTTGAGTTAAGATATGTACTGGAGAGGAGAATGAGGGTGATGTGTCTGAAAAAAGCCCCCAAACTTTATCTAAAATTGTCCATTTATATGGCATTTATGACTTTTTTCAAAGCTGATGCTGCTAAGTACTTTATACACCAGTAGAGTAGCAGTTTATGTGACAATGATTTTGGTACTTTAGATGTACTAACAAAATGTTTCAGCCTATATGGGTCTCTGCTCAGTTTATATGTTTATAGGTATTTTGGGGGGAAATCACTAGTTTTAGCTGTTTGTGAATCTCTAAGAACAATGTTCATTATCACAGCGTCTGCAATCAGCCACAACGTGTCCTTGTGATCGGCACCATTCTGCAACGCCCGTGTGCCACAAATCCCGGTCAGTGTCCAGGACGGATGACCAGGAGGGGTTACCCCACACTGAACCGCAACTGAACAAGAGCTCAGGTATTTCTCAAGTGTGGGCTGTAGCTCTTACAGTGATCCCACTTAATGCATGGCCAGGCAAAAAACCCCCCCAAAAGATCTATGGAAAAATCGCAGAAACATTCAGGGTCTATTTTGGATGGTTGTTTTCCAAAGGGCATTAACTTGGACTTTTTTGATGAGAGGGGATGTTCATGCATGTCTTCTTGAAGCGCTGATGACTGAAATCTGCCATTCGAAGATGCAACGCTGTAAAATCGCAGAGTGGAAACGAGTTGATCTGAGCGAGCAGGTATTTTTCATGCATCTAAAAGTACGATACGAGAGCTTTGCAGAGCTGCAATCCTGAAAAAGCTTGACTGCTCCCATCCAGAGGCAATAAATAAGAATGTTTTACTCTGTTTTTACCACTGATAAAGGGCTGGTGTGCCCCAAGGAAACCGAGGCGAGGGAGAAGGAGCAGAGGGAGGAGCACTTGAAAATTTGGCTTCAGCGAATTGTTCCTTAAATTCAGTGAGTCATGATTTTCTTCCGGTGCATCTGGCGCTCTGTGCATAAACTCTAGCCCAGTCAGAAAAATATCCTTCAGTCATTCGTGAGAGCTAGTAATGGTTTCCTAAGTATTAATTCCTGCTAAAAGATACCGTCTGCATTCCTCTGGAAGATGCCCTCCCACAGGCCCTCTCTTACAGCGCTGCACTAAAAATAGTGCTCAGAGCTTTGTTGCGACAGCTCCATGTTGCAATTTTTATGGCTAGGTAGGTGAAGTAATTTTAATTCAGAAGCTCAATTCACTTAAACTTGCATGATAATGTTAATTATCCATATATTTCAAACTGAATAATGATTTCGCAAAAAAGATAAGACAGGGTCCTGTTTTTCTTTCCTTACATTTTAAAAATGCGCATAGAATTTGCATAATTAAAATGCATTTTCTGTGGAATGGAGAGTCATCTCTATTGCAGGTTGAAGTGCGAGCTTGTCTGCACGCCGGACAGCCGTTCCCCCACTGACCCGTGCGCTGGGATGCTGTCCTCCAGCCACTCGCTCGGCACGCACGCTCCGGCAGACCTGGCTCGCCGGGGTCTGCTGCCACGTTGGTTCCGACTGAAGGAAGCTCTTGGGAACGTGGCTCCAATCCGGGTTAATAATCCCAGAAAAAGGCTGTGCAAAGCGAGCTGCCGCCCGGCTCCTCCGCGGCTTTGCTGCGGGGAGGCAGTGGTGCTTGGGGAGGGAGCAGCTCGCTGCCCAGAGAGCCGACCCTTTCTCTTATCTCCGCGCAGATAAAGCAGCTGGTGGCAAAGGGTGCTTCCTCGCGGGCTGTGGCCGTCGGCAAATTTGGTTGGTCTTGGCAGCACATTCAGTCCTCAACCTTCCCTGTGGTCTGTGCAGATGCAGAAATCAGGGCAGGCTGGAGCTCCTGGGCAGGAGCGAGCGCCTCGATGGGGACGGGATGGGCAGCACCAGGTATTCCACAGCTGCTGCCGGTCTTCAGCCGTCACCCAAGCCCGCACCCCCAGAGCAGGGCACTGCCTCAGAGAGGCCCAAAACCCTTACTGACCCAAAGGAATAACAAATGCAAGGGATATTTTCCCACTCACGTTTCCTTACATCGCTTTTTTAGTGCATCAGCCCGGTTCTTCAGAAAACATAAGGCATTCTGTTTCTTCTTGGTGCAAAAAGAAGCCTCTTTTTTCCATTTTGAAAATGACCTGTGTAGAAATGAGGTTGTGCCCCTGCTCTTCTGTTGTCCGACTTGGACTGAAGCACTCTTCTTGTCCCTTCTACGAAAGACAGACAAGATGGCTGAGGATGGAGGAGCACTGCCGGTGCCAGAGCAGGAGCAGTAGTGTGCCTGGCCTGGATGCCAGGTAGATGGTTAATGAGATTATGGCATTTGGGAACTGAAACTACAGCCTTTGGAAGGGAAAAGATCATCTCTGCTACTTCCTTCACACTGTTGACTTTGTTTGTTTTGCATGAATGGTTACTGGGCTGGCATGTGGTCGGGTAGAAAAAGTCTGTTGGCTCTTTGAGATGAGGAAACTCATCCAGTGTTAAGAGGAGGTTGTGAGGGGGTTGAGATGCATCTTTGCCCTGGGAGAGGGAAAGGATGCTCCTGTGGGGACCTGAGTGGGGCCAATCGTCCCCAGTGTATCTGAGATATACGAAGCTCCACGTCTGCTAGTACTTGAACCAATGTTAATTAAAGCATCTTAATGAGGATGTTTTGAGAACTGCACGTTAGTCTGTGCATGCCCTTTGTGAAATATTAAACATCTCTGCCTTTTCAGTTGCATCCTCCTCCCCAGAAGGTCTTCTTGCAAATGGGGTGTGACACTTCTGATAATTTCAGAGCTAAAGAAACTCGGAGAAATAATATACAAAAATCTTAATGTGATCTTTGATGTTGCAGTCAAAAGAGCACATGCCAGAAAATGTTTTGCTCTCCTCAGTTCATCCTCTGGTTGTGTTTGTTGTTATTTTCCCATCAGGTGTGACAACAAGCAGCTGATTAACTCATTAGCCGAGAGCATCAAAGCTCAGGGCGAGAGTATGAAATCTGCTCCTGCATCCTCCAGCCGCTGCTCACAGCTCAGTGGCTTCTACAGGGCCTGTCTGAGGTACAAAAAGTCATCTCAGTCACTCGTGGGCAAAAGTGCACCCTGTCTTTCTCAAGCCCATGTCTCCACGCTCAGGGACCATGGCTGTGCCAGACCATCTCTGCCTCCATCCAAGGGGACAACCCAAGCTCCAGACCATGTGTTCATCATCCAACAGGCAGAGGTAGAGTCCCCATGAAGAACACCCCATAACCTGTGCCAGGAGCTCCTCAGGGCCACATCGCATGGAGGGTCCCCTGTGGAGAACCACAGCCATGTGAGGGAAAGTGGCATATGGTGATGCCCCAGGTTGAGAGGCCAAACACCACTTGGTGGACAGGTGATGTAGAGAGCACACATGCAGTTTTTCAAAGCTGCTCCTAGCTATCCAGCTCACTGGAGTTGTAGGAGCTACTGGTAATGTTGAATTTCTCTTGCAGGTTCAGCACGTGCAATTATGCTCAAGATCCGGCGAAGGCAGTAGTTTGCACCAGAATGCTGCTGCCTTGGTTGAAGGCCACTGAAGGTGTTTTATCCCCTAAGTGGTGTTCTCCATCACAGTGTGGCCTTGAAAAGACCAGCAACACCCCAGATCTCGCTGGTGGAGGGTGAGGTGATCTGTCTGTCATCTGTATACATGTTCAGCCTTCAGAAGAAAAGGATTAGCACGTAGTTTGTCGCATTCATGGTAAAATCTTGCAGACTCGAGTATCTGTCTACGCAAGCCCTACAGATGTGGCACCAGAGCACAGCAAGCCCAGGGCCTCCCAGAAGTGCTCCTGCACAGCAGACCCAAGAAGTCACCAGCAGATACCCATCAGGTATCTAAAGTGTCTCTTGTTTTCCACCTCCTCTCACTCCTATCCCAAGGTCTTGGCCTCCTGCCCTCTCTCCTCTTCACCTCCAACTTCTGTCTCTGTTTACGCCCCACCAGCTTCTGCCTCCTCCTTGCTTGCACCCCTTGACCCAACACCTTGGCCCCAGATGTGTGGAGCCCAGCAGCACCGAGCCAGCTCTGCCCAGGGGCCCCACCACACTCTGCCAAAGCTTCTTATTTTGGCTTTAGCAGCCTCCTAAAACTTTCACCACCCACTAGATGTTAAGCATCCACTCCACCCACAATAACTGTGGTTCCCCTGACTTCCTTGAACACCACTGCTAATGGCAATCGCTGCAGCCCAGCAAGACTTCAATGGAACTCAACACCATCCTGCAGCTTCTGAGCTGGTGAATGGATGGTATTTATCGGCATGGTTCAGATCCATTATGCGTGGCACTGCCACAAGAGGAAAAGACCGGATTTTGCACCTGCAGAGCTAAAAAGGACTCGCAAATTGGCTCCTTGGTTTTCTACTAGAGCAAAGGTCTTTGCAAGGAGATTGCTCATGCTGGCAGCACTGGGGGACCAAAGCTGTTTCTGGAGAACTCATCAGAAAAGTTGATGGGTTGGTAGCATAACGGATGGCAAAACGAGGGAGAGAAGCCTGGCGGGATGAAAGCATTTTTACATCGCTGAATCTCCCGAGTCCCAGCCCTGGCAGCGGTGCCGCTGCTGAGCTCCTGGCTCTCCGGTGATCCCCTCTCTCCTGCAGTCCAGCTGGCCTGTGGTTCATCTAGCACAGAGTGAAGAACCGAACACTGAGGCACTTTGTTTTGCAAATCTGCAACGCAAACGGGCATCTTTGCAAAGACCAGTGTGCACTCGCACACCCACCACGGGCCTTGTTAGCACCTGAAACCCTCTACTGACACGGTGCTCCACGGAAGGAGACAGAAGGAGACGTAATCCCACATGAAGTCACGCACGGAAATGGTTATATTTTTTTTTCCTTTGCATAAGGAGCAGCCACAGTGCTCCTGAGAAATAGATATCCAACAGCAAGCCGCAGGCAGTGTGAGATGACAGATACATGTTTAAATAATGTCTTTATTCCAGTTCAGCTGAAAAAATAATTATTGAATTTGGGTCTTAAGCCAAGAAGTACCTTTGTTTCTGAGTGCTCATTGATTAAAACATCTTGTGCTTTCAGCTGGGTTCTAATAGAGACACTACATTACCCTTCACACAGAGTATTAAAATAATACCTTTATTTGGGAGGAGAGAGGAATTTAGAGAGTGACCTTAATGTTTCTTGAGATTTGAAGAATTTCACCCAGCCTAGAGAAACTCCTACTTCTAAACGCAGGGATTTCTGCTAGAACAGGAAGTTTCTCTCACATTGTTATCCAGCAAACCGAGCTCTGGATTATATTTAGCTCCATTCATTCAGCACAATGAAAAGTAAGACTCCAGCCAATTTCCTTAAGCAAGTTTATTAATAAGCACTCGTTGCTTGGTGGCTGGTCATTTCTAGGTGGCTGGGGAAGACGATGTATGCAGCACAACCTCTCTCCCTCCTCTGAATAAGGTTCCCAGTGGATTCGACCACTCGAAGAACTTTCTAACCTCTACTGGGCACCTGCGCAAGCCTGGCAGCCTAAATGTTGTCCCAGGTCCAGCCTCCAGCCCTGCCCTGATCATTTGTGCTTGCTGGCCCATGCTTCACTGGAGCGGCAAACAAATCATTCAGGGCAGTTTAGCAGCTTTTAAGCTAGAGGTAAATAATCTTTCAGGGGCTCCCAACTCCGGGCTCAAGGCAGCTCTGTGTAACACTGCTAATGCTGCAGCTGCCGAGCTGGAGGAAGCTGCACTCCCTGCAGATACTGCACGAACAGCAAAGGCTCCCCCGGAGTGTGGGAGCCCGTGTTGAAGCCACACGCAGGTCAGGGGCCTTGGGTCAGCGAGGGAGCTGTAGCCTGGCTGTAAGTCCCGGCTTCACCCATTGCTTTCTGTGTATCTAAAGACAAATTGCTTGGGGTGCGTCTGTGCTGAGGGCTAGAAAACAGACTTCAGGTGGTTTTATGCATGACAAACTTCATGACCCAGAAGTTTTCATCCATTTTGCCAGCTGTCACTTGGTCTCAAAGTATCTGTAGTGTGTTTGGGACGTGCCGAGCTCAAATATCTCTTGCCTGTGCCCAACTAATTTAGATTGTGACTTGAAGTTTGGGCTTGCCCTAAAGGAGTGAGGTCCCTACCACCCACCTCAATTTGTAGCCATCGGGGGAAAGGTCTGGAGCTGAGTGTCTCTGCCACACCTTCAGCAGTGGGATATGCTGCCCTTGAGGCCCTGAGCAACATTCAGGCAATTTGATGTTTTGGCTTTGCTCGGACAGGAAAAACTAGCTGCTTTCCTCCCACTGGGAGTGATGACGGTGGGGAAGGGAGCGGAGGCGATTGCTATGCTTCTGCAAAAGTAAAGTGCAGCAGTATGTTGCTGTCCTCCCTCAGTTTGGAGCCATGGATGCTTTCGCAGGCTGTGGGTGCAAGGGAAGAAAGGACCCAGGAAGCAGTGTATGGCAACCACAAACCATCACAGTTGGGGTTCAGACGCAGAGGAAGGAGTAACATTAGTTTAACTTCTCCCTGCAAACTGTAGATGTTCACGTACAAAAAAAAAAAATTATCTGGTACTCTGAAAACCAAACCCCAGTCCTGGGCAGGTGGTGGTCAGCATGGTCATGGGTCCTTTACTGGAACAGCTGGAGCAGTTGTTCCCTCGGCGCCCACTTTGCCTCCTTCAGTGCCCATCACATCAGCAGCCATGGCACCGAGACTTCCCAAAGCTCAGCAGTTTGCACCTTTCAGCCTGCAAACTCAGGCATTGCTGCGAGGCAGATGTTCCAGCCACATCTGGAAGACCTCAGCCAAAAAGACTGCAAATGGACTCACCTTTTTTTAAGGATAGCTGAGGCTGTGTGCCATCAGAGCATGGCATGTTCAAAAGAGGCACAAAGGAGGTAGGTAAGGCAACTTAAGCCAGCCTAACATGTTATAAAAGCAATTTATAAAAGTAATAAAATACTAAGCCACAGAATTTCTTTAAATATTCGCAGTTTTTATGTATGTGTATGGTTGGCACTGCTCTGTTATTCCTGCCAAGCACTCAATTAGCACTTGAGTTAATAAGATGTTTTAATGGCTGTTAAATTAATCAGTAACTCTGACATTGCTCTCCAGTGTTTTCCAAGGGAAAGATATTCCTTCAGCCCAATTCCTATGTTATCATTGTCACTAATTATTTGTGTTTATTCTCGTTACTGTGCTTATTTGATTTCATTTGAAATTAGATGCAGGGATAGGGGATGTAATTTGGTATTTTTCTCTAATGTGCTGAATAGATGAGGATTAGAGCTCCACAGCTATGAGAAAATGAGTCCTCATAAGCATTTGTTCAAACAGAAATCACAGAGCCTTTTTGACGACTGTCATACGCCCTTTGATTTACTCTTCATCAGTGCTTTTGTGAGTTTGTTCACATAAAGCTTTGCCAAAACCAAAGTATTGCTAAGAGAGGTGAGAACATGCAGTAGCCCAGGAATACCTGTAAATACGTTTGGACTGACCTGTGCCACAGCTGTCTTTTTCTGGTGGTCTGACAGCGATCCCGGCAGGAGAAAAACAATATTTTGGGGTTTAGCTCATCAGTCGCTCAAAACAACTAGTGTACTATAAATAGAAGGAAAACATCAAGTAAAAGCAATATGCAGTATGTCCCCAAACCCAGGGATTTAGAATTGTTTCATCCTGAAAAATTAGCAGAACAAAAGAACACACATGATCTGTGGGCAGTTCGGAGCTCTGCCCCAGCTGGGGCGGTGAGGACGATGGTCTCCCACCCAGGCTGGGAGTGCGGCTGGTGCGTGATCGGGTTGTTGTAGGTCTCGTTTTGAGATATCTCCCCGGGTTCGTTCAAAGTGATGCTTCTGCTGTGAGTGGAATGGCCTAAGGCTGGAGCTGTGCTGAGAGAAACGAAAAGCTTTCATAAAATTATGTCATGAGCTGAATGTGCCAGCCTGTCATGTAATAATAGCTAAAACTTTCTGTAATTAAAACAAGTAGCTAGTTATGGTGTCTGACTATGATCAAAGCTCTTTTGTCTGCTTTGACAGTTGGCACATGTGGAAGATTTTGGCTTACATGGAAAACACTGTTGTGGTTTTTCTCTTGGTTTTAAATGGCAAGAAACATACATCTCGGATTATCCCTAAACTGAAAGAAAACAGTAACGGGAAACTGAGAACCAGAATGTGCATGACGTAAAATGTCTACAATTTCTGGCAGAAGCAGCTCCTCTACCCAGCCATCATGCCTTCGGAGCAGTTGACCCGTTGCTGCAATGCAAACAGTTGAATCATGTTATTTTATATTTCTGCAGAAATGGGAATAAAGCTCTTGAGTACATTCCCAAATGCCCTGCACTGACTTTTGAAAATAAGAATTGCTTTTGCATGACAACTATTTGTCTGAATTGTGACAAACCAATTGTCTCCCGTTAGAGGATTTTTTTTTTTTACTTTACTTGCATTGTAATTGTTTTGAGACATTTTATGGACAAAAGCTACCTTTTTGTTCATGAGAGAAACCAACACTATTTTTCCATATTCACGTCTGGTATCCGTATTACAAAATAAGGGGCTTGGTGAGTAAATATAAACTGCTTTTGCCCTCAAATTCCTCTTCATCTCGAAAAAAACCCCAAGCTAATCCAGAATTCCTTTTGCATCTCTGAAAACATCTACTTCCACTCAGAAGTCTCTGGGAGGATAAATATGAAGAAATTTTACAAAAAAACAGATGTGAACTGACTGGCTGTGGAACATTAGCCAATTATATGATGTTTTAAACATTATATTAGGCAAGAAAACATCATCTGAAGGAAGTGGCTAGCAGAGTGTATTGCTGAGCATCAGGATTTTTCCATCCCTTCTCCTGAAGTTCTGAGGTACATAGTATGAGGATTTGCTGCTTCCACATCATGTATGCAATCATGTCTTTTTCTGTTTCCTGTAAATTCAAATTATGTCCTGTGAACTGGGGTTAAGAAGAGTGTGGCCAGCAGGTCGAGGGAGGTTCTCCTCCCCCACTACACTGCCCTAGTAAGGCCCCATCTGGAGTCCTGTGTCCAGTTCTGGGCTCCTCGGTTCAAGAAAGATGA
>Ga0181612_181738_pt1 | contig 13229 bp, 11 predicted proteins | sample HoacroProtozoa21_FD_119630 | JGI IMG/M metagenome (GOLD analysis project Ga0181612, IMG submission 119630) | Hoatzin crop microbial communities from Cojedes, Venezuel. Combined Assembly of Gp0051906, Gp0051904, Gp0051908
AATCCAGGAGGGAGAGGCAGGTCTTTCCAGACTAATTGTTACCTATTTTAGAGAATCTTTGTTAGAACGAGAAGAACCCAGTTCTGGCAGTGAAAACTCCTTTCCAATGACGAGAGACAGCAAGTGACTGGCTTTTCAGATGGACAGATCTCCATGATAAAAACACCAATTCCGCTGCTTCAGAGAGGGATGTGTCACACAGTTAAGATCCGTATTCACTTCTTGGATATGTAGCTTGTACCAGTTACTACACAACTGCAAAGGATCAAGCCAAGACTCTACTCCTCTCAGCACTTCCTCACATCATTTGAGACCACAAACCAGACAAAACAGACATTTGAAAAAAGTCTACCTGCTCCGTAAGGAATGATGGCTTGTAAGCTCCATCAGTAGATTTGTTTCCAGTGCCCCTCATTGACTTCATGTGTGAAACAGCCATCCGAAGAATTGTCAGCTTGTCAGGTTTACGAGCCAACGCGCTACAAGTGGGTACCATATCAGACAGTTCGGTGATGTACTGGGTCATCTTATTTCTCCTGCGTCTCTCAATTTCACTATGATTTTCCCTGAACATTTGAAGAAACACCAAACCAACAGAAAAGCAGTGTAAGTATTTCAATTGGAGGTAACAAATCACAATACTTCACACTTGTTTTGCTGTTTTCACCCCAGGAGAGCAAAGTGCTTTACAAAGCTAAGTACTATTATCCCTCAGTTTATAGACAGAAAATCCAGGCCACAGAAGGATAAATATGATTCGCCCATAGCTGTGAAAAGAATCTGTATTTCTAGCTATTGGCTTCTGGCCTTAATTTCTTAACCAGTTTAACCTCCTTTGCTTTAAGGACAAAAAAATGAAATAGAAAGATATGAGGAACCGACAACTGCCAACTCCAGCCAAACTCCCCAGTTTGCAAGAGATGTGATGCATCTCACAGCTTCCAGTCCTCGCTCAAGGTGTTGGATCTGCTTATGAAAGGTCTGTTTTAGAGGAAATCTCTCACTAACAGCTGGATTGGGTCAGCAGTAAGTGTCAGTGCTGACTTACAAAAAAATCACACTCAGCGACAACACTGATCTCCCTCCAGCCCTGTAACGCTGTGTGGAACGTCCCGCATCCCTGTAGGGAGGCACTACATGCCTACAGGATCAGACTGCAGGACTGGGACCATACATGGTATAACGGTACATACAAAAAAAACCAAAAAACAAACAGTAAACAAACAACATGAGTACAACAGACAACAAGTAAACATCTGGCTTGTCAGACATAGGACAGGATTTATATTCGAGAACAATCCAGCACAGCAGGGAAACAACAATGACCGTACTTGATGCTGCCCACTTTGGGCTGAGCTCCAATGTTCTCATCCTTTATAGCAAACGTATGACTGAGGTGGTGAGTCACATTTCAGCATTCTCAAAATAGACAGTCACCAAAATCTTTCAGAACTGGAGATCTGGGAGTTAAGTTATCCCATACTGTAAATCACCATTGCCTGGTCACTATCAAGGAATTACACCAATATATACATCTGAAATGGTCCAAGCGGACCTAGAACATTTGAGTGCCTAGCACTTATTTTTCCCATACTGTACCTGTCAGGTGGCACCTAAACACAAGTACACAACAGGTACATAATGCTTCAGATTTCAAAGCAGCATCTTCCACTGATTTCAATGAGATGTGCATGGCATTTTCTTGTGGAATCGCTGGCTGATCCAACAAGACGGAAAAGGTGACCACTTGGAGAGTCCACCAGCATTGACCAGTACGATAACACAACATTAAAAGAAAGCGTAACATTCTGTGGAGCTGACTGTTATGAAGACTGATCATGAACGTAGAAGCTAGGCTTGGCATAGTTTTTGGCTACTTTTAATAAGGGAGCCTTTTCTTCAAATGCAGGCAACAATCCAAGTTGTAGTATGTGGCTTCCTGAAATAGAGGAATGCATGGTCTTGCCCTGCTTCAAAACGTGTATCCTGTCCCTGCACATACAGGTTTTGTACACATGAGGCACTATTTCCATAAATACCACTTGTTAAGGCTACGTGCAGAGTTATTGTTCCTACACTTACTAACTGATATTCACGAAATCCAGCTGTGGGTCTGTGCAGTGATAGCCCATGGTCATTCAGTAAATTACAGCCAGTCCTTTGGTTAAGGTCATTATCCACTAACACCGTAATTGTGTACCTTTCCGTTTCAAATGGCTGATAAACAGCCTTTGTGTGGGTCTGCACAGATGTAGGAGAGAACAGTGCCTGCGGGCATTAGATCGTATACACATACACAAGCAGAACAGCTTGTGTGACAGTGCACATGTATGTAAGAGCACATGCGTGCACATGTCAGCAGGTACATGCAGATAAATATGGACAAGGGGAAGAAAAATGCATTTTTACGTGATGAAAGCTTGTTCTGAGTTCAGCATTTTCACAGAAATGGTGATCAAGAAAAGAGAGAGAGAGAACACACACATTCAACATATATTTTACATTTAAAAATACATACTAAATTGTCTGCCACTAAAGTATTTTAATACTCTTGAACATTGAAAACAACCATTGTAAAGAGTAAATAAAAAGACTGCAGAACTTCCTGAGAAGAAAGAGAAGAATCCAACAGCCCATCTATTTATGATCACAAAAGCTAAAAAGTAACAGTATGTTCATCAACTGGCCGTGAAAACGTTCAAGCAAACATAACCCTGAAACTGTCCTGAAACTAGTTCAAATTTAAACTCTTAAAACTGAGGGGCTGTGCTCCTCTTCCAAAAGTGTCTGCCCTAGGAACCCTGGCAGTCATAAACATGTACACAGAATTATGTCCTAATTCTGTCACTTCTAACTTTGGTTTTATACGGAAATTTTGGAGGGATATCAAATTTTGGAAGACTGTGGGAGCTGATCCAAACCCACTTAGGTCCAGGGTTAGTATTTCTGATTTCACGCATTTTTGGATCTGCCAACCCTCCTGACTTTTGATCAGTCAGAACGGCATCATGTAAAATAAAAATGGGGGCAGATCATATTTGATTTTCCTTTTTCCTACCTGGCCATCCTTTCTGTGTCAGCAGTACTTTGATTATCCCACCTAGAAACAAAATAACCAGCTCTCTAAACTAAGGCACACCTACTGAGATTTTCTGGACAGGATCATCCCCCTCTTTTCCTCTCAGCAGAAGAGCTCTACAGAACACGCCTACCTTGCAAACTTTTCCTTATCACCAGAGATTTGATCACCATCATACCTAGAAACAAAAGATAGTAAGTAAGTTCACAAGGGTCAGGCACTGCATGATAGCCAACACACAGCAGAAAGCAAAGAGGTTCACAACTGCAAACTATTACAAATAACAGCAAGAAAAACGAGGGCATGAGAACGATAAAGCAAAGAAAATGTAGAGACTGACGAAACTTCCAAGCCATGCCAATTCAAAAGCTTCATTTGTATATTTAAAAAAGTTGGAGACACATTTCAGTGGATTTATGCAAACACTTTGACATACACTCATTGCTTGGGAAACTTAGCAACCAGCACCATTACAGAAAACACCACTAAGCTTTTATCGACAGGAGCCCATGAAATATTCACTGCTACGTTGAAGTGAAAGAGCTGTATCTTTTCCAGACTGCAACCACAACTCGCTCCACTCAGCAGAGGGCACTGATGGTCTACAGATACCATGGGAGGGCAGAGACACATGCTTCAGAGCAACGCACTACATGAGGACGCCTTCAAAATAAAGCTCCGGCAGGTACAGACACTGTACCGTCTGTTGGGAAGACTGGCAAAAGTCAGTCAGGCAGATGAAACTGCTGGGCAAACAGAAGTGAAATTAAAACTGGCTTAAATCCCTAGAAGTAAACAGGTACCTCATTCCTACTCAAATCAACAGAAGTTAGATGCCCACACAGGTACGCACCGTGTATTGGCAGCAACTTCATGGAGGAAATCCTGATCAATGGGAGTTTTGCCCCACAGGATTAAAGCTTCACTGTTTCTGAACTGTTGTCCCAGAGACAGGCAGAAACATGACATTTTACTAAAAGGTGACATGCTGCTCCTCCTTTCCCTTTCCTAACAACGTACTACTCCTCTAGAATTAGATTTTGCTAAAATAGTTACAAAAAGAAACATTTTTTGAGAAAGATCTTACTTTGGAGAAACCAAAATGCTTGTTTCAAAAGAGAAATGTAGGTTTTCCAAAATACAAAAATAAGGCTAATGGCTTTTCTAGAATGGAATATTATTACTGCTCAAGATGAGCCAAGTGATACTTTGTACTAGAATTAGCTTTTCCAAAATGGTGTTCTGTATTACAACAGAGCCTGTGAAGCTACAAAGCTTCCACCTATTAGCTAAAAAGGTAATACAGCATAATTCAGGATCTATTTTATTAAAAAAAAACTAATAATTAACTTTTTCTTTTTTTTTCGCAAAGAAATTAAAACTAATTCTAAGTATCCCAACCACGTAAGTTCCTCTGTAAGGCTTCATATTTTCCTTCCCCAGTAAGACTTATTCCAACTCTGAAGAGAAAGCTTAAGTGAGACTTGAGCTGTATTTCTTTCTACGCTGTGTTTAACACCAGCACCCTCACAACATTCAAGTGAAAATGCCACTTTCTTCCACTTGACTCTGCCCAGAGAACAGACTGAACCCAAAACGTTTTAAGCAAAAAGACAGATTCAGTGAGGAATGGCAACATGCCATTATGCGAGAAGTACATGCATACACCTCCACGTGATGATGAGATGCCATGCAGAGATACCTGAGCTGGCTTGGAAGTCCCTGAGAAGCAAGGCGTGTTATCTCATGCGGAGTACCGTAATAACACCGCTATCTCCTGTGCTCCCGCTAGCCTGGGGCTTGTCTACTGATCCCTGTCTGGTTGGCTGGGCTGAAGATGTTACTGCCTCCAACTACTGGTTTCTCCCTTGCAGTCTCCCAGCCGACCTCTCTGCCTGCATGCTTCTTCAGGCACTTCAGTCAAAAACAGCTGGGTTAGCTTAAACATTTAAATAGTAGCTCCTCACTAACCAAGACAATCGGTCACATGAGCAATTTAGAGATAGGAAAAATGTTAAAAGGACGGCACAACTAGAAGAGGATGTCTGAGCATGGCCCTGAGCATCTCTGCACCATTTTTCTGTACTCTCTAAAAGCAGAACAATCTGGAGTTTTCACAGCATTTAAGATTCAAATATCAGATTTTGATCTGACATCTAAAATCAACTGAGTCTAAGCACGGCACACCTCTCCAATAAAAATAATGGAACTATTGGCTTTCCTCACCATCGAACTTCAAAAGTTTTTTGAAAGTTCTTTGAAAGTTACCATTAACAAATAAAAGGAAATATTAAGCAAATGCTGTTCTTGTGAGATGGTCAGAAGTAGTATCTCTTAGGCCTGATAGAAGTTTACAGAAATCAGTGGCGACTCTATGTTAGAGGACTGAAGCCAGGATGGAGACGGACCAATGCAGATGCACCACTGTGCCTAGAAAACCCCGACGCTTACGCAGGCACAAATCAGGTCACATCCGTCACAAATGTTGTTCCCTTAACAGGTATCTTCTAGCAAACATGAGGTCTAGCCCTCAGATCACCAGTTTTAACACCAGAGACTGGAATATTCTTCCTGTAAACGACATCAGCTAACGAGGGGTGCTACTGGTCTTGTCCAGCAGCCTATGATACGGTGTTACAGCACATCTTCAGCACACTCCGCTTACAGACTGACTACGAAGATCTTGTTAAAACCCCACAGTGGCAGCTGTGTGTGAGCATGGCTGCTGCTACAGGGCTGCAGTTACAATATGGATCATCAGAAGTTATCTGTAGGCCTCCAAGGATCTACACCTCCCTGCCGCTGCTTGGTTTCTAATGAAAAAATGCAAACAGTGTGACCAAATAAAAAGTGAAAAAATGGCAATGATGGTTTAATGTCCGTTTTCATTTGTAGTCTAGAATATTCCATGTTAATTAACATTTTGGCAATTTTTACTATTCAGTCACACCTGATAGTACACAATGAGCTTTAATCTTAGAAAAAACAATCCACACCTCTAGGATCTGTCATATTGTCTTAACAAGCAGTTAACAGCCGAAATAAATTCAAAATAAATTTTCAGTGGCAGAAAGACAACTTTAGCAATGTCAAATAGCCAAAGTTCATCTACAGCAGTTGAAATAATAAGCTAAAAATCACAAATTTTCTCATTTGACATAGCTGCAGAGCAAAATTATGACACACACACAGTCAGCTTTGTAAGCCAATAACCATATTAGGCAGATTTCTGTGAGGATGATGCCTAATTTGCAGAGGAAGTCAATAAAAACAGTAACTAAAATTTAGGTCAAATTGTTGGCAAGTTCTTCATCCCATATTCATATTGACTTTAAAACACCAGTAGCGAGACAGCTGTCTTTCTCCACTGAAAGAAGTCAGCGATCTGGCCAACCCTTTGTAAATGCTCACCTTGAAAATTTGCTGGGCCCCTCCCCATCTTCATCATCGAAGTCCATTCTGTAAAAGCAAGATTTCCAAATCAGTAATCATGACGCTGGCAATGGTGACATGAACATTCAAGCCACTGGTTCTCAACCTTGTTTGATTTATATTTTGACTGGAGGTGTTAACGACTGTAGATTCCAGTTTTGCTCATATTCTCCAGACCCCCTAAAAGTAGCTCATCAGGTCCCAGGAATACAAGGAATATAAGCTTTAAAAAAAAAAATTAAGAAATAAATCACTGTTCTGCTCCACAGAAATCTGCACTGTTAAAATTAACAAATAAAAGGAAACATTAAACAAATGCTGTTCTTGTGAGATGGTCAGAAGTAGTATCTCTAAGGCCTGACAGAAGTTTACAGGAATCAGTGGGACTCGATATGTTAGAGGACCGAAATTAAGGCTAAAGAAAAGAAAGTTCTAAAGCTGTACACATAATAAACACTAGGCCACTATTTTTGCCCCAATCTAAAGAAAGGACGTTAGAGGTAGAGCAGAATAAACTCCCAGCCACCCTGCTCAGAGGATTAGCTACATCACTGCTACGGACTGTAACCGTGATATGTTCATTAGACTTGCCCTATATTACCAATCATTTCACACAAATTACCAACCAGTCTGCAGATGGCAACTACTTTGTGCAACTCCTGTGGCCACTACTAAAATGACCTATGGGTCTACCGTGCACCCAACTTACCTGGTTTTATGTCCCAGACCTTCTTGTTAAGTCAGCAGAAGAGACGAGCTCTTCCCTGGGCCAAATCCCAGCCCTCCGGTTGGGCTCCTCCAGGGAGCCACAAAAAGCAGGAACCTCTTCACTTTTTACACAGAGAGACTAGGAAGATTAACTTCCCAAATAAGCCACCTAAATTAGTTTCCTATGTTAGGCAGTGTGATTGCCTCCTTTCCATTGATATTAAGTCACTACAAAGTTATGCAACAGTATAACTTCCAAAGCATTTTATAGATCTTTCTACCTTTAAAAAGAGGTGGACAAATATGTATCCCAATCATAAAGGGGTGACTCTGCCACTAAGGCAGAATAGGAACCAAGCTGATATAAAATTACCATACACAATTATTGTACTAGTGTATTTATTTTAATAAGAAAAAAACATTAGTATGATATACAGACTTTGATCAGTCACTCAAATATAATTTGTGTAGATAGTTTTGCATTGAAAACAATTCTGTCAGGTTTCTTTAACACTTCAAGCTTACTAACATTCCAGTGTAACAAAATATTATACAATTACAGATTCCATGTCTCTAACACTCTTCATATTAACAACAGACGTAAGTCATATTAAAGGCAAAAACCCTCTAAAGTGACAATAATATTTATCTAAGTATTAACACACGCACCCCAATTAAAAATTAAGATCTGCATGTTCAGAGCGTGGAAGCATGATGTAAAAATGCTCTTTAAAACTACATCAGCATAGAGAAGCGTGAGTGCCAGTCAGGTAACACTGCCTTCCTTCCTAACTTTGATAGCCAAGACAGAATGGTCTATAAAAGATGTGTCTGAGTCACAGCAATCGATGTACACTCAGGACAAGGGCAGCAAATAAGCACAGGAACTGGAAATGGTATTACAAAAACCACAATAATATTTTCCAGATGTTAAGAGTGATTATTCATTTCTGGAAGAAGCAGAGGGAAAACCATTTTCCCCAGAGTTTTAAGAAAAGATGTGTATTTAATTTGGTTAAGTTTGATGCAATCATCATTTTCACTATAAATTACGGTTTTGCTCACCTAATCATCACCCAATCCGGTCTCAAAGCCGCCACGCGCAGACCACCACCGACCTCCAGCACCCAGCACCCTCGCTCGTGCCATGGGACCTGCAGCCCGAGTGCCCCCGGCCCTGCGGCATACACTGCACTCCCACCAAGTTCACACTTCAGCGTTCTCATCTAGCTGAAGGTGTCCTCTTACCTACCTGCTCCTTCCCCACACACCATAAGGTGCCTGTAGGTGACATTCCAGAATAAACTTCCAAGCTATTTCAATCACAGCATTTCTGCCTACACCAAAAACGCGCAAGTCAACGTTACCGGAGAGCTGCTAGGTCACGAGCAAAGGGCACACTCGGGCCAGCACTGGGCTGGCTCCACCTGAAACCACTCACAGAACCATCACCTCAGGCACATCCTTCACTGGTTTCACTGGCAACTGGACCACAACTGAGAGAAACCTCCTGTTTCAAACTCGGGGGAAAAGGGCTGCAGAAAATATATATGCCTAATGGGAAAAGCCTTTTCTTCAGGGATTTAGTAAGACACTGCTTTCATTTGGGATGGGTTAATTTTGTAACTCCTTTCCTTCCCCTCCAATACAATGAGATCCTGTAGCTTGGTAGATTTTCTTAGCTTCCAGCCAAACGCTCCAGCTGAGGGCCGGGAAGGAATTTTCCCCCCCAAATGAAACACTGGTTCTACTGCATTTAGTCTAGTTTATCATTACTGGAATATCGTGCAGAGAATTACAGAGAATCTGATGACTGTTTAAGGCTTGATCCTGCTGCCCACACTGCATACCTGCGTCCAAAGGAGTAAGTGGGACCAACACACACATTGATCTAGATGGCTGGCCATCAGCTTCTCATCATACAAGATCCTGATGGGTTAATACCCATAGCTAACACCTACCACATTTACAGTGGGCTCATCACAGCAGAATCTGAGTGCCTCGGGTGCAATACCAGTCTGCAGCACACTAAATCTTTCAGTAATGCCTTTGCTTTGTTAAGCTACCTAAAAATCTTGACTTTATTCCAAATGCAAGATTAAAAACAAAATTGAACCAAAAGTTTATTAAAAATGTCAATACTTGTAAAAACGCAACAGCAAATGTATCTTTGTCCCATCTTTGTTAATAAACACGTTTCCTGATTTCTCATTTCACTGTGCAAAATGAAAAAAACCTTCCAAAATCTGAAAAAAAATCTCAGGTATAAAGTCATTGACTCCAACATCCTGCGTGAACCACCGTGTCTGCTTTGCAGCAAGGCAGAGTGAAAGACAAGGAATCAGCTGTAACCTTTAGCAGAACACATAAAAATTATATTCCAACAAACTCCTCATACCCTGACAGATAAGATCTTCTGTTCTGATAGAATATATTGCACATTAGCAAAACAGAAGCAGCCTCCAAGAAGACAAATGACATAATTTCAGAAGTTTCAGAAAGAGTATCTTTTATCTTCATTTGAAATTCCCATTAAAAAGAGACTTTTAAAAAGAGCTGCACTATGCTTTTCTGTTTTGAAGAGACGGCATAAATCTTGTTTTCCTCTTTCGTACTGTTCACGTCAATCATGAAAAGGCCTGATGTACAAAGTACTTATTAAAATATATTTTCCTCAAAAGATGTGTGGGTACCATAAATACCATGACAAAAATATTTTTAAACATTATTTATTTTTAATTAGAAACCTTTTCAAACAAACAAAAAAACGATCCAACCAGGTGGTCCTGCACAGGTTAAAACTTTGAGATAGGAGAGGACTTGACCACTGCAACAAAACTACTATGTAAAATTCCTACAAAATGTCAAAAGACAACTTGCCATGATTGTACAGCATAGGAAGAGGGCAGGCAGGAATGCTCAGGAGCAGATGCAGCTGAGAGGCAGATGTGGATCTGTACTATGGTCTTTTGCTCAGTACAGTGACAGGGGGTACGACTGGGGAGGGGGGCTGGTGGGCTGAGGTCTGTTCCTCTCTGTATCTCCCCAGATCTCAGAGTTCTATTTCAAGACTACAGTTCTAGTTCGAGACTATATGCTGAGCTGAAACAAAACCAATGTGACTGCAAACCAACCAATAAAAAATCCCCCACCAACCCTCCCTCCCCAAGTACAGATAACATAGGAAGGTGAAAAAGCCCCGTATCCTCTAACACAGCAAAGCCTAAAGAAAAACCACGTTAAATAAAGAACTGACACTACATTAGTCTAAGGTAGTCATTGACCACTGCAGTGCATTATCTTATGCTGTCACTTTTTTCTATAAAGCACTTGGTATAATTTATAGAAAGGAGCATATTTTTCCAAGCTGTCAACAAAGCTGAATGCCTACGCGGCAGAAACACCTTCTGGATAGCCAATGAGTTTACACTGATCTACATTCAAGTCCATACAGCAATTATTCTGCCAGCTTGCCTCAGCAATTACAAGAAAAAAAACAATTTTCAGAGATAACCGAAGCTGGAAAAGATGACTGTGTTCACTAGCTACATTCCTTTATGTTTGACACAAGGCATTAATTTCTAAAATGCCCAAGGATTTAGGTGTACAAAGATGTATCACTAGGACAGTAATGAAAGGACCAAGTGTGAGTTGCAAGTTTGTTGAAAGAGAAGCTAGGAGGAGTTAGACACAGCAGGCATTCTTTCCCTCGAGGTCTGAATACACACAGACTGAATTAAAAAAAAAAAAAAAAATGCACCCTCAGCTCAGGCTTGGAGAAGGGCTGTTAGTTCAGAGCTATGGTGCACAGACAAAATGCCACTGTCTGGGTATAACAGCAAATCTATATTAACTTACTCACTGAATTTGTGTGCTAAATACCTTTTAAATCATTCCATTTTATGTTCCTCCCACCTTCCCACCACTCCACTTACTCGCAAATAGATGATGATACTTAAAATGCAATGGTTAAAGCCTAGTTTTCAATTAATATCAAGTCAGTATTCAATATAATCACAAGATTTCGCCGTCAGCAGCATCAACCCTTGGTAACAGTAATTTGCAAACTGGTATTTGCACTTGACATGTTTTACGATCAAAAAAGAGATCAACTATCCTGCAGCTCAAAAGTACAAAAGCTTATATACGTGATGTAGCAATGGAAATATGTTAATGCTTTGTTTTCTCTTTTGAGGGCAAGTTTGAGAAGGCTTTTTCATTGTACAGTTTAAAAATAAAAGTGTTATGCCTGTCAAAGGCAGGTTTCATGAGTTTCATACAGTTAGCTCTGTATATGAAGCACACTCAGGGGGGGTAAAGCTCCAAATCATCCTCTCTGAAGGAATTCCCTTGGAACAACCACCCGGAGTGTTCAGGTCACACCAGCTTAGCTCCGCGTCGAAGGCGAGGTCCATCTTCTCCCATGTTCATTCATTCCAGAATTGAAACTCCAGCGCTGTTAGTTGAGCAGACACCTAAAACTGGCAAGGTACCTTGGAAAACAATCCCTAGAGCAGCTCTCACAAGGAATAATGTCTTCTCCTGGCGTGCCCGTCAGTGAAGATTTTACTCCCATTATCAATTCTGTTAAGCCCTACCATCATCATATTTAGGGCTAAATACAAGACTAATCTCTTTTGCAGGCACTCTCAGCTCAGGTAGCATCACCTAAAGACTGTTATTTGGGACCAACCTTTGATAAAAAAAAGGGGGTTTTGTTAACACTAGAGAGTAGTTTTCTGCCCTTCTGCAACTCTTGCTACACTTTTCTTCTAACATAGAGGATTAGTATGAGTCGCCGCAGAGCAATCTGATGTGGAAAAACTATCCCTACGCCACACCAACCTCTGCAGTTGGATAAATCAAATTTCCTTCTTTAGCAGAGCCCTCAAGCTAGTGCAAGGGGTGAACCCGATTCAGGCCCTTTCTCCCAGAAGCAGACTACGCAGCACTTCCAGCGAGACCTAGAATATCATAGACCAAAATCTCTGAAGAGTGACTGCTTCTGCTATTTCTGTACCTCGGACTATAAAGAAAACATTTTTAACAGAAGGCCTCTATTTGAGAGATTCCAGGTCCAAACTTCAGATAAAGTTGGATAAGTCTGCACGTGCAAGTAAGAACACATCTCACTACCTTTATTCACGTGACAAATCCCTTTGAGATTACACAGATGTAGGCAATATGCATTCATTACATGTACAACAGCCATGGGATCCAAACTCCATTTCTGGATGCTTTGCCAAACCCAAAAGTCTTCTGAAGCTTGCAAAACCACAAACAATACGCTTATCAGCAAATTTGATCTTGCAGGAAGGGCAGATACATTGAAGAGAAAACCAAAACATCAGTGACTTAATGCCATGATGTAGTTTACATAACATAATAAACATTACATAATAAACGTACACCCACAGGTACATTCTCAGTTTTCCAATACCAGTCATTTGAGGCTTGAAAAAAAAAAGACATGGCTTACCCAGAGCGGCGCTTTCCTCCTCTGGAAGGCATGGATCCTGCCATTCTCACTTGTCCACTTGCCATTGGTGCCACCGGCAAGGCCACCGAGCCAGGAATGTCTGATGCCATTTCTGTAATGCAGAGGTAGGGAAAGGGGAGGAGGGAATTCTTTAATCCATTACCTTCAAGGAGAAACCTGTGATGACAATGCTAGAGAAAGGCCCTTTCAAAAATAAGTACACAAAGCTTTCCTTTTTATTTCTAAGGAAAAGTAAAGCTCTCCTATCAGTCCAGCAGATTCACAGCTCTCTTAAAAGCTCAGTTCTGCTGACCATGAGCCAGCAGTGTGCCCTGGCTGCCAAGAAGGCCAATGGCATCCTGGGACTTATTAAAAGGAGTGTGGCCAGTAGGTCAAGGAAGGAGATTCTCCTCCCCTGCTACTCTGCCCTAGTGAGGCCCCATCTGGAGTACTGTGTCCAGTTCTGGGCTCCCCAGTTCAAGAAAGATGAGGAGCTACTGGAGAGAGTCCAGCGGAGGGTTACGAGGATGA
>Ga0181612_128603_pt1 | contig 13227 bp, 6 predicted proteins | sample HoacroProtozoa21_FD_119630 | JGI IMG/M metagenome (GOLD analysis project Ga0181612, IMG submission 119630) | Hoatzin crop microbial communities from Cojedes, Venezuel. Combined Assembly of Gp0051906, Gp0051904, Gp0051908
GACTGCTTAGCAACAACTAAAACCAACAGTGTTATCAACATTATTCTCTTACTAAATCCAAACCCACAGCATTGTATCAACTCTTAGGAAGAAAATTAACTCTATCCCAGCTGAAACCAGGACATGTACCCTCTTTCAATTGTCTGGAAATTTATTCCTCACGCTGATTTTCAGAATGGAGGATGGGTTACTCACCCATCCAGGATTTATCTAGCATTTATTGTGCGGAAGACACAGACATGATATTTCACCAGGTGCTCCATTGTTTTACTTGGGATATCGGCAAGAAAAATTAAATCCCACCGTAATTATAGTGAAATGAAAGAGAAGATAAGAAGACATGATTTAATCAACTGAGAAATCCTAACAAAATAATATTAAAATAATAGTTTCGATTTCTTTTTAAGTATGTGCTTGTTTAATTATATTTTATAAAAATATAAGCAAACAATAACACTCGTACAGGTACAGGACTTGCTTAATGATAGTTTTGTATAACAAAGTACTTTTTCCCTTTTTAGAGTTAAACTAATCATTAATGATGTTTGTTAAATGGAATAAAGCAGTATACGAAATCCACAAATATCTTTTGCAGCAGTTGCTGTATTTAACATTTAAGGTTTGTAAAGTCTGACGTGTTATGTTTCATGTGTTTTTTGTGGCTCTGAAAACAAATACTACAGTTGGAAGACCATGTAGGTGGATAAGATGGCAGTTCAGCTCCATTGGTTTTAATGGGAGCACACTAAAATGCAGTTATTTTTGTGTCATTTTACAGCTCAAATAAATGCATTCCCCCTACTTTCAATTTCAGATCACCAGCACCTTGTTTTGACCACCTCATGTTGTCTTTCACTTGAAAGACCCAGTCAGAGAAATACTTATGCCATGTTCCATTTTCCAAGCAAAACTGGAACATATTGAAGACTTTATGTTGATTCAGAGGAAAATTGCTGATACAATGGCAGAGATCTGGCAGCTTCCCAGTGGCTTCCTACAGTTGTTTTGTGCCATCTCTCATGTGGAGGAGAGTGACTGCTCTGTCATAGCCATATGTGTGAGGTGTGTAAAACCAGATACACGTTAGGCACTTGAATGTTGGCAGGCCTCTACATGATTAGATTTAGGTTCTATCTAAATGCTTGTCAGGTTGGGTTTAAATCTGTTTTCAGTTTCATCTATTGGTGCTACTCATGCGATTCTCTATAAAACTTGACATTATGCTGTTAACAGAACAATGACATTATGAAGTAGAGTGATTAAAAGCCTACAGTATTAATAAATTTGAGAAAGGACTTTCTGTGACAGCTGATAAGTGTTCTTTGATTTCATCAAGATTGCATTATTTGCCTGAGAATAGACGTTCTTTTGTCCTTTGAAGGGGCTACTTTTTTTCTTTTTTTTTTAAAGGTGTGGTACTAGGAACCCTGGAGACCTGTATAGCATGACTTTATGCTTTCCCAACCACTTTGTGTCAGAGGCACTTACTTGGGGCTGAGGTTTTGTAATTAGAGGAAATTTGACATATTTATATTTCCAGGTTTTGCCTTTTTTTGTCTACACAGACCACAAAATGAACTTTGTGCTATTTGTGATATGCTGCTTTGGTGGTCTTCTTAATCAAACCTCTGTCCATGAGGGAAGTGCTTGTTACCCTAAAATGCATTCCACAGAAACAGCTATAAACCAATAAAATTACTTTCCTTTAGCCAAAACAGATGCAGAGCATCAGCCTAGTGATTCCCATCGCTCTTCCTAACTCCTGAATCATGCAGTGTTTCTCTTGCAACATAAATTGGCTGTAGGTTACAGTAGGTGACCAACTTTCATATCTTTGCTGAATAAAACTTTTACTTCACAGTACCATACAATTTTTATAGGATAATATAAAAGAATCCTGGTTTAGGGATTCTTTTCTGCCATTCTTACAAGGAGTCATTTTTTGAATATTAGCTATACCAGGAATTGTTATCCAATATTTCTTTTGAATTTATGAGATTGTTATTCATTTATTGTTGAGGTAGACAATGATAATATAACAATCTAAAGTATGAATGCATTGCTTGATATGCAGCAAAGTCCAGCCATCCTTGTCAAGAAATCAGTGTTAAGGTTATATATTTACTTATGGCCATGTATTATTCATAAGGGTATAAATGTTTCTAGTATTTGTTAATGTTTTGTTTATTTACTTAATATTTGCTGGAGAAGTAATGTTTTTTGTTTTTTTTCTTTGTTACTCCTTATTTCTTGGCTAGTATCAGCATATATATATAGGGCAGCATTTTTGAAAATTCTCACTTCATTGAGTGGGACTTAGGTGACTACAGGATCACCAAAGGCAAACTGAATCTTAAAATATTCCGGGCAGTGATGGAACAGTTTCCAGTGGAGGTGCGAAAACACAGATTCAATAGCACGTTTATACTGTTAAGGTGTCTTCTATCTGTTCCATATTCAAGTTGTGATTTCAAATTAGAGTAAACATCTAGAGTAAAGCATCTACAGTACTCAGAGGAATAGTGGCTTCCATTACGAGGGAGATCTGGAAGCAGTTGACATATTTAATGGAGAAAAATGAGAAGTGAGAGGGGACTGTGCTTAATTTCTCTAAATGCATGAAGACACAAGTGCCAGAGCAGGAAGAAAACTATTAAAACACAATGCAGGCAGATAAATAAGTGGAGAAATTAAGCATGAACACATTTAGATGGAATATTTTAAAAAGGTATTCTGTATTCTAGCTAGCAAAGAGCTAAGTTTCTGGAAAAAAGGAGAAATCTAATACCTCTTAACACAGTGCTTGACAGCTTCTGATAATTATGACTGCGGTTACTTTGCAGCAAGAAGCTAGATCCGCTGACCTCTGCATTCTCAGGTATATTTCAGTTGTCTGTTTGCCTCTCTTCTTCTAACCCCTGGCATCTCAATATGCAAAATCTTGTCCTCTGTCTATGGCTGTCTGTTTAGTTTTCTGAGAGAAAGAGGATTTTTCTTCATTTTCCTTTCAGACAGTTGGTCTTCTAGGATAACAGCAAAAGGAAGGCTACAAACATGAATGAAAACAGCTGTTCTGCTGAGTGTGCTTGTTATATCTGAACAGTTGGGACCAACTCAAAAGTACATCTGTTGATTTTAAAAGTTTGAAAGATCTTTAAAAGGAGAAGTTCTTGGTAGACAGACTGTAGGCAAATATGAATGGTCTTACAGCCCTCCATGGGTTCAACCAACAGGGCATGGTTTGAATTCCGTGGTGAAGCCTGTGGAGCATTGGATCTCTGTTCCACATACAGAACATCCTGGGAGCATCGTGTCTTATTAACTCTCTTTTATTCTTGATGTCAAAGTCTCATGAAATAAAATTATTAAAATAAAGACATTAATAGCAGAAATGGATGTAACAAGCTGATACTGTGTAAATGTCTTGTATTTTAGAATGGTTCAGTCTTTAAGGACTTTGCTGAGAAGGTAAATAAATGTAAAGAATCATTATGCTACAGCAAGTCAATTATCCAAAACTGAAGCATAGCTATTCCTCTGGGGTGATGTATGACAGCGCTTCAATGACATGTACAAATACTGCAGAGTAAAAAGTGATTAAAAGGACAGGATTGTAACCATATGGTCACCACTGTATTAGGTATACAAAAGAGAAACATTGTTTCAGATCAGTGCTAGAATTTTTTTTCTTCTACTTACAGAGGTTAATAAGCAAAATTGAGGGAATCCTCAGAGAACCTGTTGTTACGCAGGGCTGAATTATTTTACAAATGTTGAAATTCAGATTTCATCTGTTAAGAATTCACTTCACAATGCACTTGAAAAGGCCTGGAATGGGGTCAACCTTTACAGCTAGTTTTCTTCTGTGTTAATAAATCTTTTGAGGGCTATTAAATTGTACGAATTTTCAAAGAGGAAAAGGATATTCTTAAGTGCCAACACTATATTATGGCTATCTTCCTTGGTATTTGTCTTGGAATATTGGAGGCTTTGTAGGAGAGCAGCATCCTATATGGTTAAGATTTCATGTTCTGCCTTGCCCATGTTTAGCATACTTCAGCTAATCTGATATCTATTGAAAATGTGCTTCAGTTCAGCAGAGAATTAAATTTTTTACTGGTTTTAGCTAGCTTGCAATGGCAGAAGCAAAGATAGACCCACCAGATGTCATGTATCAAACAATGGTCATTCCACAGTAGTTCTTCTGAGACTGAAAAAGAAGGAAACCCACTGTTTAGGTTCTTTAACTACTGGAGTGTGAAGAACAGGCTGTTTGGTGCAGAGAAAGGAGATGGCCTATGTTTGTGTTCACAACGTGGAAGGGTGGTGCTTCATTCAGCCACAGCCACAGATGCGTATGCTTTACAATTTTCTCTCTTTCATTAGGTTCAGTAGTTCTGTTATTGTCCTTCCTTTCTTTATGATGACTTTTGTGCTGGTGAAAGCTATCAGTCAAGAACCCTGAAGACTATCATCCTTTCTCTGTCTGCAGGTCAGGTACATAGTATTCAAATGCAACACAAGTTTTTTGAAACTGTCAGTGCACCTCAAGACTGACCCATTGAAATCTTGTTTATAAACTGAAGAAGCTACATCTCCGCAACCAATTTAATGCAGGGTTTATAGGTATTTAAGAGGAAGTATTCTTCATCCCTCTGGTTTTTCTATTTAAGCAGCACTGCAATCACCAGATGGTTACAGTAGTTTATTCCATATAAATGAGGAAACCTAGAGGTAAACAGTTGATTGATAGCCTAGAGCTTGTCAGTGTGTTGATTATATTCTTCCAATACTAGTGTATTGTGTTAGACAATTTGCACTGTTCTTTTGAGGTTTGAGTTTGAACTAAGTTTCACTTACGGGCTTTCACTGAATCTGACTGATGTGGACTTTATTGGTTTAAAAAGTGCACACACCTACACGTGTCCTTGCCCCTAGCAAATTTGTGCTATGCACAACCATTCAGAATTTTGAAACTGATTCAAATTACAAACACATTTCTTGTTTGCACACAATATTTATATACTTGTTGTATTGGTTTGCATTTGGTATTTGAATTTGTAGCTTATGCTGTCTGAGTTCAAACAGGAAAATCATGGTTTCTGGCATTGTAAGAGTTGCCAGTTATACACATACTAAAAGATCACTGGTAAAGTGCTGTTACAATGGAACTCACAGTGGCTGGCTGCTGCATTTCAATTAACTCTTCAGTTAATTTGATTGCTCACCAAGATAACAAGATTAATGATTACAAAGCCAGTCATGGTGCAGTGCAGAAAGAAGAACTATGCTAGAAGATGTTTTAGCCAGCATTTTTTTTGTCTTTGCTAAAAGATCTGAGTTTGGACTTAAATTATCTATACAAATTCTGACATAATTTATGAAGTCCCTGTGGCTTTAAGATGTTCAGATTGAAAAAGTGAAAAAATCAAGTTTATTGTTCTAATTCTGGAATGCAGTTTTAGATCTTGAAAACAGTTTATACAGTGAGTAGTTCTTTCTTTCCTGTATGAATTCTGTGGAGAGAGAGGTAAAGGCCTTGCAGATTAATAATAATAAAACCACAATATTCAATTCCTTCATAAAAAGGAACAACAGTAGAGCATAAATAGTCTGTAGAGCAAAAAATCTAATAGGCCATGCAATATTTCTAGGGAAAAAAGACTAAGTTACTAAAGCAAAAATATTTTAAATGGAATTTCTGTTAACCTGAAGACAAACTGGAATAAGCAATTAAAAAGGCAACAGTAAGTTTTAATTAGAAACTGTTTAATCCACAAAGAAAGTCCTTGTAGAATTGAGTCAGAATATTGGAACGGTTACTGTGTGTGTGTCTGTGCAGAAGATAAAAGCACAAACACAGATGCAGTTCCTAGGGGGACAGAGAGACTTTTTGGCCCCACTGGACAGTGCACGCTGCACTGAGGGGTACCGATGGGTGGATGAATCACCTCTCCTGCTGCTCTCCAGCAGCACATCTTTGCTGGAAAACTTTTCCGGGTACTGGGGATTTTTACAGTGCTTTGTGTTGTTCACTGTGCTCATGTCCTGCTCCAGCACTGAGATCTCCCCAAGATCTCTCCTAATTAAAAATTTCCCCAAACCATAAAACTTGTCTTTGATGGTAGGTTGTTGTTTGTGTCCGCTTGCTTAGTTGTTGTTTTATTCTCTGCACCACATTAAAGTCAGCCTGAGTTTCTGTGTTCAGTATTAAAGGGCATGATACAATGTTCATTTCTCAAAGGGAAAATCATTGCTCCGAGTTTTTGAGTTGGTGGTGCATTGCTCCCTAAAGACAGCCTTCTACCAAAAGCAGCCCAGGTTCACAAGTGTCTTGGTTGTATGTGTTTTTGATAGAGTCAAGGATAGGATATATTGAACAACATAACAGGTAATGCACTCAGCAGTACATAGTTACTGCATTGCCTCTCTGATCAATTCACAACGTTTTGCAGTTGAATAATATCTAAAGGTCATAAGGTAGCTAAACATCATTGTTCTTTTCATTTTCAGATAGGGCAGTTGAGGTGCTGTGATGCTGAGATACTTGATAAGAGTTTACACAGGGAATGAATATAGTTTTTGACTGCTAATACCCTAGTATAAAATGATCAACCCCATTCATGTTCTTTAAAAATAATTTTTTTGTCTCTTTGTATGTCCATCTAAGAGTAAGTTAAAAATCAAGCACGAAATCTTAGGTAGCTTGCTTAAATTAAACTGCATCAAAGATACCTCCATCCCTTACTGGAAAAGTAGTAGGCAATATTTTTATTATATACATATATAACTTTGAAAGACATAGCTTTTTTGAAAGTTTCTTTTACAATTACAGTGAATTACCACAACCTATGAGAGGAAGATCAGTTGTTTTAGGACTTTTCCATAAATGAAAAAAACTCCTAGAGTTTTAAGGTAGTTTGCCTGAAGATTGATGGTTGTGTGCGTATTTTACCATACATTTTGAACAAAGTTATCTCCATCTTTACTATCTTTTATCCAATCTATGTATCCATTTCAAAGGTAAGACAGATTATTGCTAAATCTATTTTTCATCTTTCTGATTTCAATTTTAGGAATTACTCCTGCACAGTAAACAAGTATGAAAGTATCTCATGCATTCTCTGGCTATTAAAAAGATGTTGTATCTTAGATAAAACATACTAAATGAAGTTTTTACAGATAGAGTACATATGATGCACATTGTAGTGGATCTGTGGGAACAACTTCATATTGTGTCATCTGGTCTTTCTGTAACATTATTTTCGTGTACGTATTTGCCTAGGAGCTGGTAGCAAATACCCTGACCTTCTTATCAATGTGGTATGATTCATGACAAATAGGAGAAAAAAAGGTGTTGAATGACTCAGACAAACTATCTCTTCTAAGATACTGAAAAGCGAGAGAAAAAAAAAATTCTTACGTAGCAAACCCAATTAAACCTAAACTACTACTTCTTCCATTTGTTGCACCATGTGTAACATAAGGACATAGGCTGCATGTCTGAACAATGGACTGCTAGTACTTCTCCAGTATTTATTAACTTTGGATTAGCAACATTTATCTCTTAAACATCTTAAGGTGTCACAAGCTAGGAGAATACCTGTATTTAATGTGTTACCTAGAAGTAAGGAAGAGGAGGGTGATTTGCTACTCAGGAGCAATCTGAATGAACATCAGATGATGAGAAAATTGCACTCCATATATTCTTTCTATCTGTATTCTTGTTATTTTCTTCTCTCTGCCATTCTGTTAAACTGCTGTTATCCTGACCCGCGAGTTTTCCCTTTCCTTCTGATGCTCCTCCCCATCCCACTGGGGGAGCAGGAGTGAGAGAGTGACCATGTGGTTCTTTGTTGCCAGCTGGAGCTAAACCACACAATCCATCTTCAACTGTCTTTGCACAATGATTGAATTGAAATATTAGTCCTTGTGGCTACAGTCAAATACATCGTCAGTCTAGCTGCACTCAATTTGAACAGTGATACTTACCAGAATAGTTTACCAGCTAATACTTTTAACGTCCTTCACATGACACATATCGGTACAATATTAATCTATTCCTACTAATTATAAAATTATATATGGCTAAACATAATGCAAACTAAGATTCTGATGACTTAATTTGTCAAGGATACATTTTTTAACCAGAACTTTGCAAGTGATAGCTGTAACTTTTAAGAGATACACTTGTAGGAAGTCCTTTCAGACTCTAAAAACAAAAGAAATTTTTATGCTGGCACTTTCATTATAATTTCTATTTATTTTTGTCACTAGATAAGATGGGCAGATATTGTAGAAAAGAAGTGGTGTATGTAGCACCAGCTTGCTGCTTTTTAGACTTTGCAGTGGAAGCTTGATTTAGTTGCCAAAATCTAGCCTCCAGCTGCCTTTCCAGACAGGCATGAGTCTCCCAGAGATCCTGTTATATCTGCCAGACTCCTGACAATGTCTTGCATAATCCTCGAGTATGCCAAATAGCATTAGTTGTTTATATTTAAGCAACAGATTGAGCCCTGTATGTTTAAATACCAAGAGTGTACATCACTTAAGCTTCACTGAGCGACATTAAGAAGCTCTGTGGAAAAGAAAAATATTTCTGACCTGGGATCACAACAAATTCAGTAGGTTTGTCCAGTATGGATCAGGATTTAAATGCAGATCTTCAAAGGGGAACCTAGTCTGAGTTCAGTCAATGGAATTCATTTTGTCTAAACTCAGCTTAGATCCAGTATTCATTGGGAATAAGGATACGTCTGCTTTTATGTATCCCTAGTAATGTTTCCTAGTGATTCTACATTTGTACATTTCAAAAAAAGAAAAAAAGGAATACATCTCAAAGAACAAGGATATTATTTTTGGTTACTTTGCTAATTCTACTCTGTGTGTCTCAAAGTACCCTATGGTTTTTAAAGATAAGATATTTACATCTACCTGCTGTTCTAAAGGGCTGACAGTGTTCAACTGTGCTGTTAAACCACTGCTGTGTTCTGTCTCAGAATTGGCTGCAGTTCAGTAGTAAATGGAGTGATGTTATTATTATAGAGTTGCGAAGTGCTTTGAGGTCTGTCAGGATGTAAAATATTTTGTGACTGCTTGCCAGATCGGCAAATAACCATTTTATCCTCAAAAAAAAGAGGAAACTTAAAATAGATGTTGGCATTTTCATTATCGTTATTACTTATTTTTAGCTCTTTACAGGAAACAAATACTGAGGAAGTGGTACACTGAGAATTATCTTGCCACTTCTTTTTATAATTGCACAGTACATGTTTGAATAGCAAGGAAATAGATTCACCTGGATTTTGGGGGGGTTTTGCTTCCTACTTTTGTTTCTTTTTTAAAGTTTAAGTGTATGAGGAATTAATGCAGAATTGTGTGATATTGCATAGGAACTTCAGGGAATTTGGAATTTCAGGGGTCTTTTTCACTATTTTGTGGGAAGGAAATTCAGCACTTTCCACAAAACTACAAAGCAGAAACAATAAAGTATTTCTATCTGACATGCTTTAGTGAACTCAACAGTGATATTATACAGTAGCATCCAAGAATAATGTAGGTTGGAAGGGACCTCTGGATGTTGTCTTGTCTGGCTGCCCACTTGAAGCAGGATCAGCTTAATTAAATGAAGCTGCTCTTGAGTCTTGTTCAGTTAAATTCTGAACATCTCCAAAGATGTAAATTCCTCAGCGTCTCTGGGAACCTGTTCTAGTGTTTGATCACTGTCATTGTGAAATGTTTTTTTTCTTTAGAGCTAATTTGAATTTCATTTGTAGCCAGTTGTCTGTCTGTTGCCTCTCACCCTGGCACTGTATACCTCCAAGATATTTCTGGGTCTGTCTTCTCTACCCTCTCACTAGGTAGCTGATGATGGAAATTTCCCATATTTGCTTTCTTTTTTTGGGGATTAAACAAATCCATTTATCTCAGAATCTTCTAGTACATCAGGTGTTCTAGCCCACAGTCATCTTGGTGACCCTTTGCTGGATTTACTGGAATGGTGACCCATTCCAGTATGGCAATGTCTTTCTTATGCTAGGAATCTCAAAATAAAACACAGTATTGAAGATGTGGTCTCAAAAATACTGAATGGAGGAGAATAATCACTTCTGTTAACTTGCTGACCTTATGCACTATTACTGTACATAGTCCAGCATGTTTTTGGTCATTATCGTAAGGACATACTACTGTTGTCCTTCTTCCTATCCAGATGGTGTCTAGCCTGTCCTGTTGCACAGGTTATTGCATCCTAAATGCAAGGACCTTGCATTTCTCTTTACTAAGCTTCATTTATGCTGTGCATGAATGCCTGCAGCATGGGAATCTCACAGAAGAAATGAGAAACTGACCCACAGTTGGAGAGCTATGATCTAACTGGAATCACAAAGTGGTGGTAGGATAGATTACATAATTAGTGTGCTGCTTTGGGTGGATGCAAGCTCTTTAGAAAGGATCAGGAAGGTAAGGAAGAGGAGATGTGCTTTGTCCAATAAGAAGCTGGGAGCTGTGTTTCAGAATAGGTGATGAGCCTTTTGGGAGCTTGAGAGCGAGGACCAAAGCAGCATGTGTGACATTTTGGGAAGCATCCTATGGACAATCGGATCAAGAAGAAAAAGTAGATGTAGCCACTTTTTGGAGAACTAGAGAAAGTGTCACAATCACAAGAACGGATCCTTACTGTTGACTTGAACGTCAGCTGGAAAGACAACGTTATAGATCTCTGGTGAGCATCAAGGACAGCTTTTATACAGGAGATAAGGAAGCTGACCAGGGAGGACAGTCTAGTAGACCTGCTGGTGCTGAAAAAGGAAGAAGCGGTCGGGCTTGTGAAGTCTGATGGGAGCAGTGACCATGAAATTGTGGGTATTAAGTTACAATAGCTTCCAGCGTGCTTGAATTATGTGACAGTCAGACACACTGAGAAAATGGATGTTAAAATGTTGTAGGTAACTACTAAGACTTTGCACTGGGAGTTCAATGGTATTGTAGGTCAGTGTTGGAGATCAGTGTAGTGTATGTTCTGCTAGAGTGTTGATTGCCAGTAATGTTTGTTTTTTTTTTTTTACTAAAAGATATAAGAATACAGGATAAATGAGAACAGAGGTGTTTTAGGAAGGCTAGCCCACTGTAACTAACCTTGAAATGTTCTCACAAATTGCTTTTGGAACCGCCCCTAGATATTCAGAAGGGAGAAGGAAAAAACCCCACCCAAACCATGAAGGGAATATTCCAGGCGAAAATACTTGCTGCAAGATGGCTGATCAAGATGCACAGATTACATTTTGTCAGTTGTTCAGGAACAGAGGGAAGATTTGTCAGAATTTTACATTTCTTTTCCAGACAAACCAATATCAGAGAGACAGCATAAAAGTAGAAACAAATTACAGAGAAGGATTCAAAAAATAGCATGTAAAAGTTTTCTTTTTGGATGGTAACGGTGAGAGGTTATTTTCATTCTTTGGTCTCTGACTTTATACTAAATATTTGACAATTTTGAAATAAAGTTTACTTCTGTCGTCAATGATCTGAAGAACAATTAGCTAGGGAAAAGTGAACTGATGAAATATTGTAGCATGGACTTTACAAAGCCAGGGTACTGGAAAAGGATCACAGATTGTTTTCCACTGTAATGAAGTGAAGGGCAAAGATGAATCACCAGATGATAAATGGATTAGTGTTGCTTCTAATGATGTACATTATATTCAGCTCTATGTGGCTTACAATTTTTATGGTATTTGGCTTTCAAACAATGATTTCATTTGTGTGAAGAATATACTGTGAGCCCATTTAAAATATTTCTTTTGATGTTTGGGTCCTAGCAGAGGGAATTTATATGAGCTGCCGAAGTAAGACTTGCATTAAGGTGCACAGGGTTTAAAGTACCTTCTGTTATGTAATTGTAGGGAAAAACCCTCTTATTTCAGGGCGGGGTTTCTTCTGGAAATGCGCACTGACGAGGAAGTGTTTGGCAAACAGTGAAACTAAACAGAAAGCAGAAAAATAAAGTTGCTCATTGGTAACAAAATTTTAGCTTCCTTGTCCTTTTCACCATTGCTGGCATTTGTGAAACAAACATAAAAAGTACAAAATAAAAACAAAAGTCCCATTCAAATTGGTAGAGAAACTCCAGTACAATGGCACTGGGAGTTCATGGTATTCATGAATTTTCAGTCATTTTCCTCAATATTTGGTATGTAGCATTGGGTTAGAAGTAAACAGGCTTCTCTACAGACCAGGTATTATGTTTCGTGGTAGAGGCAAGGTGAAGTTGTATTACAGGCTAAAAAGAGAGACAGCACCAGGTGTTCTTGAATAAAAAGATTCCAGGTGATACAATCTCCAAATATTGGATGCAACACAGAAGATAAAGTTTTCATCAACTGCATCCCAGCACAAGATAATCTAAGAGATGATACATTTGCAGTAATGTTACAAATACTGAAAAATAGCTGAAATGTCAAGTACATTTCTTGCTGATATTTCGATTAGCAGAAGCCATTTCAAAATTTCTTGATAAATGTAAAGGAAAACATGTGTGCATGACGAATTCCATTTTTAAATCCTGAGAACTGCTGATTATGAATGAATTTGTATAGCACATGGAGTGTGGGTCATGGTTCAGCTGGAACCCTGAGATTGATGCAAGAAAACAAGGACATTGCTAGCTATAAAGCCCACAAACATCTTCACTGATTAGTGATTACATATGCACATTTTTGATTGCAAAATGCACGTATCAGCTCTTAATGTGCTTTTTTATTGATTTCCCCCCTGTCTCCTGGAAATGTTTAGGTACAGAGTATCTTTTCAAAACAACAACTTGCAACAAACAATAGTTTTGAATGTCTGAAAAATCTTTTTTCTGTGAATTTGGACTTAGATTCTATTCTAAATTGGCTAATCCTACTGAGGGGAAACTAGTGTGGGATCAGCCAACTGTAACCTGGGCTGCATCAAAAGCAGCGTGGCCAGCAGGTCGTGGGAGGTGATTCTACTCTGCTCTGGTGAGACCCCACATGGAGTCCTGTGTCCATCTCTGGAGTCCTCAGCACAGGAAAGACGCGGACCTGTTGGAGTGGGTCCGGAGGAGGTCTTATAAGAAAGATGGGGACAAACTTTTTAGCAGGGCCTGGTGCGATAGGATAGGGGGTAATGGTTTTAAACTAAAAGCGGGTAGATTTAGAGTAGACATAAGGATGAAATTTTTTACAGTAAGGGTGGTGAGGC
>Ga0181612_140710_pt1 | contig 13227 bp, 13 predicted proteins | sample HoacroProtozoa21_FD_119630 | JGI IMG/M metagenome (GOLD analysis project Ga0181612, IMG submission 119630) | Hoatzin crop microbial communities from Cojedes, Venezuel. Combined Assembly of Gp0051906, Gp0051904, Gp0051908
ATCGATTTCACCCTGATCTTTGTACCTTTTGCCATGACAGCTGAGCAGAAGGAGGAGGGCAGCTCGGGGCAGCCCAGATGCACAGAGTCAGCTCCCAGCTCTTTCCCTCTGCTTAACTGTGCTTTCAGGCGAGTTGCTGCGCTCCTGGAGCTGGCCCTTCCGGGCTCCCCCTGCCCCATCTGCACAACAGATATACTGCTTACCTGGGGCAGAGAGACAACACACGGCCCCGCGCGCTCGGAGGGCTTTGGGTAAAGCAGCAGAGTCCACTCGTTATATTTTACAAAGCTTGAAGTGTTGCGGTTCAGCGTATGTATTTATAGCACTTACTGTCTGTCCCTCCCAAACTCCATTGGAGAGTCCACGAGCTGTTTCTGTGTTCTCGGATATGCTTTGAGCACTTGAAGCCAACATGATTAATCTTTTCTTTTCCTTGGAGCTCCCAAGACACCGCCCACAATGTGCCTGCCACGCTGTAATGCCTACCAGAGTCATCATTGTGAATAAAGCATAAGGGTATTGTGCTCTGCCATCATGGTTAGACCCAAGTTGTACACCAAGCCACCAATGTGAATTAGAGTACACAAAACAGAGCTTTTACTCCAGGCTGTGGCTAAAACGGAAGGAATACAAGCAAAAAAATCAAACTCCAAGTTAAACGATGGTGTTACTTTAACAGCAGCTTTGGCCCCATCGTGCTGGATGCGCAGCCGCCTCCATAGAGGAGCGACGAAGCAAATCCAGCAGCAATTTCGATTTCCCAACCATCCACGCCGCTGTGGGCAGCCTTTACATCCACATACAATTACTGGGCTCAGCCATGCTCAGCCACACACTTGCAGCACTTCCAAGCACAGCTGCTGGGGTTCTTTTTTAACCCTTTCAAGCTGTGTGGCTTACTCTCCCAGAGCTCGGGTCTGTAGGAATAGAGAGAAGATGCAAGACCAGCAGAATATATACCTGCTTTTCCCCTACTAATTCTCCCAGAGGCAAAGAGCCAATAACTAAGTCAAACCACAAGCCCTGCTCTCTCCATTAATGAGAAACTGTCTATTTAGCCTGCAGACTTTAAAGAGGAGGGAGAAAAAGCACCTCTGTAAGATGCAGTCGATGTCGTTGCACTCATGCCAGCATTGAACAAACGCTGCTCTCCTGGCTTTGAAAAGGTGAGCAGCTTCCAGTGTTCACGCAGCCGCTGAGCTAAAGGGGTATCGGGCTAATTCTGACCAGCCAGCAGCCCACGGAAGGGCTGTCTTGCTCTGCACATTCATCACCCTCCAAGAAATAATCCTTTGAACAAATCCCAAGGCTAAAAGCTGCAGCGGCAGCGGAAAATAGCGAGCAAGAATGATGGCTGTTCCTCTGCCCTTTAGCAAGAGACTGATAGATTTCAGACCTGCCTTGGTCTTGTTGGAGGAATTAACCTCTTCCCGCCTGTCTCCCACCTTCTTATCACAGATCTTCCATCACTCACCCTAGACTGAAGCGTTTCACTCTGGCCTGTGACAGACAACTCGTCTTAAAGAAGTGAGGGTCAGGGACTGCCCCTTCCCAAGAGGCAGGGAATGGAAAGGCTCGGGGACAGGAAGAGATATGACATCACCCTCCAAGCATGAGCTGTGACGGGAAAAGGCCTGTCTGAGCGTATGTCTATAAGCCAAGTGGTTTATGGTGATGGAAAAATTCATCCTATGCTACTTATCTGCAGCATTTCCAAACTGGGAAATAGAGGTATGTATGTTGTCCAATGAAAATAAACTCAGCTCAAGGGCTATCACATTGCTTTTAAAAGAGTGTGAACTCTCTGCCTGTCGGATTTGAGGAAGGAAGGCCAGATCTGAGCAAACGTCAGTTTGCACAGCCCCTCCGAGCTGGAGCCCTGTCAGAATGAAGTCAGATGTTGTCTTATACCTGCTGGCTTTCCACACTAAACCTTCACAGCACTTGGCAGACCCAGAGAGCTTAGCACTACAGGGGCTTTAAGACGCTTTCTAAATGATGAATTTAAGATGGTCTTGTCTGTCCCTGGCAGTGCACACACAGAGCTCCCTGTTACAGGCAAAGGAAATCCAAGTGTGATGGCACACGTTTGGCCATGGGTTAACCAGGCTGCACAAAGCACATCTTTCCCCCCCAATGCTTGCATCAGGAAAGCAGAATAAAACTGCTGCTCCTGCCTGCCGCAGCTCACACCCCGACAGATGAACGTCCACCGACATCAGCGCCGGCTCCTGTTCATCTGCTGGCTGTAAGAACATCGGTTTGCAAACGGTCAGATCCACGTGGGGATCATTATGGTCGTTGCTAGCTAGTGTGGGAAAGCAGCACTGGAAGGTGCCGTTGAATACTTCAGCTCTGTGCATCTTCTTACACCAGGCCTATTTGGAGTCAAGCTTGGTTTTAAGAGCAGCTTAAGGGTAAACTGAAATATCTTCCACCAGACATCTCAGTGGGAAACAAGTACTGGTTGAGCTCCGTCAGTGTAATAGCCAAAGCCAGCAGGACTGGCAGAGAGACTTGACCACAGCATTGCTGCTCAGCAGAAAATTCCCAGCCCCTCAAGCCCTGATCTCATTCCAAAGAGAAAACATCACTTGGGGAAGCTTTGGGCTACAGACTAAAGCACCCAGCAGCTTACCAAACAATGATGTTTCCTCTGATGAATGCGAGGTATGATGTGCAGAATTCCCAGGCACGTTAGAGAGGGCAAAGACTTTCAACTTGCTCTCACACAAGCCTTTTGACCTCCCTGTTTTGGGGTTTATGACCCTATGAGTAACCCTGCTCATCATCTTTGACTCAAACTATGTCACAGCAGCTGCTCATGAGATAAAGCAAAGATTAAGAAGAGTAGGAAAGCTGAGAGAGGGGGAGAGAGTTTAAACATTTGACAGCTAGCTGTGACTTAAAAGTACTTCCACAATGGCATCTTAACAATTTATAGCACATCATCTTTAGCCTTAATCCTGCTGCAATGAAACCAGCAGAAAAAGAACCCTTCAGCTGCCAGTGATCTTCTAGGAACCATAAGAAAAATCAGCTTGGTTTTCCAGAGTAGAAGCAACAGTACAGTACTAAGTTGTTCAAAAAATACAGGCAGCAATAGGGAGGGGAGCAGCACGCACACACGGACACGGGTCTGACAGCAGCCACTGCCCAGAAAACGCAACACTATTTTCTACCACCAGGACAAATCGCAAGGACAACCAGGCTGACAGCTCCCAGCTTAGTGCAGGTACTTCAAAACAAAGCTATTTTTCTATTTTACTAAACACCCCCACTCCCTCCCCCCCCCAGTTCAGTGTCCCTAGTCACCAGTGCCTGTTAGCAATTGCTGTGAATGCTGTTACTTGTCACATCAGTGGACGCCTTCATCCATACACAGCTCCCAAGAGCTGCCAGAACATGGGGAATACGACCTCTCTTACACCTATTTCTCCCGAGTGATCCTGTTGATGTGTTAGGCTTCTGCTACATGAACTGCTTCAGTCTCATGATTCATTTTACTTATCCTGCGTGAAGCTTAAACACCCACACAGCATCAGCACAAGCTAGCCCTCAACTACCCAGTGTGTTCATCTCATTAGTCAAACTCCAGTGCTTAGCTAATGGAAAAGCAGAGCCCTCCCAAGCTTTTATGATTAATATCTGAAGCATCTCAGAGTGAAGTGACCTCCGTCTAGACTAAAGCATCTTTTCTTCCAGGCCTCCGTTTTGAGGATTCACTTTGTGGCAGCACGCGTCTGCCAAAGCCAGCACTGATGTTCCATGATCTCGCCTCATTCCCCGAGCAACAACAGTGCCACTGATGGAGGCAGCTCGGGATCCCTCCGGAATGCCTCCTTTCCCTCCTTAGCCAAGCGAAGCAAGGTCAGGGCAAGGAAGAGAATTTCAGCTCTCGTATCCCGTACCTGCACCCTTGCGCGGGAGCCGAATGCTGCCTGCCCCCCCATGCCAGGTGCTTCCAAAAGCCTCAGCAGGGCAACAAAAGGTTGGACCGAGCGTCGTCTTCCCCTGCCAAATAGGCTGCACCGCGTGAACCTCCAATGGAAAAATCTGGTAGAAGAAAATGCTGGGAGACCCTTTCTAACTCAGGGCCTGTGAAGTAACTGCTAGAATAATTTTGTTTTAAAGTGATAAAGAAGGCTGCAGATCATGAACAAAGCCAAGATTCAGCCATGGAAACTGCACTGTGGTATGCGATACATCCTGGATTCCCCGTTTGCTTAATCTATGATTTGACTGTGGTTACTGGATAGGCTCTTTTGATGAATTTTTACCGAGGGCAACCACTGAATTCGCATACTGAAACATCAGAGCATCTGAAACAAAGGGGCTGTTAGCCGAGTCACCACAAGCACTTGCCAACCTGAAAAGCTGAAGGAAAAAAGGCCATATTCTTTTCTCTTTGAAGAGCTCAGCTCCACTTCTTTCCAGCCCAGCATTCCCCCAGCTCTTTATTCTGCAGAAATCGAAGAAGTTCCCTGGAAGGCGATTCAAGCATTTTGCTTATTTCCCCAGGAGTCTCAGCCTCAGCCTAGCAGCCTAACCCATTCTCAGCCCAGAGCCTTTCCCCCAGCGACCAGCCCATGTTTTCCGCTCTTCAATTCCTTTCATCACTTCCAGTACTAATCCCCCATTCCCGCAAACAATTCCATACAGTTATCGTGGTTGCCTCATCATTGCTTAGTCAAACTATGCAAAAATCTCGCTATATCTTTCCTTATAAATCAACCCATTTCAAGCCATGGTTGTAAGCTCTATTCACCTCCAAATCCAGCCCTACCAGATGACCCCCACTGCTACACCAGAGACCTCCAGATTGCTCCCAGTACCAAAAGGGAGGCACCAGGGGAAAGCAAACTCAGTAATTTAGTACTAGAACAAAGTCACCCAAGTGTAAGATCTATGAGTACAGCACATATCCTGTGTCTCTAATACATTTTTAGAAATACAATACACCAGCTTTCAATCCTGAAAATTGATTGCATATTTTCTCCTTATTATACATACAATGCTCTGAACAGCTGAAATTCAAATCTGAAAGTTGTATCTTTAGCCAGCATCTAGAAGCACTGTCAGGAGTTTGCTTTAACCATAGTGTGCAGCTGGGATAACCTACAACATGTAGTAGCAGGCACCCCTGTCTGCAGAAGGCTCTTGAGATCAGCAGCTGGTAGTTTTAAGCACATTTACCTCTATTTGGTTAAGCAATGAGTTGTCAAACTTGAAGCCAGGGATTCTCTTTTCACTGCAGACCACTCCCACGTCTTCGGTGTGTTTGCAGTCAGTTACTCCCCAGCCATTTGAAGTGCATGCTGCCAGGGTGGTCTCCTTGCCATTACAGTGGACATTGTCCATCCAAATTTTCCCTGAAGGGGAAAGAAAATAGAACTGAGACTCACGAAGAGGGTAAATCTAGATTGTGCTGATAGGAAAGCAAGTAAGGCTGCTGTGCTCTTACTATGTTAGGGGAAGAGATTACCACTAAAACAAGCTGGAATCAAAAGCTAAGGAACATCAACGATCCAACTGCAAACAGGTCCGCCCCACAGCTTTCCCTTTCCCTTCTCTGCATGGTAATAAAATAATACCACCAGCCTGAGGCAGATCTCCACTGCAGCCCCGCTCAGTGATAACTGACCTCCTCTGATGACAGCCACTTCAGAGCAGCGGTGTCACCAGGTGCCCCCGCTTTGGCTGATTAGACCCTGCCCTCTAATCATACTCACCAAATCATCCCTTCTGTATTTAAGGTTTCTCTTTACATAATTTCTCCTTTATCGAATCCTCATTAACTCTTTTGTAGGAGACAGCTCCAAGTTTTGATTACATGCCCTAAGTTTTTCAAAAGCAGGCTTTCTCAAAAGCTTTAACAAACCACTGTTGATTGGAACCTCCTGTTATCTTTGAAAACCAGTTGCCAGATCCAGTTTCCAGACTGTAGTTACTGCTGTCCCTCTAGCAAACCATGTGTGCATATGCACATGAGCATGTACATGTATATATACATATTATATTTTAACAATTCAGGTCCCTCACAGCTCACTTTTAAGATGACAAGACAACAAAAATCAATAGGTGTCACCTCCAAACTTGAGGTCATGTTTTCCTAGCAGCAGCTGAGAGCAAAGGACCCAACAGCATCTCAGAGATTCACCTTTACGAAGTGCCCATTTGCCCTTTGGAAACGTGCTGGGCACACACTGCTGCCTGTGATTTGCCCCCTAAATTGCAGGGAACAAGGGCCAACAAGCAATTTGCATATTTTAGGATCCCAGACACTTTGCTTGTCTGAAGGATAACACATCCTTTGGGCAGAAAGGACTGTCCGACCTTCAGAGCCCCTAGGAGATCCTGTAGCCATTTCCCTCGGCTGTCCCAGCTTTGTTCCAGCAGCCCCAGCGAGTTCAGTTGGTTCATCACCAGACGATGGATCTGCCAGCCCTCGCCATGCTCCCCAAACAGGAGAGCAAAAAGAGTGAAAGAGCTCCTGCAAAGCCTGGCTCCATGGCTTGAGGAAAGCACAACGCGTCCTGCACGGGCTCTCCGCGTCAGGATTTACCCAGCTCTACTCTGGCATCCAGAGAACGCTCACTACTGTGAAACCACGTGGCAATCGCTCTGGTTTGTTTTCAAATGTCACGGCCTCTTTCTCACGCGGAAATCTCCTACTCTGCCCCAAGAGCCAAAATCCACAGCTTGGGACAACATTCAAGGTTTCGCGTTTCAGTCAAGTCACTGTTCAGGCCTGCTTGCTCTTTTCTGGGGAAGTTTATAGGTGTGAGCACTAACGAGTGGTGCTAAGTCAGAGACACACAGCACGTTTATCCCTGCTGCAGGGGAAATAATCTGTCTGCGGGTTACAGCAACAGCGTGCCAGGCTTCGATGTTTGCATAAAAAATTCTCTGTAGGTCAACATTTAACTAACAGCCTATCAAAAGACAACAAGTAAAGCTGTTGAGTTATATACTATTGTTGAGTTATATACTATTACAGAGCTATTCTCTCTCAAGCATTACGATTCTAAGAATTCATTGCTATAACACGAACATTCACCTTTCAAAGTCTTGGTTCAGCACGTATTCGGGCACGAGGTGCAATCCGCCGTTGGCCACGCATCCATCACGTACAATTTCAAAGAGCAGAAAGGATGTACAGTTTGGGGTGAATGGCTTTTCCCCACCAGAAACAGCCTGAGTGTCCAAAAGGATTGTTATAAATATAGTCCTATATAGGACACGAAGCGTGCACACTGCTTTGGGGTTTCATAGGCTAGTCTGCATTGCAGAACATGAGACGTGTTTCTAGAGACGCTAACAGGGCAAAGATAGATTTGTGTAGCATTGCATAGGCAGTCTGTTTAGAACTCAGAGGAAAAAAAAAGAACGGGGGAAGGAGGGTTCAGAGGTCCTATCTGACTCGCCGCAAGGCAATGAAAGCTTGAACAGGGAAATGGACCACCTACACCTTACACTTGTGGGCACAGCTGCCCTTTCAACTCACTGCACTGGCTGCTGAAGAGCCTCCTGCTCTCATCCACCACCAGCTGCTCCCAAGCATCCCTTGCCAGAGCTCACACACCATGATCTTGTCCTTCAGCTCTTCATCTTGTCATTCCTTAACTTATTTCAGTCAAAACAAGCAAACATCTCAAACTGTTTAATCTAATGGGACCCTGATTTAAAGAGACACTGCTTCACCTGAAAGTTATTTCAGTTACATTGTACTAAATATCACTACATCTTAAATTTGACTGACAGATCAAGAATTACTGGGGGTCGGAGAGACAGCTAGCACAACACCACTGCTCTGGAGTTACCTTACCTTCTCCTTTTCCATACTTTGAGCTCGGTAGCCAAGACACTGCCTCCACGTAGCCCAGCTCCCTGCAGACCACGTGCGCAGCATGGATGGAGAAGTCATCGTCGCACACCGTGCCCCACTCGCCGCTGTAAAACACCTCCACTCTGCCTTCGTTGTGTTTTCTCTTCTGCCCTGCAAGCCGCAGCTGGATCTTGGGAACGTTTGCCGGTCTCTGGGGGGGCTGGTACACTTGTGGGGGTGGCTCAGGGTAACCGGGGACGTAGGGCCAGTGTTCATACTGAGCAAAGCCCAGCGGGTTCAGGGAGATGAAGAACAGTATGATGAAACAGTGGTTATGGGTAAAACCCAGGAATCTTTCCATTTTCAGTGCTCACAGTTCTCAGAGCCAAGTCCTCTGCTAGCAGCTGCCAGTCAGTGCAGGTAGGTACCGTGTGGCTGTCCTGAAATGAAAGAAAAGTTTGAATAAAGCTTAGTAACAACACGGTCTTTATATCTCTTGCTTCAGCAGGGAATAAAGCTATGGAAGAGACTATGTCCAATGCCGCCTGTAAAAACCAAAGTCAAGTAAATTATTTCTTGTGGGGTGGATGAACTGAAAAAACCCCAAACCATTAAAATAATTTGTAAGTTTAGGTTAACTTGCTGAATAGTTTCAGCTAGAAAATACTTTTTTCCAGGACAAAATTATACTGGTTACAAGTGCTAGCAATTGATTTCCCTATTTCTTCGCATATCCAGTAGTTCAGTGGCTCCAGCAAGCTCCAGCAAACCTTGGTTCAAATCCTACCAGGACAGAAGTGAACCATTTTTCTCCCTTACCTCCTTCCATAAAGGAGCCAAACCCATCACTTAAACAGTGAAAAACCAGAAAGGTAATGAAATGTATGACAGTAGGATCAGAAGTGAGGTATTTATATTGAAGTCTGTTTTCCCAATATGATGGCAGAAGACTTCTTTCTGTCACTGCGCATCTGGTTTCATCTGTAGAGCATCAACATGTCACTGTACACAGACACTTTGCAGAAGTAGTCTTGGCCAACCTTGGCTGTTCAATGGGGTAGTGGCTAATAGTCTCCAGTTTTTGGTTGCCAAGTCTGCATAGGGACTGACTTGTCATACAAGTGCTACATCCTTAAAAAAACAACTCATATAAGGTATGAGCCAGCAACTTTTTGACTCATCCAGATGCTGTGCAGAGGTTAAATCCCAGCCCTTTTCTGCCCACTTCCCGCTCACGTACTCCCCAGCCTTCACTCAGGCACCCGGCACACGGAGTGGTCCAGCAGCACACGTGGGGGTTGAGGGTTCAATAGTTTCCAAATGAAGCAATGCCAAAGCGCAGTGGGAAAAAGCTCCCCAGCCCTTTAAAGCTCCATCATTTCCTGGCAACCACCAAAGGCGAGGGAGAAGGGGGAAGGACTTGGCTCCAAATCCAGATATCCAGAAGCTAAAATCCTCCAGTATTTTTGCTAGGTCTTGGCTATCCCTAAAAAACGACCAGAAGATCACATACTCGTATGCAGACAGAGCAAAAACACATTAACCAGCCTTTCAAGCTGCTTCATGAGGAAATGTATCAGAAATCCCAGGCAATGAGCCTGAAATTCAAGAGACATCGGTTAAAACCTCAGCTCTGACACTGACCTCCTGTGTGACCTTAGGCAGGTCACTTCCAGGGCTGTACCTCAGTTTCCCCTTGTGTTAAACAGGGCTGGTGATCAAGAGCTTCCTGCTGAAGCGCTTTGAGACCTGGGGATGAAAGGCATTTGCCTAAGGAATAGACAAATGAAATAGAAAGCATAAGGATTAAAAGTCTAGCATTGGACATCAGGGGAGGAAATGGGAAAAGTAAGGGGAGTCTTTACAACAGGTCCAACTAAAACGGACTGTGGGGTGGGAATATATGGCAAAAAATTCTTGGAAAAGAAACATTTGGTTTCAAGAAGCCACGTACTTTCAGATTGGTTTCACAAGACTGAGATCTGTAAATTTTCATCAGGCATTCGGAGAAATACTGCTATGGAAATAACGTATTTTTCAATTCTTCGCAGGTCAGGAGGTGAGGCTGAGAAAGAAATAAAGTCCTGCCCCACGTCAGAGAGAGTCGGAGGGGAAGGGAGGAAGGAAGGAAGTACCACTGCTGTCACAAGGCTGCTCCCCTCACAGCAAACAAAGGGGATTTCCCAAAGCAAATGCAGTCAACGGGGCAGGACACATGGGTTCTTTAAAAATAAAAGCTGCCCGAGTCAAGACACATTCATACTAGTCTGACATGCCTGACTTCAATACCTACCAGCGCTGATTTCAAAAGAAACCTCTCACAACGTTTTTCATGGATACAAGATGGTTTTTAGCCCAGAGGATAAACACACGGGCAGAGCAATTGCCACGAACAGTATGCAAAAATGAGAGTATCCCCCTTAGTCAGATCATAACAGAGGAGAATAACATGTGTTAGTTATCAGCAAGAATACCAGAGGAGGGGTGTCAGACTTCAAGTCTAGCAGAACCACATGCCTAGTAGTTTTCAGAAAAAAACTGCTTTTTCAGTTTTAATCATCTTTAAGCACCCGTTTTGACCTACTTCATTTTACACAGCTATTATTTCTTGCTACTGCATAAATTGGACTTTAAAAGCCTCAGCAAATATTCATCAAAAACTAAGCTGGACTGAAACAATCTCTCTCCAAAAACTACGATGAGGGGTAGCAGGGCCCTGACTTAGCTGAAAGCTACACAGTCGGGTTTCAAAAGAAGTCACTGCAGCTTTCCCATGGCGCACAAGAACGCAGTGCTCTGTTCACACGCTGCTGGGACCGCCTGAAGCGTCGGGATGGTCTTGCTGCGCGGCACACAGCCACAGGAAGGAGATCCGAGAAGGCAAAGGCAGATAACGTGCAGTGAGTAGCCTTACAGTCGCGGCTGAAAGACCTCGAGCTCTCAAGAGCTCAGAGCGCATGTCAGTGTGATTAACAGAATACGCCAAATTCCCCTCTAGGTTACAGTTTTGGCTTACGATACTCCAGAAAGCTCAACAGTAAACTAAATAAGAATGTTTTACAAGAGCAAAGGATCAACAAAGAGCGCGTAACCAGCAGGTCAGCATGTTTCGCTCATCCCTCTTGTGCCAAAGCAAACAACGGCCAGCGGTCAGCTCTGCGCTCGGGTGAAGAGGGGTCTTTCGCGACCAGAGGCCAAGGAATAGCTAAAAGCTGTGCAACACCCGTTTCCAGGGCTGCTTTCTATTCAAACCAAAGCTCTCAAGTCATTTTACTGAAGGACTTCAGCCAAAAGACACAACAGTTTAGGGAAGCCATTCACAGGCAGGATGTAATAGTTACCAGCCAAGAGCGGTGCTCCCCGAGGTGTTAATTAATAAAGCAGACGGAGCACCGCAAGATGCCAGAGCCTTTCAGAGAGTCACAGCACTGGGAGACCTCCTGGTCCGTGAGCAGCTGTAGGGGAGGAGGAGGTGGTTCACAACAGACTTCCAGGTTACCTTAACTGATACCAAGATTAGTCAGGGAGGTACTAATTTAGGTTGTAGTAAATACACTAGGTGTAACATTCACTCTTGGCAAAGCCTTGCTGAGTCAGACTACCCAGGAGCCCCAAGACTCCAACAGGCAACTGCAAGCAGGTTTGCTTTCGTTCCCCAAAAGCTTAGAGACTTTTGGAGTCAGGCAAAACTAATGAAAAAACCACAGAAACCAGCCCACCATTCACTACAGAACCAAAGAAAACTTGGTGAGGGAGGATAAGGTCGCCTAAGAGCCCCTTGCTCCGCAGAGGCAGGTTTGACTAGCAAAAAGGCATTTTAACAAGCCTGTACGAACACAACCCCACACTTTTGCCAAGGAAAACGACTCAGGGCGCGCACGTTTTTGTGCTCAGGGCATAGAAATTTCATTCAGAAATGTCCCTGCTAGTCTCATTCCACCTGTGGAAGCAAATCCTGGAGGAATTCTCCATAAGATCAGAACAGCAGCAATCCTACGGGCTTCAGGAGACAACGCTGCAGTGTGTACTAGCAACCACAGTCCACTTTTCCTGCAGGTCATATTACCACCCACGGCAAAATAGTTACACATTCAGACAGCAAAGCTTTCACAGTGTTTGCATCGCCCCAGAAATAAAACCTTCCATACCCAGAGGTCTTGTTTATTGAGGTCCTTAAGAGAAACTATTCAGACGAAGTCACGATGTCAGGAAAAGCAGAAGCCAGTGGAATTTGAACACCGGCATATTTTAGTACTTCCACAAGAAGCAGCAGCCCAGGTACGATGGGGAAACTTCAGGAGCCCAGTGTGCCCAGCAGTGTCCCAGGAAGCCACCCAGTACAGAAAAGGGCTCTCAGCTTTCTGTCTCCTATCGAGATGGGTCAGGGGGGACAACAGGGAGCTACAGCACCAGAGAGGTTTGGGCATCTTCTGGCAGAGGCATCCGTCCACACCACGTGGGTCAGTTCTTGTGAGACCAGACAAGCAGTAGCACTGGACTGGTCTAGAGGACTGATAAAGCAGCACAGAAAGTTTTACACCCCCTCTTTCACGCCACAGCACAACAGCCACACGAGTCCCTCATTTATTCTTTCCTGGCTTCTCCTGAAATCTCTCTCCTTAGCTCCAAGACTTTAGTTTTACTGCATCAGTATCCAAGAAAACTATCACTGCTCTCCAATGACATCACTGATGGTTCAGCAACAGGCTCACTCCAGAGCATTTAAAGAAGAAAACACAGACAGTATCAGATAGGAGCCAAATGCACACATACACACAGATTTATTGCAGCATCATTACAAGCCACAAAAAAATTTAATACGGAAAAGTTTAAAGTAAACCCACTCCTCTGCTGCTGTGACCAAGATTTGGACACATTTTTTCCCCAAGTCTCAAAGAAAACTGCAACAACAGTTGCCTAACAACAAATCTGGGCTTGCATTTGCAGGATGTTTGGTTTGTGCTGGCTATTCCCTTTATTGTAGGGCTCATTCCTCCCCTTACACCCTCTCTTTAACAGCCTCCAGATTCATTAATGACGTAATCCTAAAAGTATATATTCTGGTCTCCCCATTCAAAAGAATCCAAGACAAAGCATTAAAAAACTATTGAAGAAAGTCAGTGGAGAAGCCAGGAAAATACTCCAGGTCTCCTGGCTCCCCATCCTGTACTTCAGGCCATAAGATGATTCTCCATCAGCACATTAACATGTAATTTAAGGCTTTAAGGCATGCTCCCGCTACCTGCTGACTCAGCCCTTTTCAGGACTCCAGCCTAAAGTCTTGAAGGGAACAGATGGACACAGGCCTACAGGGAAACGTGCAATAGAATCACAGAATCATTAAGATTAGAAAAGACCTCTAAGATCATAAAGTCCAACCATCAACCCATCACCCCCAT
>Ga0181612_139294_pt1 | contig 13226 bp, 2 predicted proteins | sample HoacroProtozoa21_FD_119630 | JGI IMG/M metagenome (GOLD analysis project Ga0181612, IMG submission 119630) | Hoatzin crop microbial communities from Cojedes, Venezuel. Combined Assembly of Gp0051906, Gp0051904, Gp0051908
ATGAGGTTTTTTTTTATTAGACAGACTTAAATTCAGCCTCGCAGCCACATTGTAATCTTTTTGATCTTCCTGATTTGCTTCTCCTCATACCAACATCCGCACATAAACTTGTATCAAATAGCAAGGCTACATATTCAGTGTGAGTGAAATCCTCTCATCCCTGTTCCCTGTTTGTTTTTTTTTTTTTAATTTTGTCTTACCAAAGGGTGTGATCTGGTTCATATTACCATATGAATACAACACAGGCCAAGGGGTGTATGCAATGAAAATTAAAAATAAGTTGCTGAGCTCACTGTAACTTCCTCAATGTCAAGAACTGTGCCGTTGTAAATCTTCTGTGACTGCCTGTACAATACTTGTGTATTCCAGGCCTTATGTCAGCCTGATGTCCGTCTGTCTATTTGCTAGGCTCGGTCTCTCCTGTCCTTTCTGGTATCACTCCCTCTGTTATGGGGGCAAGGGAGAGAAAGGGCTCCGAACAACACAATTTTGTTCAAAGGTGAGATCCCCTGCACACAGTATCTCCCTGCAAGGTACTCTAACCCCATCTGTGCGCTTCTGGAGGATGTTTTTTCGCTAACTCTAAAAAAACCAAATTAGCACCCAGCATTTTAATACCTTGAGTATCACTATTGTATTTGAATAATTTTGATCAGGGCCCTGACTCCAACTTGAACATAAACAGTTCTGATAAATCTTAGCACAGGGGCTGAGGTTTTGTAGTATGAACAACACAAAATTTGCGGCCAAGTCAGAAGATAAAAGGAAGAGGTAACTTTAAGCCCTTCCTCTGATTCTGTACTGCCGTAGAGCTGAAGAGGTGTCTCACACAATTTGGAACCTCTACAGCAGTACCCTGTGAGCCACAGCGCTACACACACTATCTGAACTGTGACATGGCCTTAGTCTGACATGTCCTTCCTTTGGCACCATATCTGAATTGGGCTTTTGGGGGATTCTTTGCAGAGGGGTGATCAGTGAAGTAACCCCTCACTTGCAGAATCAAGGCTGAGACCTGCAGGCAAGTCATTGTGCAAAGCTGATACTGATGAACTATTTGTGATAATACTGTAAGCAGAGATGTACACCTCTAACACCTGTCACAACCATGAAAATAGTTACATACTTCTGTGAACAGCAGAACACACAGTCTCTGGCTTTTTGTGTGCAATAAAGCAGCAATAGACTTAGTTCCTGCTTATAATCATATAATCTATAACTAACGTAACAAACCTTAAAACTGTCTATCTACCACAAGCACCCTCTCTACAATATTTGCAGTTCTTATTTTTTCTTTTTTCTTCTTTAATAATTTAGAAATCCTGCTGGATGTGTAGTCAGTTGTGGATTGATTTCTTTGGAAATACAGACTTTGAGTGGCTGGCAAATGTGCATGAGCTGATTAGTGTCTGGTTGCATCTTCCTGCCCCCTGTGTAAGACAAGCAGAACATGTAGCGTCCTGGTGCCCGGAGAACCGAACAAAGGATACAATTCCCAGGCAACATGCTTTGTAGGCTTCCTGTAGGGTGTTACTACTTCTGCATCTCCTATTTCTCTTGAACTACGAGTCTCAAATGTTACTAGGGGAGAAGTAATAGGCAGACAAAGCCTTTCACAAAGCAGGATTATATAAACCTGCTTTCCTTAGGAAAATAGGGTAGGCAGAAACTAGCACATGATTAAATAGGCCATGCTGCTTCTTGATCACTTCGAGCAGAGTGACCATGTTCAAGAAACTGAATCTATTAGCCTTCTTTAGCTTGTTTGAGAAATTCTTGGCCTGTACTGATGATATCCAGTGACTGGAATTGCACTGGATTTCGGGCAGATATCTAAGTAGGTGCAAAATATTACAAGTCTCCGTTGGAGTTTTCAGAAATACATGTCATCATCTGGCACCATTCTATTCTTATTTGGGGATGGTTGATGATATGAATAGAGCTGCTTAGCTTTATAGCTGAAGTATATGAAAGAAAATATCTACTACTGTCTGGCAATTATTTTCTTAATGCAGTCAACACAGTCTTCTGAATGGTCTCTAAATCAGTGTATGACCACCCAAAACCTTTAGTTTCTGAGAATCTGGTGACCTATACACTTATGTGATAGTTGTTTTTAACTTTTCTTATGTCTCTAAACTAACATATACTTGTACAAGTAAACAAACTGATTTTTGAAAGATGACTTGTGCAACGTAATTCTTGTCTATTTCAGTGTTCTTGGATAAAAAGTAATGATCAACCTCTCTAGTCCTCTCCCTGAATGCCTGCTTAGAAGTTTGTTCTCTGACTAGCCTCATGCCATTTGTTTTCTTGAGTTCATGATGTCTTAGTTTCGGTAGAAAACAAGATAGCAATACTTTGAATGTAAACACAGTCACTACCTGTCTTCCCTGATTTTTATTTAAGTCTTATGAAAGTGTGTGATCTTATTTTATCTGTATTAATTGCACAGCAAAGACAACCCTGCCTTGGCTAATATATTTACCACCTTTTAGGAGAGTGCAAGAAACATTAACTCAGGCAAAAAGAGTTTAGTTTGGGAATTTAGGTTTCTTACTTTGTGGGCAATCTGTCTCTATCAGTCTCTAAAGAATGAGCACTGCTTAGTTAGATACTGCATTCAGGAAAGAAAAAAACAATAACAACAACAACACCCTCATGATTCTGAAAATTAAATGAGCAGTGATGCCTTAATATACAGCCCAGAACCATACAGAAGAAAAAAGTAATATTTATTCTTGCACTGTATGCCTTTTTTTTTTCTTTTTAGGTAGTCCCTCACTTGTCATGTACACTTTGTTGATTGTCTAGCTCTGTTTATTGAAAAAAGAGCCTAGGCACCTAATATACTCAGTCTGAATTGTCCAGCTGGGGCTGGATACCTGCTCTGGAGGTACTGTGGCACTTAAACAATGTGAGCAGTCTTTTGATGTGTGAGACCAATGAACATGACTAATTTCTTGGTATTCATTAATACTCTTTCCTTAAATATCTGACATACTATTTTACCACAGAATCTCTCAGATAAGGTAGGCAATTGCAAAAATGCCATTTTACAAATACAATGGAGACACCCAAGCCATCAGGAAACAACAACATCCTCTGTGTTTATTTCCTCTTCAATAGTGATTGTTGCTCCTGAACAAGACAGTCTACTTTTCTCAGCAAGAAATGTTTTCCTAATGCTACAAAAAAAGGAGAGCTTTCTGGGTTTAATGCTGATATACCTTCTCACATGCAAGTTCAACCATTTTAAAGGTAACAAATAACCACATGTAAGACCTAAAGAATAGCCCTCTTTGCAGTGAAGATTGAATATGCCACAGATCTAAATGAATGGCTGCCTGTCTCATGCTGCTGTATGTACAGTAATACCTACTGCACTATATAGGTGATCTTCAGGCTACTGCAGAGTTAAAATGTTCATACAGTGTGTCATTACTTCCTTAGAAAATTCTTGTACTTATCTTTCTCTGCTTTTATTTCCCAATGTTATACTGTGCATTTTGGGAATTCTTCAGTACTGCATATCTGAAAAAAAATATGTCTCAATATAGTTTTAAAAATGTGGTTCTCAATGAAGATTTTTAAAATTAAGCCCAAAGGAACAGAGTGAACAGAAATAGAATTCTGGTTTTGCGCTGATTGAAAACTGCTGTTGTATAATTCCCATTTTTCTCTACTAAGATATCACAATTTATATTTCTGTTTGCCTCTTTTTTCTTATCCTAGTGCTTCTTTTCAGAAGGAGGAAGCAACATTCCTTTTCCTTATGGGTGTTCTGGGACTATCTAATGACAAAACATTGTATATTTCAACAAAAAATCACTCATTTCTCACATGAAATAATCTCATGTGCCTGTGGCCTTATGGTAACTAATAAGAGAAATGTATCTTAAGCCATGTCTCAGATCTCAGTGTTATCACTCCCATATATCATCCAAATGCTCTATTACTTATTAACGTTAGGATATTTTATACCCTAATTTATGTCATTATATGATAAAATTATTGCTTAAATTTTTTTCAGAATCTTGTCAAAGTAGTGTATAGTAGCTGTGTACCCAATTTGCCAAGGTCCTAATGCATTCATACTTTCTTAATTCATAGCAGTGTTTTAATGTATCAATAAACTTAGATTCCTAAGTACGCATTCTAAGTAGTTTCCAACACAGATCTGTTGTTTAAGGTGCTTTTTCCTTCTTACTACTTGAAGTACACGGGAGATTCTGCTCTAGCACCTGACAGTTTCATATCATGAAGAAAAGAAGCCTACAGAAGCCAATGCTGAATCTGTATAAACAGAAGTATTGAGATTCTCTGTCAAAAAAAAATGTTACTACTATTGAAAAATTTCAGGAACAGTTGTAGTCATAATTATTAATCTGATAAATATCTGTGCATGTTTTCATAAGAGACACAAAAATCAACAGATGATGGAAGCAACTTTACTTTTTAGGATCTCAATGACATAGCAGAACATCAAGGCAGCCTAGCCTCAGAAATCCTGCTCCAGGCTTGTGAAGGGTTGCTGTTGCGTTCAGTGGCATAAGTTTCACAGTCGTTGTTGCTCTTTAAAGGGCAAATCACTTGGATTAGGAGTTTGTGTTTAATACGGGCAAGTGTCAAATGCACAAATACTATTATCAGAAAAGGTTAAGACTTATAAATATCTAACATTCATATTAGTACCTGTCTATTGTCTAACAAGATTTAAAAGAAAAAGCTTGTTTACAGCTTTATCAAATGTATTACAAAGTTTCATCGTTGTTAACTTGAAAACAAATATATATTATCTAAATTTTAATCTCTGAGAATATACCTTCTTTCAGTTCAAAATATAGAGTGGGGTTTTTTTTTTTAAGATTATTTGATTTTTTTTGTTTATTTATTTTTTTGTTTTAAAGAAGACAAAAATATCACCCCAGACTGAAGTGTCATACTGAATTAGAACCCCAGAAAATTTCTTGCAGCAGACCTCTGAATAGTGAGAGATTTGCCCTTTTCTAATGTATATTTGAAAGTCTTAAAACAACATATGTGTTTTATAATCATAAATATTTTAAATCCAGCTTTTTGTTTTCAAAATGCACAGGGACTTCCTGCTTTCTACTGATGTTATTTTAGTATACTAAAAACCTGAATGTTGGGGGAAGCAATTTCATTAAGAAACAAATCTTGTGAACGTAACTTTATGCAGTGTACACTCTCAGTGAATCCACAACTAAGTAAAGTAGAGATAATTGATATTCTAGTTTATGCAAGAGATAGCATGCAAAGTCACCTTTATTTTACTTGTTAATGTCAGAGTTTTCATGAAAATTCAATATTACAAAAAGTTGTTCCAACTTCTAAATGATATTACTGCTGTTACTGAGCTGCTATTTGTAAGAAAACCAAAATGCTGACATTCACAATATTTCTCCAAGTACACAATTCTTATGCTGCTTTTTCACACAGTATTGAAATACAGCAGACATAGGTCATTCTAAATCAAGGAAGGTTTTTCTGAGGATGTGCAACAAGACATTTTAAATTTTAGATTTTTAGTACCCTCTTCCATGTAAGATACATATAAACAGAAAAAAAATAGTATATCTCAATTCATATATTAAATTACTGTCACACATTCCTTGTGTACTTAAAGTCAATAAAACATTTCTTTTAATTTCCTGAATGATTTTTTTAATCATTGTGATTTAGCTTTGTGATACAAAAAAACTTGTCACAGTACAGAAATTATGTTATTATTTCACCTTTCTTTGGAGCAGACAAAGTTATTTGTAATTTGCCTTTATTGTGTTTCAGTTGGAATTTTGCATTTATTCTTGCCATGTGTCAGGACAATACCTAATCTTCCAGAAGAGAAAATGATCACCTTTGCAGTTATTTAAAATGCTGATAGTTTGAAAAGCATATTTTGGTAAGACATTTGTCTTCATAGGGAATGGTACACATTTCGATTTCTACTTGTGTTTCTGATATCCTCCATACAAATATTTGAGATCTGGCTTTAATTATACTGTAAAAGAAAATCCTATATTTCAACACTGTGCAATTTACTTTTAATTTAACAAGAAGATATATGTAAAATATCTTTAGCAGAATCATATAAATCTGTAATGCATCAATCTTTTTTATGTCTGTACCATTTGCAACAATTAAATGAGAAAGAGGAAACTGCTACTTTCTGAAGACAGAAAAATAAAATAGATTTTATGTTTAAAATTAATAACTGTTTCAGATGACTGAAGCAAAGCATTCAGTGAAGAGCCTCATGGCAGACAGAGCTTTTCTTTAGGGATACTGTTCTTTTTATGCTATGGACAGATCAAAAAGAGGGCTAGTGTCAGAATGCTTTCTTTTTCACAGAATCACTGAGTCACAGAATGGTAGGGGTTGGAAGGGACCTCTGGAGATCATCTAGTCCAATCCCCTTGCCAAAGCAGGTTCACCTAGAGCAGGCTGCACAGTACCTTGTCCAGGCAGAATCTAAATATCTTCAGAGAAGAAGACTACACAACCTCCTTTTTGGTGAAGAAGATAATGAAATGGCACCATGTATCAAAGCTGGGTCTGGTGTGTGAAGTTATCCACAACAGAATTAAAGTTTTACTGCTATACTGATGCCAGGGGAGACATTGGCCAATGGGATCCCTGTGACTACAGAATCCAGGGAAGGAGAAGCAAAGAGGCACAAGGATAAACAGTTTTTAAAATGTAGTGCTTACATCTTTCAGTCCTTCTGTGAACTCCTTTGAATTACTGACAACATGGGACTGGTTATGGAGTAAGAGAGACTGTGGTGCTGCTTTGCAAAAGAAACATTAAATCTACTCCTAATTATAGATTCTGAGTGGGCATGCGGCAGGAGGCAGCTGTGTAAGGTTCAGCTGATGTTTAAGATCACAAGCCAAATTACTTAGCCTTCATATCTCCCAAAATACTGAACACAAATGGTCATTTCAGGAGTTTAGAGTCAGATATATAAAGTTTAGATTCACAGTTGGCCTCATTAAACCTACTGCAACTGCTGAAATATCTGTAATACTTTTAAGTGGTCTTGAATCAGGCTATAGATGTCCATCTTATCCTCAAGCAGAAAAGCTGCTGACATCAATGAAAATTTTGCCCTCCTAACAAGTCAAAGATTGTCTTTAATTCTTCACTTGAGCCGTGTTTCTGCTGTCCTCTGATTGCAGAAAACACCTAATAGTCTTTTTTCCTTTTCCCCTAAGGGAAGTTAGTATTCTAGATTTCAGAATTTTAAGGGACTCATTTGTGTAATTAAATGCAAAATAGCATACTGTAGCATTTAGAAGGAATTTTCTAAATTCTTCTGCACTGGCCTAATCATGTTTGTATTGATGTCAATGGGAGTTCTACCATCAGCAAGAACAGAAAGAATCCATCCCTAAAAGCTTTTCAAAGCCTACCCTGTAGCTATTTTTCGATGTAAGATGAAAAATACAGCAAAGCAGAATCTTGTTTACACCAAGGTCTCTTTCTATCAGGCTAGATATTTAAAAGACCATTAAACATGTACAAATGTAATATACAAGTTCATTAAATCCCTTCTCCTTCTATTTCCTCATGTAGACTGTACAGTAAAAAGGAAGCTTAAGACAAATTAAACTCTGGTCCACAGGAATTCCATATTTTTAGGTCAATGCAATCTGAAATTACTGCTTTGTAAAATCCAGTTCGGAAGCCTCTGAAAATATGTTTATATTTAAGGCTATGCTGATCTCTGTGAGTCATAAAAACAGGAGAGTTCAGGTATTTCATTTCAGAGCAAGACCAAGGAAAGGTGCACCTTGCTGTGGACTTCTGCCTGTAGCTATTTCCAGGTGAGCAGATAAATCCTCTGAGCTGTTTTGACCCAGCAGCCAAAGCAGATGGGAGATGCCTAGTCAAGTCCTTGTTTTCTATAATGACAGCTATAGATAACAACAAACTTGAACTGTACTGAACCATCTAAACAGGTAGAGCTTCCATACCCGTATTGTGTACTAATAGGAATGCATAAAGAACTTTACATTACTCCAGCGCTTCATTAAGCTGTATCTGTTGAGGGGTCAGCTGGGTCCCAGTGACCGGCAAATGAGAAGTCTGTGGAAATGCATTGCCGCCTTCTCAACTCCTGTTGAGAAGTCTCCTGGCTGGCTGGCTACTTTGACGCCTGTATTAGGTTTATGTGGCAAGATTTTTGTACCAGGGGGGCTGCAGGGACAGCCTCTGGGAGAAGGGACCAGGAGCTGCCTCCATGTTGAACAGAGCCACTTCCAGACAGCTCCAAAAGGGACCCAATACTGCCCAAAGCTGAGTCAATCAGTCAGCAACACCGGTGGCATCTCTGTGATATTTAAGAAAGGGTAGAAAATGCTGCACCACTGCTTAAGAAACAAGAAAATTTGAGCGAAACTCAAGGAAGAAGGGGGAGGAGGTGCTCCAGGAGCCACAGTAGAGATTCTCCTGCAGCCCATGGAAAAGACCATGGTGAAGCAGGTTGTCCCCCTACAGCCCATGGAGGACCACGGTGGAACAGATATCCACCTGCAACCCATGGAGGACCCTATGCTGGAGCAGGTGAATGAGACCTGAATAAAACTGCAGCCCTTGGAGAGCCCATGTTGGAGCAGGCTTTCTGACAGGAGTTGCAGCCCATAGGGGACCCATGTTAGAGCAGTCCATTCTGTAGAACTGTACCCCATGAAGAGGATCCATGCTGGAGCAGTTCTTGAAGTACTGTAGCCTGTGGGAAGGACCCATGCTGGAGCAGGGGAACAGCATGAGGAGGAAGGGGCTGCAGAGACTAAGCATTATAAACCGACCACAATCTGCTTTCCCTATTCCCTTGCACCACTCAGGGGGCAGGAGGTAGAAGAGTCAAGAGTGAAGTTGAGCCTGGGAAGAAGGAGGGTAGGGGGAAAGAGTTTTAAATTTTCTTTTTATTTCTCACTATCTTACTTTATTATTAATTGGCAATAAATTAAATTATTCTTCTCCAAGTCAAGATTGTTTTGCCCTTGATGGTACTTGGTGAGCTAGCGCCCTGTCCTTCTCTCAACCCACAAGATTTTTCAGCTTATTTTCTCTCCATGTCCTGCTGAGGAGGGGGAGTGAGAGAATGGCTTGATGGGCGCCTGGCAGCCAGACAAGGTTAACCCACTACAACACCATATTTCCACTGTAAGTAGATAGAGTCTACAAATGAAGCTGCATTAATCATGACAAATCTTCAGTGAATGACTAACCAGGCTCCTAGTGGGGCCCTTTTCAGTTAGGCCAAAGAGCGGGTGCATATCCTGAGTCTCTGAACGGACTGAATCTTGTTATTATCTTTATGAATGCTCAGTGCATCAGGAACACAACAGCGATCTGATTATTTTCCCCAGTAGCAATCAAGGGATTAGTAGTGTATAGACAGAGATGGAATCTGCATGGAAATTTGTCCATGCTGCGTTCTATTAGAAGGTGCTGCTGTGCAAAATTTGTTGCTAATCATGTGGCCAAATTGCAAGAGACTGCAGAAAGAATAAATTGATAAACAGAATAATAAAAGTAATTTTAATTATTAAACTTCATTATTATCTGCCATTCATCACTGCCACAAATAAATATAAAAAAGAAAAAAATCCATATGTTCCACGAACTCTAATTTAATTTTGCATACTAAATTAGTGCAATACAGAATGTTTAAAAATATGAATAATCACAAAATTACTATCCATTTTCAACAGGCAGTATCTAAATTTTAATACAGACAGCTATTACTGTTAACCTATGCTTTATGTTGACTGAAACACAATAAAACCTCAAACGGGTATTATAGACACAGTCTCAGTTATCAGCCACTAATGATGCTAAATGATGAATTGCTACATTTTTAATTGAAAAATCAGAATCCAGTGTTTTCATTATCTTTCTCGGAATATTTTGTATGCTCACTATTGTTCTTCCAATTAGTCACTAACAAAGAGGCACTGTTTGAAAAGATATAGGAAATGGTGACTCATATGTGAGAGGTAATTCTCTCTATGCTGCCTGGGAAAAAATGTTTTCTTGATGTTAGTTATGGTTGTTTTCCATAATTTTTGCAAGACAGTGAAGTGACTGTGTCACCATAGCACCGAAATCTTCTCACTAAATAAATGTAGACTATGGAAGTACTATGAAACATTTGTTCATGAAGGTTCTAGGGCCCTACTGATCTAGATATGTAACTTCATCTCTGTTGATTACTATTAGTGAATCCTCTCCTCAGTTAAACCTCATTATTTACATTTCTCCAAAGTGGTGAAACTTATCTCAATAAAGATCTGTTTAATTACTTCCTTAGATGTCTTCTTCTTCATAAAGAAACAACAGGGAATATACTAGTTCAGCATAAAGTAAATTATTTTATAACTATCATTATCCTGTTCACAACTGAGCAGGGTAACAAACACTCTTCAAAGACTGAAAGTAGAAAGATAAAACAGTTCAGTACCTCAAAAATGAAAGATTATACTGAATAATCCAGAGACCCCTTCCAATACTTGTAATCATGCGATTCTATTCATGGGATATATTATCATGGGGCAAAATAACTTAGATGAAACTAGTGGGTGAATTTGAGCAATACTAAGAATACATATAGTCTTGAGCAAATTATTGCCCTCTATTTTTTTTTCTTTTTCTCAGAATGGCTTTCATGCTAGAGATGTATATATCGTTTTTGCTTCTTGCTAACCAAAGGTCTGAGGTTCTTGGTCTTTCTGAGACAAAACATACAAGTCCATTGCAGCACTGTTGCTAAGCTCTTGTCCAATATTCAGAGTACATTCCAACAAGTCATTCCTAGAATACAGAGCATCAGTTAAATACTTTGTTAGCTGAAGAGTCCAGTTTCTTGTAACACAGAGGGAACCAAACAAAGGGGACAAGCTATATATTCTCTGATACCAAGACTGTCTGTTGTGCTAGTTTCTGTGGCTTATGACCACAACAGATCCCATTTCTGCATGGTTCTTAGCTTCCATACTGTCTTCAGTGTCCACTCAACTCTAAACTCCATTGCTTGAAAAATGCCATGAAAACTTCTCTTACCCAAATTAAACCTGATTAAACAAGGTTTCTCAAAGTAATAAGGTTGAAAGACAACCGTGACAAATTTCAAAAGGACCTTTGCAGAATGAATGACTTGGCAGTAAAATGGCAGATGGTATTCCGTGTAAGTATAAGTAAAGTTATAGAAGTGGGGAGAAACAGTCATATTTTCTTAGATAAAATAATGAACTCTATGCTGACAAACATGTAGTGTGTGGAGTCATGACAAATGACTGCATGAAAATAGCTCAGTGCTTAGCAGCAGTCAAAAAATCAAATCAAATGTTACAAATTGTTAGGAAAGGGATAGAGAACAAACCAGAAAAGATTACTATGCAGCTGTATAAATTCATGATCAACAAAGATGATCAAAGGTCCTTAACAACAGCTTCTTTATGGTGGCTGATTAAATAAGCTGGGACTTTCCAGCCTGGGAAAGAGATCACTAGGAATTCTACAGAAATCATCAGTGGCATGGAGGATGATAGGGAGTAACTACTTGCTGCCTCTTCCACTAAAAGAGCAAGTGACCATTAAATTAAGACAGTGAAAGCCAAGTCCGAAATTAAGAGATGGATTTCATTGCCACAGGAAGATCTGTAAACTACTTGGAATATTTGGAAGAACTGCTATCTCCATATTACTAAGTAGAAGAACCATAACATACTTAGGAAACTCTAAATGGAAAATTGTCAGAAGCTGGGAGGATAGTACCATCACATATACTTGCCCTATTCTTATCCTTCTCTAGATGAACTGGACCTGATGGCTTGTGGCTTTTTCTGTCCTGTTTGATTTCTAAGATACGTCCTTTCCGAGTCCTTTAAAAATTTCCTCTGACTTTTGGAAGTGTCAATGCTAATAACTGGACTTCATGACTTTAATCAGCTTGGAGAGACAGGTGTGATATCGGTACCCACCCTCAAAACAGGGATTGGGATTCCCATGGTGGACATGGCTCTGTCCTTTATAACATTTCCAGAGTGCCCGGTTCCTTATCCCCTGTCTTTTTACTTCTCCCTCCCACTTTTTCGACATGAAGGAATCTGAAGCAAAGCTTTGATTTTCCTGAATCCTTCTCTATCTTCCTGTGAGTTTTCCCTATGGGAGTGAAGCAAATAGCACTTACCTTATTATTTCATTTGAAATAACCTGAACTGGATTTATGTACACCTTGAAATGTACTCCACTTGTTCCCTCAACACTGTTGCGTAGACATAATATAGCGGTGTGCTGCAGGGAGGCAAATGACTTAGGCTGTGAATAAAACAAATTATATTAACCCAGGGGCACAGCAAAGAGCATTGTTTTAATTACTGCAGAACAGAGTGTATGGGAATGATTTACAGTAGGACAGTCTTACAAATGGTACAACTGAGAACACAAGGTGGTGCTATTTATGCTTAACATCAAGGATGTATAAGCTGGATACTGCCTGCTGGCATTTGGCATTTCCCCATCAGCTTTCTATGGCTTTGTACTAGGTGGGAAATGCAAATGAGTCCCATCCTCCTTCTCATGTTCAGGTTCTAATGACGAGGGGACATTTCCTTGGCAACAGCTATCTGAGTTCAGCTTGACTGGAAGGGCATGTTAATTTGTCCTTGTCATCTCTTGAAGACAGGACAGCAGCGTTAGATGTTTTGCTTCACCAAGTACCACAGGGAAATTCGGTATTATAAGAAATGACACACTTGACTGTTTCTGGATAGGATGAGGTTAGGAGCCAAAGCAGCAAACACTTACTCTCTAGTATTCCCCAGACTAAAGAACTGCCTTAGAAGGATTTAGGATACCAGGTGGCATGGTAGACAGCTGATATTTTGCTTTTTCACCAGCTTGCTCTATGAAGTCAGGTTGTGCTTTCAGTTGTAATTAAGCAAGGTCATTATCAAGAATAAAATAATAGCTTCTGTTCAGCTGGGTGAACCACTTTGAATTTCTCCACGGATCGTAGATCTCCCACTGCAACAACTTTGCTGAAAAACTGAGGAAGTCATTGTCCAAAGAAAAAGTGGAAGGTTATCATGAGTGTTGCTTGGAGGAGAATGGGATATTGGTAAAAGTTGATTACTTCACTGAAATTAAGTGCAATCAAATCACTGCATTCATTAACTGTTTATTCCTCCAGC
>Ga0181612_116657_pt1 | contig 13225 bp, 7 predicted proteins | sample HoacroProtozoa21_FD_119630 | JGI IMG/M metagenome (GOLD analysis project Ga0181612, IMG submission 119630) | Hoatzin crop microbial communities from Cojedes, Venezuel. Combined Assembly of Gp0051906, Gp0051904, Gp0051908
CCGGGATGGAGGTGAGGCTGACCGGCCTGTAGTTCCCTGGGTCCTCCTTCTTGCCCTTTTTGAAGATTGGAGTGACATTGGCCTTTCTCCAGTCCTCGGGCACCTCTCCTGTCCTCCAGGACCTCTCAAAGATGATGGAGATGATGGCTTGCTGTAAAACACTGCCTAGTGGGTCTGCCATAGCTATGCCACCTCCTGCACTGGCTGCATGTGGCTCTCCCTGTACTCGTAACATTCCTGTGTTCTCCACAGCTCTTTCAGAAGCTTGTTTGGCTGAATAGAGCATGCATATCTTCTGAAGGCACCCAGGGCAAATACAAAAGCATTGAGGGGGCCTGGTAGAAGAAAAGCAAACTGCTAGCCCAGGGTGATCATAAGTGATGTGGAGATTTCAACAGGGATCAATACAGCCCACCCTTAATGTATGCACCCTTAAAGGGACAGAAAGTATTGGCAATTGTATGTCAGGCATGACTCTAAACCAGGGTCTGTGACAGCAGCAGACCTGCCCTGATCAGGCTGCCCAACAGCCCTCCATCCACCCCTCTCTCTGTGTCTGTCCCCGAATTCTGAAGCCCAAACGCCAGCCCCATCCAGATGGGTTTTAACACAGTGCTGCTCTGATCTGCTGAAATGCTGAATTATAGCTGCTTAAAGCCTGGGGTCTGCTGAGCTGGGCCCTGCAAACTCCCATTTTTCTCTTTTAATATATGAAAGAAAATGGCTTAGGCAATGCTTTCTCTGAATGGACTAGACATATTAAGGCGTTTGGTATATGGTGAACAAAAGTGTCTGAAACTGAAGGTTTGTCACTTTGTTTCATTACAAACTGTATAGTTACAGCTTTATTTCTCAGATGCAAATAGCTGTAGGCTGGAACTTGGTAACAAGATCTCTGACAAAAAGTGCATTTTTGTTTTCTGAACCCGTTTTTTGGTGCCCATTTTTGTATTATGCATAAAGAAATAAGGGTCTGCTGTTAGAGACGCTTTTTCCATCCTTATGTAAAGGAAAAGAGCTGACAGCCTTTATTTAAAGATGAACTGTCTTAGTAGTGCAGACTTGTGGCTGACCCCTTAATGATTTTAACATAGCTTTAGGAGTGTGAAAATAGAGCTATGGGCTAAACCTATACTGTCAAAGGAAAAGAGCAATGAACTCCTCCTCAATGTGATATATACATGCGGTGGCTGGATATGACATATTTTTCTCTTTGCTTTTACAGTGCTGTCTTTGTTAAACTGACAAGATGTTATGTGGAAATAAACACACGCAGTGCAGCCATCTGTCTGTCCAGCGCACTGCACTTCCCAGTGGGATTCTCGGCTGCGCTTGTACCTGCAAAAACCTGACATGCAAAATTGTGGGTGGGAGATAAGTGGGAAAAAAAAAAGTTTATGGCAGAAAGCATTAAGGCAAATCACTTTGTTGTTACTCTTGTTCTAGACTATCTCTGTCCTCTAGTGGAAAATCTCTCCTTCAAAACTAGATTTTGGCCTGACGGTAAATAGCTCCTCACTTTTCTGTATCATATACATATTTATTTTTTTCCCTTTACTGGCAGAGGGGATTCTTTGACGCATTTTCTCCCACAGAGTCTGTTTTCCAGTTTCTATGGCCATGAACAGCCAGAGAAGCAGGGTTCCCAGGAACTGGAGAAAAATGCAGTTGGTGATAGCTTAGCACAGTGTTTCAAAGGAATAAATCAATTATTCTGACTAATAGATCACACAGGCTCTGACATAAAGTTCAGTTCTCGGACTTCACGCCTGGCTGCGAATAGTTGGAATTTGGTAAAAGGACAGTTTTTCTTCCAGGATTACCTCAGTCTGACCAGGCTGGTGAGAAATCTGCTGTCAGTTTAAGAAGTTCATCATGCTCAAAACTAAAAAACAAAACAAAATATCACAGAAGATAGAAATGTTAGCAGATCTTTGCTTTTTCCTGACAGTTTCTTTTATGTTCTTCCAGGAGGTGTGGTGGACCATTCTGCCCAAATGTACATTTGCCAGGAACTTAAATCACCTTCACAAGCCCTGTCTGAGATCTGGAGGCTGTTCCCTGGCAGCAGATTCAGGGCTGGGGTGGATTCTCTCAGGGAAGTTCATTTTGATGTTAAACACCTAAACTGAACCTGAGAATGCTTGAGAGCTGTGACCAAAAGCTCCTGAGAGAAGAGACAAGATAGAGCGACCCAGGAGGTGCCTTGTTAGCCCTCAAGGAGTGCTACAGCACAGCCTTAGGGGACATGGGAACTGGCAGTCAGGAATGGACGCAAGGGTATTTTACATCCAATTCCTTGTTTCTGAAGGTAGCCAACTTCAGAGGATGATGAAAGACATTTTCCTAAGGCACAGTGAACACACATCCCTGTGACAGTTTAACTTCACTCCCAATTGTAAAAGCTTCAGGCGATCCAACAGCCCTTGCTATTTTGTATTTTTCCCTTAAATATGATAAAGCTGTACTGAAGACAAACAGAACTTTTCAGTCTGATATTGTATTCACTGGTGAATGTTGATTTACTTCAGTTGAACCAATGCACAAGCTCACATCAAATTCCTTGGTTAGGAAAAAAGCACACAACAATTAAATGAGAGAGACCTTATGTTCTCGAAATGAAACACTCTGACTTGCTGTTCTGAAACCATTTCACATTGAAGCTCACCTAGCTTTAATATCAAAAGATAGAAAGACCTTCACCATCTCCTTCCCAAATTCCATAAGCTTTGAGTTTAAACCAAAGCTAACAAACTAAAAACAACTATTTGTGCACTGTTGCACTGGATGCACTACTCATCTGTAAGTTTCTCCATTTCTCTATACCTTATTAGATTTTCAGTCTTAATGCCATCCTGCAGCAATGAGTTCCACAGTTGAATTGAACATGTTAAGAAAGTATTCTCCTTCCTCCCTCCCTCCCTCCCAACTAAGAGCCTGCCTTGAACTTCAAAGCTGGTTTCCTCAGTGTACTTAAATAAACTGCAATCTTGTAAGGGAATATATGCATACGTGATTTAGCTCAAGGTGCGTAATAAGAACGTAGGAGCTCAAACGCATTTGGTTCTGCGGGTCTGTGCTTTAGATAGCTGTTCCTATAAATTGAAATTTAAACCTCAGCTCAAAGAGAAAACAAATCTCAAAATCTCAGTATGAAGCAGGAAGCACATTCATCTGACCCACAGAAAACTCTTCTTGGGACACTGCATTGTGCTCAAAAAGTGAAATATTTTCCAGTGAACAGCAGCTCAGAGATAATTATTTTATAATGTTACCTGCTCTACTTGGGTGCGTTTTCTGCTCGTTCCTTTCTACTGCGTCAATGCCTCTGTTTTGCTGTGGTCTGGTTACTACTCAGGGAACAGTGGGCATCTTGCACAGCTATTTGTGCAAAGCTGAATTTGGATGTCAGCAATTTGTTGGTGTTATCGCCTGCTGCACGATAGGGATGTTTTCTGCAGAGTGACAGCTGAGTAATCTCTCACTGCATGTACCTCAGATTAAGAAAACCCTGAAAATCTCATGTCTCTAATGACTGCCAGGCAAGAAACCATAAGGAGACAGCAACCAGCTTGAATTCTGGAGATAAACTAAATAATTACCTGATGGTTATTAATAGCTTATTAACAGAAATTTAATTTTACCATTGCAGCTAGAATTTGTACGAAAATGTTTGAAGAGCAGCGACAAAGGTTTCGCTCCCTGCCATGACAACCTGCAATGCCCTTGAGAGAACATAGCAGTAAAATCACAAAAACTCCCAGCATGTGAAAGGGTAAAAGATAACCATGGGAAACGTGAAAAGAAGGGAATTGGTCCCACATGCACAGACATTTTCATGCAGAAGCCCAAAGACAAGCATCCACTCTAGGAAGCCAGAGCTAACACAATATTCCCGAGACATTCTTTTGCATTAAAGGAAGTGTATACATACACACACAAATGCATGTGTATGTATATATCTATATTTCTTTTCAAGTTACAAGAGTTATTTCCCATCTTCAGTCATTTAGGGAGAAATCATCCCTGTGATTCAGGACAGACGGGCCACCTGCTATTTAGTCATCACAGCTTTTGGGTTTGCCATGAAAGCAGCAGTAGCCAGATCTGAGCCTCAGCACAGACTGACCCAGGCCAGCCCCTTGCTCTCTTCCCACAACACCATGGCTTTCAGGCAGCAGAATGCAAAAGTTTCTTTTCTTTTTTTGGTACGAATAGGTAAAATATTTAAGCTTTGAAATAACTGATTACCCTCCCTTTGAGCTATCCCAAGGACCCTTTCAAAGAAAGTGACAGACGATTACTGATAACCCAATATATTTCTAGATAAGCAGAAGGAAAGCAGTGAGGCTTTGAAGAGGGTGCCTGTGCCGGGCTGAACAGGAGCCCGCCAGGAAGCGTCACATCCCTGCCACCTTGTGACAAGCCGCTACAACTGCAAAACCCCAAAGCCTACAAGCCCTGGAGCTTTCAGATGGACTTGGCTGTCCTCCACGTTGTCCAGAGGGAAAGCCAAGGGCAGGGGTTCACCCCCAAGGGTTCACGCCGAGCCCAAGGCAGGGATTAAGTCACTAGCATGATGTCTGGGGACTGGACCCTCTCTGTGGGTGACAGTGTCTTGCCCTCTCCCTGCACCTGAGGTATATTTTGCAAGCCTTGTTTTGTCAACATCCAGGTGCTGTGTTAGGAACTCGCAGGGCTCGAGGCTCTACAGATGTCTGGGCTGCCTGGACAAGAGGAGAAATACTCCCACCACGGGGAATGGGACCTCAGAAGTTTCCACAACAAGGCAGCGAGAGCAGTGGTCCTTACTGGAGAGCATAGGTATCATTTTTCAGTGGTTGGCTCTGCTTTTCCTGCTAGAGAGAGCTCTGCAGAGTATTTCATACTTGGCTGTTTAAGAGAGGGGAAAAATAGGTTAGCCAAGTTTTTTATCCAGACTTATCTGATGTTTTTGCCTGCTTTGCCTCTTCCTGACTTCCTTGTCCTAAGAAAACAGTTGCCTTTGGCCTTCGGAGGGGAACTTTTATGTAATGCTTGAAAAAAACACAAAAAAGTGTCTTATTTTTAAAGCCTCAGCCAAGGAGACACATTATCACAGCTTCTCCATCCCCACTACATGCAGAGCTGTGGCACCAAGCCAGCATTACTCCTTCTCCATTTCATTCCCAAATCTGCTGGGAGAACTGAAGGTTACTTTGGTTTTCCATTGTTCTAGTTTTCCTCCAAATGATCTTTTAGTGCCATTAGCCCTTGACAGAAAGGGCCTTCCTGCCTCACATGCTGTGTGACAGGTTACACAAGCTGCAGCAGCCTTAACTCCACCTGGGGAGGGTTTTTTTCTTCCACTGGTGCCTGGCTGTCCCAGAGGAAACCCAGCTCTGCTGTGCTGGTGGCTGCACGCATGCTGGGAAGAAGCCATTGCTATCATGCACAACATGCATATGGGTTTTCAATGGTATTTAGGCACTCAACTTCGCTCCAGCTGAACTTGACAGAGCTGGGCACAGAAGCGGATTTGTGCCTCTGATGCTATAAAGGATGAGAGGTTGTCTCTGGGAGACAGGTGCATGATCATCTTTAATATTTCCTTTACAGAGATAAACACCCAAAGGAAGATATTTTTCATTCCAAGAGTTTTCCAGTGGTAGTTGAATGCAACAAAATTTCAGTGCAGGGAAACAGAGTCATCAAAAGCATGCTGGCTAAGGCTAAGTGCGCATACAGAAATTATGATGACCATAGTCAACTGTCTGTTGTCACGATTTAGGTTAAGTTGGTGCCCATTACCTTGGTGAGGTCACTGGTGGCTCCACAGGATATTGACAAGGCTGCAGGGAATATAGCCAAATAAGGGGACTGGCAAATCTCATTGACAAATAAGAAAATGCAGTTGAAAAAATTTGCTCTGCTCAACATCACAATGATCAGCTTTCCACAGATATTGCAACAGGTTGGTTTTACCATCAATGAGAAGACAAAATATGTGGCTATATAGTCCTGAAAGTAACCAGCTGAGTAAAGGAAGAAAGAGAAAGGTGAAGAGGTTCACCATCATTGCTGATGTAAGAACAAGGGTAGCAAGTCAGAGTATCAGAGTTCAAAACAACAGAAGGAGACAGTTATTCATTAAATGGCTTGGAGGCCTACAGAAGTCATTGCTGGAAGACGGTGTGAACACAAATGTCTTACATAGGTTGAAGGGGACACTCAAAAACATGTAGAGAAGAAATTCTCTACGAGTCACTAAATATATAAAACCACATCCCCATCAGGAAATTCTTGAATGAAAAATAGTTATACGAAGAGGGAGCAGTATCATATATGTTTGCCCTTTTCTTTCTGTCCTTCATACAGGATTTTAGATACTTTTTAAAGATTAAAAATAGTCTTTTAAAATAACATTAAGCAGTATCAAAAGTATTATTTTTACACTATTGCAGAAATAAGAATTGCCAACAATGGGGCCATGTCAGTCTTTATGGAGTGGAGCCACAGAAACCTGTAACAGAAATTTGATAGGATAAGTCACTCCACAGTGAGTGCAAACTTCCATATGAATTGCCAGTTCAGCTTCTCTACATTAGAAATCTAACTAGGACAAGCCAACCTCGGGCATCACAAATGGCAAGATAGTAAGAGACACATTGAGGACATGCCTTAAGAATATCACAAATAGAACTTCTACATCAAGCAGTAGTATGGATGCAGCCTTAAAAAGCACTACACAAACCAACAGACAAGTTGTCCAGATCTTACATAATAGTATTCAAAAGCTTAAACAGAATAGGACACAACTAAAACAACTAGCAGACATTGTCAAATACCCTATATATTTGAGACTGAGGAAGGACAAGGGGGAAGAGAAGGTGACTAGTCCCTATGCTTTCCAGTGGGGCAGGTTCCATGAAGAATTATATCCCTACAGCCAAATGCGTGTTTCTTACTTGACTGTTGTTCAAGTATATACGAGGAGTCACCAGATTCTGGGTGGATTTTTTTGATACATAGTCTGGACATTTCCCGATACAAAGTCTGGAATAAAAGCATGTTAGGTGTTTTATTTAACTGTACTTCTTACGTCCCTTGAATCGTGGTCCCCTTGAACAACTGCATTGTGTCAGGTAGTGAGTGGGTTTTGGATCAAATCTTAGTAGCAAATAGTAAATTGCAACAGTTTACTAACCCATTGCAAATTGTTTTACACCTGCACACCTCAATCGCCAAGACTTCCAGTGCAAGAATCTACGGGAAATGAAAACCTGAAGAAACAGCACATCTGCAGCTCTTTCACCTAGCCAGGCCAACACTGCCAGGCTGGAAAATAGGATTTTGTTGGGGTGGGTGCGTTACATTTTTGGAAGTACAAAACTATGATTACTTATCCTTTTCCATTTTCATCTTTTAGATAATACATGTCTTTCATAGGGAACCAAATTCTTACATCTGGGTACAAAGATTATATCTTTTCAGATGTCATCTTGAGGCAATCAAAACAACTAGTCAGTGGCAGGAGTAGAGATTGGCAGATTCAGTGGAAATAGTGCACACAGAAGCTCTAGTCCATCATCAAAGGAATTAAAGGATATCAGACAATGAGTACAGCATGCTTAAAGTGCAGACATAATGAATATACCTCAAAATTTTTTATTGAGCTATGTGGTCTCTCTGTGAGCAGCTGGCTTGATAAAACAACAAAAACCATATAAGTGGAAGTGATATTCGATTGCACACCTACACCCTTGCTTATGGATTTATTGCTTATGAAAAAAGCCAGTTAGATTTGCTGTAATGGGATCAATATGTCAGGCTCAATTTATAGATATATTTTTAAAATATATTTTGTCATATATATTACAAATATCTAATTGGATAAATCAGTGCAGACAACAGTGCTGTGGAAAGAACCATTCTTTCTAAAGTCTATCCAGTGTTAATTTGCTCTTGTAGGTTTGTAGCACCTGACATCTTTGCAGTAATGGTCTGATGTATCAAAGCAGGCACACAATTAGTGTTAAAGACATTTATAGACTGTCCATTCATATTCAGCAAACATGGCAGCACCAAGATTTAAGCAGTGAGTTAGTAACAGTGCTACAATGAACTCCTGAGGGATTTTCCACTCACAGAAGCTGCAGACCACTTTCCACTTAAACAGTTAAGTAACTCCATGCTAGGAGTACTTTTGAAAGCCTCCTTCAACCTCTAATCAGAAGAAACAGACCCACTTGGAGAGCTGTTTTTTTAAAGCCTATCAGAATCCATTTGAATACATTGTTATCCCAGCACAAAGTAGGAGCTTGAAAACAGCAGACCAGCTGGTACTTCTTAGCTTTTTCTATGCATCTTAGCTGTGTCGAGATAGGCATCTGAGGACAAATACATACACCCTGAAGATGTATTTCAAGAGCTTTTGGATGGATAATTCATTAAAATAGTCCTTGCATGGAGGGTAAAAGCAGGTCACAGGCACTGCTTCTGAACTAAGCAGCAAGTACCCGTTCATTTGCTTTCTTAGTAGGATCAAATAACAGAAGTGTTAACGCAGTGTTTGGTATCTACAGGAAAAGCAGCAGAAAAAAAAGAAAAAAGCTACGGGGATCGGAAGAAGGGCATGACACAGAGGTGTTGCAGAGTCCTTGCTGTTTCATACAAGAAGTCCTACAAGTGACAGTAGGTGCTTGGGGTCTGTGTATGTTAGTTTGAAATCAGTGGATCAGCATAATTGAAGATGCTTGGTTCTACCAGTGAAGGTTAATAGAGGTTCTTTAAATAATAGGCTCAGAAAGGTACAAGTTGTCTCTGTCCCCATGCTGAGCCAACTAGAGGCCAACAAACATAGCCTATACTGTCCTGGCTTGGGGCTAACTTGCCTTGCATTGCAACCTTCTCCACTTGGTAAAGCGACAGTGACAATCCCCTGTGCTACCTGACAGTGTCCATAGCACTTCTAGCCAGGGTCTAAGCCTTAAATATCCCTTGTTCTGGAATTCAAAGGCACATTACAGCACAGTTTATATGTGGCGTGAGTGGAGCTTAGAGCCAGAGCAGTCATGGGTCCCATTATTCTCAGCTTTGGTGTGGGAGGATTCACACCCCATTGACTTCTGCTTTGAGTACAAGACTTTCAAGCCCTGTGAACAGCAGAGATGCTTTCTAAAGCCTTCCCGCCTTTGTTAGCACCAGCTCAGATTCATGCAACCCTGCAAGCTGCAGGTGATCAGCCACCAGCAATGGATTTAATGCCATGGAAATTACACCACTTAGATTAGATTGGGGCCTGATGACATTGTGTGAAGAATGCCTATGGTGACCAGCAACTTGTCTGTCTTACGGCTGCTTACAAGCAAGAAGAGATTTTGTCTGTCCCACGATATTATTCGCTCTTACATTTTACAGAATGCTTAGCCACGGAATCTTTACAAGGAAGGGATGTTTGAAGACTCCTACTGAGAACAGAAGCTATCCAAGGAAAAAGAAAACTGTATCTAATGCCTTTGAAAAATCACATAGGAGCAGGCTGCAGAAATATTTCTCCCAGCATGACGGTTTAAGAAAGAAATAAATGAAAACATAGTGTAAAAACGGAAATAAATTCTAGATTCAATGTGCTGGGATGGACGAGATCCTTAGATCTCCTCCTTGTGTAAAAGTTTGAGTTGCCCTGTGTGAACATGTGCAGGATGGGCATTGCACAGCTCAGGTGACAGGCCTGCTGGCATAGCACAGCAATGAGGGGAACGGAAGAGTTGCAAAAGAGGAAAGATAACTTCCTTTGGGAGGATAATTTTTTGGTTTTCTATTAGCAGCCATTTCAGGAAGGAATGGTTTTGCTCTTACCTTGGTCTTAGTTGAAGGTGCTTTACTGTGCAGAGTGCAGTAAGAGTACTGAAGAAACCAAACTGACCCCAGAGCTGTGCAGCTCCTGCCCAGACACTGTGTGTTCAACATGGCTGTGTACATATACCTGGTACACAGATAGTTCTTTGGCAGAGCATATAGGACCTACAGGGAAAAAGCCGGTCTTAAAGAGCACAAAAACACACAAGTATTTCTGTAGTAAGAACAGATATGCTTCTCCTCACCAGATTTGACTACGTGAGGATTTTTCCAGCAGATGGCAACAGCAGACCAGTTTGTAATGCAAGGCCAACGTTTGCAGGTTGTGAAAGCTCTGTGCTGTACCAAACGCACCTTCCTCAGATCTGCTGCTTCCACTCCCAGTAACATGCCTGCTTAGTACCCTAGGGCACAGTTCATATAGAGTGCAGAAGAAACTAGCGCTGCAGACAACTGCAGCACAAACTCTGGAGGCTCTTGGTTTCTGACCTCATGTTTACAGGCCTTAAAACATAGCCTCTGCATTTCGAACAGCCTAAAAATATATCTCTTCCCAAACAAGCATAATTTATCTCCTATATATCTTTTTGCAGAATAATACTGCAAGGGGTAATTAGATTTGGAACACATGAATCATAGAAAATACAAAGTGTCCAACCAGTGTTTTATCAAAAGGTAGCTCCTCCCTGCCATGTGCAGAAGCCAGGTTCATGGACCAAATTTTAATGACATTCTTGTCATTGCTTCTGAGCCATCTTAAACAGCTGCTTTTAGGAAGCGCTCATTATTGCCTCAGAAAGGTGATTACCCTGCTTGAAACTGTAGACTTAGCTCTTAGCCTCTGGAGGAAAGAGTTTTGCTGTGGACCCCAGGTGCTGCAGATGCTGATATCCATGGAATGATCAGGGAGACTCTGCCACTGAGTTCCACTTCACTCTGCCCACGCCCCAAGGAAGACATGGGAGTTATATGTAGTAATCATTACCCCTGCACTGTTGTTTTTCCATCAAAATTATGAGAGCATTATTGTTTTTAATAAATAGCAACGTTGCTTTGTCATTTGCAAAGTAAAATATGAATGAACCTCAAAGACATACAAGAAAAAATTACTGTTGAAGGCTCCAGTCTGTTTCTCCAAGAAAAAAAAAAAAAAAAAATCAAGCAACACATAGCTTTTTGCTTCAGCTGAAATATTGGCCAGATTCAGGCAGTGAAAATGACTGCTTAGGTGTAATTTGAAGCTTGGGGAGTACTGGAGAGGTGTGAATGGCTGTAAATGTCAACTGATATTCCTTGGAAAGAAAAAAAAAGTGGAAAGATTTAGTTCATAATGAATCCTTTGCAGAAATTACACAAGGGATGGGCAAGGGAGAAATTCCCGAGAGCCAAAGCCATGCTTCTGTGGGATCTAGGCTAGTGATTTTGCAGTGTGGCTGTACACAATTTAGTTTTCACTGAAATCTGTGAGTAGTGGCCATCCTTGGGCAGGCATCACATTACTTGTGGCTCAGGAGGAGACCTGGCTGTAAGAAATTTCAAGCCCCTGCAGGCTATCATCCCCAACCCTATCTCAGTTCTCAGGAAAAGGGTGATATTGGCTGTCATTATTACTGTTTGCTAAATAGAAGAACTGCTGCAATGTTCCATCCTCTTCACTTGGCTGATGCCTCAGTTGTGTTGCAGGCAAATGCCACAGTTCAGCTGTGTTTCACTTCCCCATGTGTTTGCTGTGCAGGGGACTGCAATGCTATTTTAACTCTTTTCTGCTCTCACACACTTCAAGAAAAAACAGTATGTTGAAGAACAAGCTGCCTTCTAACTGCCTTAATATCTTTTATCACTCATGGCAATGCATGACATTTACTTGCTGCACACCTAACTTATCTTTACATTAACACTATTTACAAATGATGGGAAAAAATCCAAATGCAATGGACAAAGTTTCCTTTTGCTCACATTTCAATACAGGAGCAGAGTTATCACCTTAGAAAGAACTCTCCTCTACCATTGGTAGATGCAAAAGAAAAAAATCCAACATATGAATGCCTGCCACACCACAGCACACAAATCTACTGCTTTTAATTAGATAGGCTGAGGGCTTTTCAGCTATTCTTTTGCTCTTCTAATGAGGACTGTGAAGTGTCTTTGAACTAGCTACAGACTTGAAAGGTTTAGTAAACAAGGATTCTTTATACTATTTCTGGTAAGAGCTTGTCCTGACTGATGCCTTCTTCCTCCTGAGGTTTAGACCAGTTGGATTTTTTTTAACCTCTGAAGCATTTCATAACATGGTGGGCAAAGTCCCAGCAATAATTAGACTGAATGAGCACTGGAAGCATAGACAAGAAATGGTTGGAAATCATTGCTGCTCTCAAAGCTGCACTGATGGGTTCTTAGGTTTTCATCATTACTCTCACATTTTTGAGGCCCTGTCCAGCAGTTCTGGTGCATACAGACCTTGGATCCTGCTGGAGCTTGGAGGCTGCTTGCTAAGATATCTACACAAGCTGTGCTGTGCTGCCACAACCCCCTGGGACAAATAAGCTCCTCCCTACTGCTGCTCCAGTATTGTGCCTACAGAAGCAGTGAGGGAAGGAGAGGAGTACAGGTTAGCATGATGGCAGTGTACAAACTGCCAAGTGTCACTCACATGTACTGAAGAGGAAATCTTATTTTTCAAAAGTTTCCATCATGACATACAAAACACTGAATACTTCCAAATGTGGCAATGATAGCCTGGCATGGTGCCCTGGGTCATGTCTTACATAGAGTTGTCTCCTGTACAGTATTCTTTATCCTCCTTTTACAGTTAATCACCAAAGCTACCTTAAATCGTAACAGCCAGACCTCTGTATGACCATGATTGCTCATGCTTAGCTCAGGGACCCCTTCCTATTCCTCAGGCTTCAGAAAATACTGAAAGCCTCATGTTTTCCTGATGGCTACCTACTTGCAGCCCTCTTCACACTGACTGAGAGATGATTACACACCTGAGAAAAAAGTTGAGTGAGACTCTAGCTCTGAAGGTGCAAGATCATTAGCCCAGAAGGTTTGAAAGCCTTCTGGTTACATCAAGCACACACTCAGCAACCTCCACAAGATTTATCTGGATGCTGAGCTAGAGAGGACTACTTCCATGCATTGGAATTGGTTCACACTGCATCTGTACTGCACGAAGGTGTTCCACTGGTCCTGGGTTAATACCACTGCCCTGGTTAGCAGAGGCTTGTGCACCCATCAGCATGGGCAGTCTTTAGTGCCATACCAGCCAGGAAGAGATTTGAATGAGCCATCTAAACTGTGTTAGCACTGCCATTGAAGCCTGGGCTTGAATCGCAAATTTTGACAGAGCAGTTCTACCCATATTTTCTGCTTACAGGTATAC
>Ga0181612_102568_pt1 | contig 13224 bp, 6 predicted proteins | sample HoacroProtozoa21_FD_119630 | JGI IMG/M metagenome (GOLD analysis project Ga0181612, IMG submission 119630) | Hoatzin crop microbial communities from Cojedes, Venezuel. Combined Assembly of Gp0051906, Gp0051904, Gp0051908
GGACCCCCCTACCTTCTAGATCCCTAATCCACGGAATTCCTCGAAGTAGGCCCTTGAAGAGGCCTAAGTTACTTCTCCTGAAGTCCGAGGTTGTGGTCTTACTTATTGCCCTGCTTCCTCCACGCAGGATCCTGAACTCCACCATGTCATGATCACTGCAGCCAAGGCTGCCTCCAACCTTCACATCCTCCGTACAACACAATAACGACAAGGCAGCATTAGCTCTTAAAAAACTTCAGAGTGACACTTTGATCTTTTACTATTTTAAAGTGAACTTCAAAATGGAATAGAGAGATTTGTTGCACATTTGCTCTACAAATGATGAACGGATCCATTCAAATGTGGATGTTCACTAAACCAATGGGAAAAGAGCAGTACTAAGGTTGCAGAGTCAGATCTTCCAAAGTTGGAAAATGTCACAGTTCAGGCTGCAACTTCAACTCAAACCTCTTGGGCATATGCATTATGACAGAAATTTTAATTAGTTCCCAATCTCTTTTTTTCCACAGGGCTACTGTTTTGCAGGATGGAAACACAGTATGCGTCACCACTGGTTGACCATAAAAAATAAGATTATGAAAAACATTGTTACATAGTCTATATATTATTCCTGAAACAAATCAGTGAAAGGTAGCTGGTGTATGTAAATTCTTTGCATTTGTATGTACTGTACATTATTGTGAAAGTTACTCTTCTCATGAGATTAATAGTGTCAATTACGCTGTCAAGGATGAGTGAGCCTGTCATGTGGGCTTTGACAGAACGCTTGGGTTGACTAGCTTCATGAGGATATCATAGCTTAATATTTACATCTGAGTAACTAACATTTTACAAACACTCTTTGAATTTTTTATGCTTACAGAACTGCATTCATAAATATGATTTGTCTTGCAAAAAACATTATAGCATATGTTCATTTACATAGGTTGCAGACATAATTATCAAATGAAGATTAAAACACCATTTTGCATTACTATGTGAACAGGCAAGAGGAAAGCGGTTGAGTAACTTTGTTTAGGATTGTTGAAGACGAGGCCAGGTTTCTCATCCCTGTGTGTAGTTCCTAGGACTAGTCAAGGCTGAGTGACATTTAGTGTTTACACTGCTGGAGAATGGAAAATCTTCCACCTGTGGGGGAAAAAAGACGGACAGTGTCCTGTTGACTAGACTGCATATCGGGCTCAGCAGTTGATCTAACCGTTACAAGCAAGGGAAGAAGCCACAAATACACGTCTTGGACACCACATCCTTCCTTCATCCGTTTTTTCTTGGTGGGCCCTCTTTTCCAAACAGCAGTCTCCCAGCTTGGGAAGTGGACAGGAACCACTCTCCCCTCTTCCTGCAACCTTAATGGAATGAGGTGACCATATGAGGAGGTGTGTTATTTACAGGAGCTGCCAACGTAGCTCTTGCTTTGCTCTGCCATGGAAATGCAAAGCAGAGACCAATAAGACCTGGAGTGTATTTTTTTCCAATTCATAAAAGAGATCTTAAAATTTTAAAGTGATAGTACAACATGTCAGACAGATTTTCTTTCAAACGTCATATATCGCTCTCAGCAGGGCTTTTGGTTTTCAGTGATTTCTGTTTTATATATGGCATCTGCTTTCATTTGTGCCCTGACCAAATCTCTTCTTGAATGCTATGTCAGGGCTGTGTATCTTAGACATTGCAAGGTCCGAATTCCAGGCAAGGTACTATCACTGTGCCAAAAGATAAACACCTACTCAATTTTTCTTTGGTCTCTACTCAAATTAACCTTTCATTGACTTCAAGTCAGGACTCTGGAATTAGGCTTATAATAATAACTCAAATAATATAAATGAAAATCAAGTATGAAAATGGATTTGCAAATAGAACCACAAATGTGTGCGATGTTCTAAAACATTGAATGAAACATATCTTATCCCAAGTACCTCCTCCATGGTGCCTAACACACAGACTGAGTTTTCTGCATTGTAGCATGAATTTTCTCCATTCTGTTGCTGTTTGGGTCATGTGCGTTCTCCAGTAAGACTGCGGGGAAGCTGGATGGAGGCTGAGCACCTAAATTGCAGGCCTTTAAAATCTCAGTGGAAACTTTAATCTTTCCTTACCTGTGTCTGTCCATAGCATGAAAGAGAGCAACAAATCGGCTAATCTAAATCAAAGAATTAATAGTGATTGTCCCTCACACTGTGACACTCAAGGACAGGCTCACTAAGTGAGGCAAGAAGAAGGCTAGTGGGTCCTATGTTGGCTTTTCACCACATCAAATCCTGCTGTGTCAGGGATACTAGATCGCTGTTATGGGAATTAGTAACTATGTGGAAAAGACAGGAAGGACTGTTCAGAGAAGTGTATTTTAAAAGAGGATTGGAAGAAATACCAAGAGAGCAAATGAATAAAACATGACAGAGGCAATCAGAGAGGTAAAGGAGACAAAGGGAGCATTAAAGTGAAAATATTAAGTGAACGATAGGGAGGCAAAGATGCATGGAAAATATGAACGGAAATGTGGTATAAGGCAAGATTGTCAGGGACTTTGCATGTTCAGGTCAATAGCTTGAATTTCTTCATTATGTATTTGCACTGCAGTCATGCCAGGAGCAAAGACAGTGAGCAGTACGGTGGCATGCGACAAAACATAGCATTTGGAAGTGAAAGAAATGATAGACTTGGCTGGCACCTTTAGAAAAAAAAAAAACAGTCAGGAGAGTACCTCTCTGATAAACTGTTTTTGAATATACTGCCAGAAATGTAAACATAGCAGAGATTGAGCTGAACTCCCCATTTTTCACACAAAACCTCTCTCCACCTCTCAGCTATTAGGGTCACTAGAGAGATGGTGGAGGAGAGAAAGAAAGGCTCACGTTAATTACAAATTGACTATGTCAACTCCATTATAATAAGAAAGAACAAAAGCCAGTGCTGTGAGACAGGTAGGGAGAGTACATATTAAAAGTGGAGAGGTCTGAGAAGGGACCTCACAACCTCCACATGCCTTACTGCTCCCTTCACAAAATAGTAAACAGGGCAAAGCTCCAGTGAACTGGAGGCTGTAGCTAGGATTAATAAATTAGGGAACAGCATTCTCTTTTCTCTTATTCCTTGTTATGAACCATACCAAAGCAGAAGATAACCAGAAAAGAAAGGAAACATTGAAAAGAACCATAGCTGCGTGAAACTCGCCCATACCTTCTCAAGTATGGCAGCGTGTGCAGCGTGATATGGGTATAAGGGACTTACCAATGGAAGGTATGTAAAGATACTGCAGTACAGGATCTCCTTGTTCAATTCCCAAGCTGAAGAATTACCTACCATTCACAAATTAGTTCAACTCATCTTTACAGATCAAGGAATTTTTCCAGGAAAAGAAAGGAGAGTCACTGGTTTATAGTTATTACAAAGCCAGAGGGAAAAACTGCACAGTAAAGCAGTATATTTGTATCTACAGAGCCATAGAGAGCAAACAAAACAAAATAAAGATAAAATATCCCTAAGCAGTCTAAATTGCATTGCAAATAAAACTTTATACTAAGAGATACATTTGCATACCAGGAAAATTAGATGTGAAACTTATAATAACTACAGATCAAACCATTAAAAGTAAAAAGTGGTCTGTAGAACTCTTGATGGAGAGATGACTGACAAAATATTTAGTAAGGACTTGAAAATTTGACCTAATAGTAAGATTTGCATGTCCAGTTTTAAAATTAAACCCCATGGAAGTCATTTTTCTTGATACATGCATATACTTCAATCTAACAGTAAAGGGAGAAACGTGAACACATTAAGGATAGAATATACCATGTAAGTATCCAAGCAGGACTTAACTGAGTTTAATTTAGATTAATAGGATACTATATAAATACTTCTTGCTTGTTAAGCACTTTTTATTAAGATATAACTACTGTCTAACACTTTTCCATCATTCATACTGTAAAAGCATAGGGAGAATAACAATTTCGAAAGTAATGAAATTCCATTTTCAGAAACAACCAAGACATTCAAAGCTGAGTTTGTTTTTGAGAGTGTAGAAGTGGCTTTCATATCCTAATTTCAGTTCTTCAAAGAATGGTTTAATCTTATCGTTAAATCTAGCCTTAACTAGCTGTCTAGGTTTCCTCTGCAGTCAGTGAAGAGTGATAAATACCTCCAACAAAGAGTTCATTCCTTGTAAAAGAGGACACTAGAGTAGGTGGATTGTGTCGCTCACTGACAATGTTTATGAATGCCTCTTGATTAACAATGAAGTCATGCAGATGACAACCTTAGACCAGACTGAAACCTTTACACAGCTGAAGTTAGATGATCCTCAGCTCACAGTGTAGTTTTCAATATCTCCACACTACCAATTATTTCAATATTATAGGTACCTTTGGCCCTTAAGCATCTTTGGATAGGACATTAGTTCTCTTAAACCATCTAGTTGTTTTAAATTATGCAATTCCTGCTGTTTAGAAAAGCTATAAATGAGCATGAGGACTGGGACATGTTGGGGAAAGAAAACAGGTCCTAACTTTTCATTGTGTTATGTTGAAAGAAGAACATTAGCACACTCAGTTTGATCAATTATAGTGACCAGGTACATGTGATGATTATTACTCTACAGAAAGATTGCACTTTAGTTCCTCTGCCCCGAGCCATGGGAAGGACTGACCACTTCCCTTTGAAGCCAGGAGAAGCTATACATAGAAGGACCATAGTTTCAAATGTATATTTCATGAATATCTGAGAAATACCCGCTATGAATAGGAACAGGCAGGTGATGAAGGTTAGAAGGCCAAATACAACTGTTTAAGTACAGAGAGAAGTGTAACAGAAGGATGATTACTGCTGGCAGAGAGAAATATTTGCATGTGCATATATCACTTCCATAACTGTTGTATCTAAATATTTTTGCAAAATCAACAGGTGCAGCAGAATTCTGAGACAGAGAACTATTACTTATATGGCAAAACTGAGGTTCAGAGAGATTAAAGACTTCAGTCAGAAAAACATTCCTTAGTGTGCTAGACTTTACAGTCAATGGGAACTGCAAGCTTAACACATGCTTGGAGCTTTACTCAATCCAGACCATAATTCTCTTTTCAATTCTTCAAAGTAGCTAACTGAGATGGATATAAATTGCTATTTAATTGTGTACATTTTATAGCATTTCCATAGGACCTGATTTATTATGTATATAACCCTATTGATTGCATCTTTATTTAACTCCATTAGAATGCTATTGAGAATGAATGAATTCAGAGTCAGTTTATTCTTGCATTTAAAATCCACACCGAAATAGAATATTTTTGATGCTTGTAAAATGTGTGATATAAAGACTTAAAATTCTCTTTCTAATAGACCCGTGGTTACCTGTTGTCACCTGGACAGAAAGAGTAACAGAAAACAAACTGTCACAGTGATATTTCTGTCATAGCACAAAGTCGGCAAAGCTTCATGAATGTCCTTGTCCAAATCCTCTCCTGCCAAGACATAAGACATGCTAAAACATCTTTCAGATTATAGAAGTTTCCTACGCAGCTGGGATAACAACCTGGTTTTGTAACCTTGCTGAAAATATACCATGTTTATTTCTTCTATTTTTACCTGTCTATAAGCAAAGTATCCACTGAAGTTTGTAACAGACTCTTAGTCCTGCTAGAGAAAAACATGGTCAGAACTACGTGCAACCCCTGTGCCTCAATAGCCTGCTGGCAAGTTACAGTCTTGCCAAAGCTAAACATTTTCTGAAGAGGATCCACACAGCTAGATGACTAAATAATTTGACACCTCAGGCTTTATGACACTCACTACTACTCATTTCTTTTCTTACTTTTTGGTCTGAGGTTTAGGGGCTTTTTGAAGCAATGAAAATTCTCAAGGCAAAAGAAGATCTTCCTAAATATTAGGCTAACAGTATTTCATAAAAAATGACACTTTATCCAGAATATGGAAGCATAGGGTCAAATTCTGGTTTCAAAAAGGGAAGTAGTGTCCTCAAAGCCACGCACAAGCCCAATGTAATCAATGTGAACAGAATGAAATCTTCATTGTTTTGTACAATTCCAAATACCAAGGCTCCTCTTTCTACATCCATCCACCTATGTTTAGGCATAGACCTATTGCTTACTGTTAAGGGCTGCTTTCATCTGATGAGTTTTGGTGACTTCCTTCCAGTCCAACAAATGTCAGTGATTACAGTAAACACAAGGTGATGAATCTTTGGTGATCTTCAACATCAAAATATCGTAATCACCATTCTTCCTAAGTCTCACTCTCCTGCTCAATACATTAATGGTGTGTGCTTTAAACTTATCATTTTTAGTTTGTGACAGAGTTCAGCTAACCACAGTATCCTCAATTCAACACCACCCACCATTTCTATCCATTTTGTACTGTCAGAAGCACATCAGGCAGCCTCTGAGTGTAATCACATCAAAATCGATTTTCATGGCTGAAAGAATAATAATGGAAATTTCTCTAATGTAGAAAATATATGTGTTCCTTTTGGTTAACCAAAATAGACTATATATCAGGACTGTCAAAATTAAGTTTTCTTGATTCAGTGCTCTACACCAGACTTGTGTACAAATTACAAGCTCTCACTACAGAATGTCTTTAACATGATTTTCTGTGGACTGCCTCAATGTGGTTCCTGCAAAATGAACCGTCTACCCAAGTGATAGACTACAGATCATTCCCCGGATCAGATCCTCAAGTAAATCACCCCAGGGATTACAAACTGCACCCCTGAACCTATGGTGAAATGGGCAGCCAGGACTTTATACTTGCAAGGAGCCCCATGACATTACCGACTCCTTCACAAAGCCTACTGCAAGGTATAGAGTCTGCATGTGACATCACGGATCAGCTCTTTGCCTGTATAACTCCGCAAGAAGTGTGAGTCTCTATGTCATATTGTACAAGCAAAGCTGAGCAAAACTTTCAAGAAGAATAATTTAACAATTGTGTGCTCTAAAGGAATAAAAGCCTCTTAAACATTGTTTTTAATTGTTTGATAGAATTTAAGAATCATGTTCAAATGTTAGTTTGTTATTCAGAACATGTTGATCAACTGCAACTACTCTAATCAGTTGTGCAACACTGTGTTCCAGGGTTAGACTTGCTTATCTCCTTTAAACAAACAGGTCTGAAATGTTGAGTTGAATGTACATGAGCTTGCTTGTAGAGATTCTGATAGGAGCCAGAAAGAGAGAAAAGGCTCAAATGTTGATGTTTTTTCCTGAAATTGTCTTGGAATTAGGTGCCAGAGAAGAGACTGGCAGCAGTAATAGTTAGGCACATGTATCTGGGATGCAGCAAAGGCATTTTCTGTGGAAATACACAAGAATCTTCTGAAGGTAATTACAGATGACTATAAAAATTTATTAAACTTTGAAAATGAACATGGTAGTGACCTTCATTCTTAAAACAGGATTAGTTCATTAATGTTGAAAAATATTTTTTCTGGTACATATGGAAAGAAATAGGAGTGGCAGGTTTTGATTTAGAAAGGCTTTTGTTGTTGCTTTGCTAAGGAGACACAGTCTAAATGAAACTATGATGTCACGGGTGAAAACTTGGGTTAGGGAACTTTATCCAGAAAGAAGTTGTCAGATGAGGTTCTGCAACAGTCTGTTCTGGATTTGTTCTGCTCAGTCACTAACAATTCAGACAACGGAAAAAAGAATATTAAATTTGAAGCTGACACAAAGCTGGCAGAGATTGCACACAGGTTTAGGGACAGAATTAGAAATCAAAGTTTTCACAAATTGAAGAAATAGTCTGAAAAATATATGGTGCTGTTTAATAAGTGTGAAATGTTAATGACAGGTAGGAATGAGCAGCTGCATAGTACAAGAATCAGGGCAGCTGATCAGTTCAGGAACTATTTGAGAGGCCACAGAGGGCTACAAGCTGAACATGAGCAGCAATACCAAGCTGATATGAAAAATGTTAATACCATGTTAAGATGCATAAACAGCAATTTAACAGTGAGAGATGTGGAATGGTCCTTCTTGCTTACTTAGTCCTAGTTAGGCTTAGTTAAAATAGCATATCCACATTTGGGTGCTGTGTTTCAGCAAGAAGTGAACCACTTGAAGAGACTTCCAGAGCAGAGCCCTAGAAAACACAATCTAACAGAAAAGATTGAAAGACTAAGTTATTAGACTTAAGAAAAACTGTCAGGAGACCTGACAAGGCTGTTGCACAGTGGAATGGAACAATAAATTCTCCATGATATCTCACAGGCTAAGAAGAGATGATCTTAAATTACAACACCGAAGACTCATGTTACAATTTAGGAATGATTTTCTAAATATAAGGCAGTGAGGATATGATTGAGCTTCCACTGTCAGGGATCTTTAAGAACAGGCTGAGCAAGAATTGTACAGATTTAGCAGATCTCACCCGTAACCAAGGGGGTGGACCAGAGGCAGCTCTTTCCAGCTCTATTTTTATATGAGCTGATGACTGTGCACTTAAGCGTCTGTGCACAGGCACTTGGACAGGTCTAACCAATTAACTTGGTTGTGATGGTGTGCAGCATCTCTTAGTGACAGAAGCACCTGAAAAAAACATCAGGTGGTGTTGTCAGCTCCTGCAGTTTTACATTGGCTGAGCTCCTGAACTCATACGACGACAAGAAAACCTTTCTTATATTGGAGAGGGAAAAAAAGTAAATTTTTAATCTTGTCTTTGTGAAGAGCAACTTCAAAAAGCCTGTCTCCAAATGGCTTAAAAAATCAGATGGCAATGAAAAAGGGACAATGTTTCTACACCATTAAATTCTCATGGTTTTGGGCGGGGGGGGCTGACTCAAGGTTTTTCAATGGAGTTGGCATTAATGGTAATAGACTAATTCGAATAGACAAATTTAGAAATTGATATTCCTGAACTTCCTATTATAGAGAAGGCAATACTGCCTGAACAGCAGGTCTATTTCAGGAAATTAAAACCTCCCCATATCCTTTCAGATGACTTGATTGTTTCTACATTTCAGTCAATGTTACACAGGGGACATTGCAGAATGCTTAACATGGTGGCAGAAAATTCACCTAGCAGAGAATTGTGAAGGCACAGTGTATCTGCTGAAAGACTCACCAGCTGGGAACAGACATAATAGGGGCACAAGGAATTCATTCTTGGGCAATCTCTGCTGGGAAGCTGTTGCCTCAAATTAACAGTACTTCTCCCACAGGGCGGGTCTAGGTAGAAATTGCACGCAGAAGAGCAGCTCTTTTCTGTACCAAGTAGGCCCAGACGTCTGCATTCTCAGAAGACACTGAAGTTAAAACATATTCTAGATGTCAAATGCGAGATCTGTTTAATGGAGTTTCTGTGTACAGAAACAAAGAAAGCACAGGACTTTCTTTCAAGAAAAAAAAACAAAAGAACTAACCTTCAAAATCCTCTTCTCCTGAATAGTTGTGATCATTATTATATATTTTATTTTCCCTCTTCCACCCTATGTCCTTGCTGAACGTTCCTACTTCTCCTTTCATGGAGATAAGCGTTTTCTGTCATCCCTTCCCTCCACTTCAGAGAGGTGAGGAAACCAGTGATATGACAGATCACTTTCACAGGATGGAAAGGAAAATCTTAGAAAAGACCTTCCCCATCAATTAGTCAATCTCTTGCAGCACTTCCTTCATTAAGACCTGGAATAAATGTCATGCATGTTTTACAAAGCTCTGATCATATTATTATCATCTTCGGGCATTTTAAAGTGCTACGTAGGCTCCACTGGACTCGATCAGCCTTTACCGGTTTCAAAGTCCTTCTGTTGGATCTCCTCTTTCCACTTTCACAAACTTCTATGTAGCTGATAACGCAGAGACAACACAGACATGTCTTGACTACTGTCAGCTTCTACCTCCTGAGACTGTTTTTTTTCTTTACCTTTATCTCTACATTTAGAAGGTCTTCCTGTATCATATCTCTTCCCCAGGCATTGCTAATCAGCTTGTCCTTTGGCCTCTTCTTTGCTAAGATGAATAAAATGAGTACTGTAATTCTCTCTAAGTGGGCAGTATTTTTCTCATGCTGAAGCATTTTCTGTAGCAGTCTTTCTGAATCCTCACCCAATTTTTATCATCCTTCTGAAAACCCAAACTTCTCAGAAGACTCCAGCTGAGACAGCCTTTCCATTTTGCTGCTCTTTCTCCAACTACTGTCAATAAGGCCAGAAGCCACTGAAACTCCCCCATCAAGCAATAGCTCTCCTGCTGCTTCCACTGCAATTGCTTGTTTCTTGAACTTTTCAGTTCACCAAAGAAGAGGAAGAGGATCTCTGGAGCATTCAGGAATGCAAAGCAAGTGAAGGGGAGATGTTCTTCCTTTGATGGAGTGAAGAAGCCATGTACACACACACCTTCTCTTAGCTTCATATCTTCTTAGAAACAGCTGTGATCTGAATCCCTGACAGAGAAGGCACAGCAGTGGGAGTTTGGGCTTCACGGCTGCAGGGGGAGGAATTCTTCCTGGAAATCATTGGAGCACAGCGTTACACTCCCAGAGCTGGATTTAACCCACTGAGTGCAAATATGCCCTCAAGTTACATCTAAAAAGGAGGATTATCCTGACAAATGTTAAGCACAGTTACAAAGATCCTTACATAAGGAGCAGAGACCACCGAGAAAAATCTATTATTGTTGCTGCAAAAAACTGTAACAACTCATGAGAGTTTTACTTTTATTATTCATGTTGCTATTAGGAGTTGCATTATTACTAGATCCTAGCTGGCACAGATGGCTGCTGTGCTTTGAGGTCTGCTTTAGTCATGGTTTTAGCTGCTTTTTTCTGCAGATTTTATAGGGTTTGGGCTGATTTTAGCTTCCTTCATTTGCTTGATAATTGTTTTGTTTTTTGTTTTAGTTTTTACTTAATTAGCAGGAATATGTTCATGTTTATACTGTGCTTTATTCACTCTTTTTGAACTTGTGGTAACTAGAATCAGCGATGCAATTATACCTTCTGTTGTTTGTGTGGGACTGGCTCAGGCCAGATGCATTGATGGTGGCAGCAGCTTTCCTGGAAGGTCAGTATCAGTTTGCCGGCAGTGCTGGACTGGTATTTCTCACCTGTTGATAACTTCCCACCTTGCAAAGCATCTTTCTCAACATCATTTCTGTTTGCTTCTAGAGCAAGGGGGAACCGCTCACTCAAATGTTTCCACTCCTCTGAGACCCTCTGTCAAATCACTGCCCAAACACCGATGAGGATTTCTGCATCCTGGACTACTCCTGCGATGTACGTACACTCATCTCAGCCATCATGTCCGCTGCTGCTATGTTTTTCTTGCCAAACAGGTTATCTGCACACAGTATCTTCTGTTTCCTTGTGCCTTCCAGTTATTGCCTCAGTAATGATGACAAACGCCAGGACAGGGTTACTTGCATCACTGTACCTGGTCAGCTCTTGTTACAGGTGTGACTGAGCAGAACATACTGATAGATTTTTATGGTCTATTAGGCAGAAATTCAGGCTCAGCCACAAACAACTGTGCCCACACTGCAGTTCACTTTGGCTACATCATCAGAACATATTGATAAGCGATCTGGGTGCGAGTTTCAGCTTTCCTCTGAAATGGAGCACGTGAGACATGAGTCAAGGTGTGGTATGCTCCCTCATGCTTCCTGGACTGCAGGGTCAGTATGTGGCCCTTGAAGTCAGACATGGACTGAATTCCTCTAGACCTGAAATAACATTGTTCAGTCTCCATCGCACAAGGTGTCCATACACTTACGTGTCATACTTTGGTCTTCAGTAATTTCCCATAGGCCTGTTCTTCGACTGCTAAATGTGTGGCCAGCTTGTTCAGAGGATTCACAAAAAGCTTTGAGTACTGCCCATGGTTGCACTACCTCTTCTATCCCTTCCTCTCTACATCACCACCCATTTGTGATAGGTAAAGAAAAGTTTTAAAATACAAAGTTTATGAGGAAAAGCTTCATTTTACTGAAAAAAATGAGAGTTTTTCAGGTGTCTGTGTTAAAATTTAGTTTTGAAAACCTGTGGGTCTCGGCTCTCCCACTGCAGGAGGCAAGTAATTAATTACCGTTGTCTCTGTGTCATAGGATAGTTTTCAGTGTTATGACCAAAGGGAAAATATCTTGAATAGAATGCACTAACTTACAGTAATTGGCTCCTAATCTCCTGCCATAGGATTTGAGTAACTGCCTTTAAAGTCCGTGGCAGTTGTTTGTATGTTGTGGCAGGGGACCAGGTCCCTTAGCTTTTATCTGCTCTTCATATTAGCCTGACTGAAAGTCTATGAGCCAAAACTATAACCCCAGCTCTGAATGCCCCCATAATTTGGATCTGGCTAAGAATTGAGCAGCTCAGGCCCATCTCTAATTACAACAGACAAATTATTGGATAATTTCTTCTGTTTTATCTTTGCAATTCACTGGAGCAGCTAATTTCTCCAAAAGCAGGCACATCCTTTCTCATTAGAAATTCCTTTTTGGCCTTTTTAATGTGTCTTATTGTTAAACACACACATATGCACACATACTCACACACATACAAAAAGTTTTGTTGATAAGGGATTATGTAACTGTTACCTAAGATAACATGAGATGTTTAACAGAAACTTGGCTTTAGCCACTAGATAATTTGTCACTTCATGGAAGCAGTCTCAGCTGATGACTTCTCTTTTCTTCATAACTACAGTTAAATTTGAAGAGTAGTAGCAGAAGAACTACATTAGTCCATGTGCTTCCATAGGACGGAGCTGGTGGACAGCAAGGAAGAGCTGGAAGAGGAAAGGACTAGTGGCAACGGATTTAATATCCACTTCGTGATGTCATGGAACACAAACTTCTGGTTTCTATTTTTTAAGTTTCTGTTTCTTTCATGTCTATGATGAAAGACACTTTTGCCTCAGCCTTTGCTGGCAACCTCTCTTCCCACACCTCTTGGGTGGACAGACCGCAAGATGGGGACTGGAGGGGCAAAGTCCCTCCCACTGTAAGAGAAGATCAGGCTTGTGATCACCCGAGGGACCTGAACATCATCAGTCTATGGGACCTGATAAGAAGCAGCCAAGAGTCCTGAGGGAATTGGCTGATGTAGTTGCCAAGTCACTCTCCATTATATCCGAAAAGTCATGGCAGTCGGGTAAAGTCCCCAGGGACATGAAAAAGGGAAACATCTCACCCATTTTTAAAAAGGTTGGAAAGGAGGACCCTGGGAACCACCGTCCTGTCAGCCTCACCTCGGTGCCTAGGAAGATCATGGAACAGATCC
>Ga0181612_114409_pt1 | contig 13224 bp, 8 predicted proteins | sample HoacroProtozoa21_FD_119630 | JGI IMG/M metagenome (GOLD analysis project Ga0181612, IMG submission 119630) | Hoatzin crop microbial communities from Cojedes, Venezuel. Combined Assembly of Gp0051906, Gp0051904, Gp0051908
CCCATGGAAAATTTCCCCAGGGAAATTCTCAGTGCCTCCTTTTTATTTCCGGATGAATATAAACCAGTGCAACGTCCCCAAGCGGTTCAGAGCGCTGCGTCCAGCCGCCTTCCCGCGGCGCCTGGGCTCCTTTCCGAGCCCGGGACTGGCACAGCAGGAGGGAGGTGGAGGCCGACGCGCCCGGGGCACGCTGGGCAGCGGCACCTCAGCTGGGCTGGGAGCGGTCCGGGCACTTGCTGCTGGGATGGGTGGGAGGCGGAGAGGCACGACTCCTGCCCGCAGAGACCGCGCGTCAGTAAGGCAAACAGCGCAGGCCTTTGGGTTTGCAAAGTCTGGCTCCACCGCAGCTATTGTGATCCCTGTTATTCAGGAATTCTACAAAACCATACCAATTCTCATAAAAGTTTTGCAGAGTAGATAAATACTACGCTGCAGCCTTCGCGGCGAGGGGAAAAGGAAAGCTTTAAGCAATTAGGCCGGGCCACACAGCGATTCGGCATCAAGCCGGGCCGCCAGCTGTGCGGGGCTCCCGAGGCAGCCGTGCCTCTGCGTCCTCCTCTGCCGCCTGCGACAGCACCGGGCAGCGCCCGCGCGTGGGGCCGGGGGGGGGCACCGCGGGACCCCATGCTTCTGTCAAGGAAGGAAAGGGCCTGGCCTTCCTCATGCTATGAAGGAGCAGCAGCTGTCTTAACAGATGCCGACCCGCAGATAAATGCGTTTTCCCTCTTCGCCCTGGACTGCTCCGGTGCAAGCTTTGCTATCTATTTTGCACTTTTCTATCTATTTTGCAGAGACGTTGGAAGCTCTCAACTTTGGTCAGAGCTGTTCTTGGCCAAGGTTTTGCCGATGCCTCCGTTCCCTTTGCCGTGGTGACAACAGAGAAACGGGTCGGGTCTCATCTCGCCTTCCTCGCAGGAGCCCGCTGCCATGGTGCTCTACCTACAAAAGACAAAAACGCTTTAGGCTCCTTGGGGGCGACCAGTACATGCCCATGAGGGATCAGAGTAAGTTTCAGAAGAGCCCCTTTCCCTCAGGCAAAGAGAGGACATTTTCTTTTCTTTCTGAGAAGCAAAAAGCTTTTTTCCTTTGACTCAAAAGATACTGTATTGGAAAATCAGACCTGACCACATAATAATTCCATCTCCTTCTCCCAGTTTTGCAGCGATAAGACATGCGCGATGCTGCTTGACACTGTGATATTTATAAGACAAAGTAGAGGTCAAATTTGCTGAACGGTTTCCAAATTCCAGTGAGGTTTATCACAAAGAGCCCCATGCACGGACCCAAGTGACGTGACTGACAAGGGCTGGATCGTGGAGTCACTAGAAAGCTCAGTTTCCAGCCAACACTGATGGGCCAAATCACGTTCTTCGGGGCAAAACCTGCAGGAAAGCTACAATTATGTGGAGACTCCAGGGAGTTCTCACAGCAGTTTCTGACATGAAACCCCATTGTGAGGAGCTGGGTTTTCAAGCTTCAGGGAGCAACGCTGTCCTCTGTCAGCACTGTCCTGTCTGGGTTTGGCAAGGAACAGCCCGGAGCTCAGCCTGCCGTGGGGCTGCGCCCTCCCTCCCTGCACCCTCGTGTCTCCCCTGGATGCCTCCAGCTCTCCGTGGAAGAAAGGCACTGCCGGGCTCTCCTTGCCAGCTTTCTGTCCCAAGAAGTGCAGGAGGAAAGGTTTTTCCCACAGCAAGTGCTGACAGAACTAGCACAAACTTGTCCAAGGGAGATTTGGCAGAAATGCCCACCAGCTAGCTACAACGCAGAAACTGGCTCCGCTTCCCTCTCCCCGCTCAGGCACCAGCCTCCCGGGCTGCTGCCGACACCGAGCGTCTCTGCTCAGGCCGGGCGCTGACGTTGCAGAGACTCCTTTGCACCCTGATGCGCTCACCTGCCAGCGCATTTCAGCTTCCCGGCCCGAAGCCAGCGGGGACGGATTTGGCATTGCTAAGCCCCAGTTATTTCAACAGAGACAGGCTGGGACTCGCCCTAATACTCAGAGCAGAAACTAGATCTGGAGCAGCAACGAAGATGACACCTACAAGGTGGGCTGAACCTCCAGAGACTTCTCCCAGTATCAGAGTTTAGAGCAAGGCTCAGCAGCTCATGCTCCTCCACACAGCAGGGGCACGTGGATGCAGGAGTTTGGATTACGTCCCCCTGGCTCACTCTTCCTTCAGATGCTGCCCAGAAGACATGGCCAAAAGCTTTAATGACGCGTACTGTCCAGGTAAGGGAGGGACCGGGAGGAGATGAGGGGAAACCACCAGATCTCTCAGCTGAGAGGCATATACCCCTGTCTGATAGGTGGAGAAGCTTTCTGGTTTATGGATACACCAGACAAAACCCTCAAGATACACGCTGAGCGAGAACTGTCTGTTCACTCCGTGTTGGTGTTGGTTGCTGTATGGCATCCTTCATGTACGGGGCTTTTAAGCGCTGTTGGAAAACAAAGGAAAAAACAACTTAGACCACATACACGAACACAAATTTGATGACTTCTCAGGTAGGCCACAAGCACCACAGATTTCAGGAGAAAATGTGACCATATTCTTGCAAACGGCTAAATTTGCAAGATATGACTTCAGCCACCCACCCGTTCGCTTATCTTGCTGCTACAGGATCACCCTGCCCAAACATAAAGCTACCTTGCAGCCATGCCATTTCTGCAGGTGGTCATTTTGCAAACACATAGATGAGACTAGGAATTAATCATTGTCTCAAAAGGACATAAATGGGCTGCTGAAGAGCTAAAAAGTCATTCATATTTAGGCTGTTACTTGGGAAGTTTCCAGAGTTTTAAGGGAAAGATAACAGGAGACAACTCCATGCAACTAAAATTTTCCATGGCACTTGTTCTGCCTTCTAAAATCTAGGACTGATCTTAGAGCAGGAAAGAAAGTTCAAGGATTAGGACACTTGGCTAAATTATAATCAATGCTTTTTCACAACCTTCCTGTGTGACATGGGGAATATCACTTACCCACTTGCTATATCCATTCCCAATGTATGAAATGGGGATAACAGCACTTCTTTACCTCCACTGTGGATCAAAGGATAAAGGTATTAATCATTTTCCAAGATGCTCTGACAATATGGTTAGTGCAGAAATACCCTACGCAGACTGACCTCGGGAAATACTTCCAATATTGCCTATGGTTTGGTCAAATACAAACTCCTGGAGAAAGTGAAAATAGGAAAGGCTCACAGTTCTTCAGTGAAGCTTAGGTACCTCATTGCTGCTGCTTCTAGCACATCTCTCCAGCATGATCTTGGGAATCTTGCCTTCTTTGAGGAATCACAGACTAACAAGTAGGGTTGATTTCCCCTCCCTCCTTTGCTCCCTGAGCTTATCACCATGTGAATTAGATCGGAGGCCCCTAGAGGAGAAATTTCCGTGTGCCGTGGGAAGCCATACCTGGGACTGTCGCTCCTGTGTCTGCCATGGACTATAACCGCCTCTGTTTTTTTCCTGCGCCCGAACTGGAGATGATCACGAGTTCAAAACTGAGAGATGCAATTGGCCTTTGCTACCTGACAACTCTCCCATGAGCCCTGAGGTTATTCAAGGTCTCCTGGTAAATCGTCCTGGCCTGGTAAATTGGAAAACTGCAGGAATACTTTCCCTTGTGGCACAGTAACTAAATATTACTCTGCTCATTAGAAGCACCACTGTGCCGAGAAGGGTTTTTCACTCAGCTTCTTGCCTGCACTCAACCCGGAGAGAGGTTTGCTGAAGGATCAGCTCCGTGTCTCAGATCAGCTCCTGCACATCAGATACCGGTACAGGCTGGGTGCTTGTACCCTGCCGGATTTCTGAGGTAGAGCGGCAATTTGGAAGCTCGTGGAAACCCCCGCCAAAATGCCAACAATACAAATCACAAATCTGAAGCAGCGTTTGACTTTGAAGCGCGGTCTCGAGTTTTCCAGACGAGCCAAAGCCATAAAGAGAGCAAGCGATCTGCGTAACGCTTTTCCTGGGTGCTTTATATCATCCTAGTACTTAGACCATTATTCTTAACCCTGACCAGCACTGCCTCCATGTATTCCTGCTAATCCCTACTTGTCACAGCACCAATTCCCCTGCAGTGTAGCAGAGTTCTTTGCCATCAGCCTTTTTGCCCATCAGATCCACAGGAGGGAACAGAAGGATGGCAGAAGCTTGCACAAAACACATGCCTACCGTGCCTGCCTGACAGCAGTGTTATTAACTTACCCTTTCAGCCACAATCAGTTGAATACAAAACCAGACTTGCATTCTTCCTTTACGTACTCAGAAAAGGAAATCCGCATGTTTATATTCAAAATCCACATTCAAATACACCACTGGTCAAATCTTACCATCTGACGGCACCTGAAAGGCCAAATAACGTATTTGCAGAAAACCTGCTTCCCTGCTGCCCCCAGAACAACCTTCCACCCCACCTCCAGGCTCTTCCAACATGACAGCATCAGTCATCGGCGCTGGGTCGCAGCCTTTACAGTGTGCCAGTGCTTTTATTACGCATACCTGTTTTCAAAAGCTTACAACCGAGCTTTGAAGCTCACTTTGTGCGCAGCCTGGCATGCAATGCCATTTCTGGGCAAACCAAAGAAAACGTGTGACAGTTTCTCAGCTGTAACTGAGACATCAGCAACTGATTTATGCTGGTTGAGATTTAACTTTTGACCTTCAAAACACAATCCCTTCCATCCACTTCTAACATTTCGCAGGAGATTTTTTTCGCCCCCAGAAGGCTGTTTCTCATGGAGATGCCTTCCAACACCCTTCCCACCACACCTGTGGGCACCGAAGCAGAGCCCGACTTTGCAAACGCTCCCTTGGGACAGACCCTGCAGAAGTGGTTCCAGTGGTTCCAACACCACTAGGCAGGCACTTTGGAATTTGGTTGGTAACACCTTTCTTGTTTTTCCCATGGAGTGTGTGTATGGAGGTCTGTAGGTAACAACTGTTCTTTTCTCTGGTCTTGACTCATGCAAGCAGATTGATCAACAGTGTTTTATACGTTTGCTGAACTCTTTCCAATAAAGGCTGATTCCTTCATCATAAAAAGGAAGGAATGCTGTGGTATTGTATTACAGTGTTCTAGCTCTCAATAACGTTGCTGTGTTGTTTTAGGTTGTGGTCTAATGTCACAGATCTTCCCTTTCTCAAAATGGAGGGAAAGACCCGAGCACCATTACCCTCAACTGGGAATGACAGACTTTTATTTTTTAAGAGGATGTAGAGTTTTATTCTTTGGCAGATTATGGTTTTTTTCATTTCATAAGAGGATCCAAGTTGGCATATAGCGTGGTTTCCTTTGCTAGTCAAAAAATCTACCTTTATATTAAATATTTTTATTACATCAAATACTGAAAGGAGGAAGAATTCAATGGCTGGAATCCACAGTCTCTTCTCCAATGTTTAAAATTGGTAATTTTGTTTGTGTCTTTATGATACTATGTAACATTTTATATTATAACATTCAAACAATTCATCAAAGGTCCAATGATAAAGAATCACAAAGAAATTTAAATGCTTCAAACACACCATCAGTTTCACATACCTTCAGTTCTGCTGAGCTACCTCTCCACACAGGAGAGAACATTTTAGACACTCTGACTTAGCCTTGCATCATCAGAACAATTTATGTGGAAGAGAAAAAAACTAAAGAGGAAGAAAAAACCGCACCATTTGTCACTATCACTTGAAACTTTAAACTAAAATTTATTTTTTCCAGAATGCTGCATTTTAACAACGGTTGATTCTCTCTTTAGTGTGAAAGCACTGATGTTTCACTTACATTATAACATCGCTTCAGACTATTGGAGCTTTTATACCTGGCCATCAAATACCATGTCTAGCAAAGTGCAGTGTATGGGGACCAAGCTGTTTCCCTCCTGCATAAAACTTCTTTCTACTCAGCAGCCACAAAGCCCATGAGACAACGTATTTGGGGTACTTACTGCACCTCTCAAGTGCGCAAAATAATTGTGCCTTCACTCTCACACCTCCAGACAGTTCGGGACACAGAATAACCCAAGAACAACCTGCCCCAATCCTGCTGCTAAAATAGGACTTGGAGATGATAAACTGTGCTGCATCCAGTCCCGTTCTGATAGGGGCAACTCCAGCGTCTGACCCACCGCCGCTGCACCCAGGCAAGAAAACTAGCGTAAGCAAGTGAACTATGCAGCTAGGAAGAAATGTACAAGTTTTATTTTTAAACATCACTGGACTGAAAAATAGTTGTATGGCTTATCTATACTTCAGGAGATGGCAGTGAATAAGTTAAAGAATATTTCATCCCAAAACATACGTTGCTTTCATTTATAGCTAAGCTAATGTACACATACGTTTTCTTATTTTCATAAATGTCAAGCACCCACCTTTTTCCCCCCACAAAGATTTACAAGTACATGCATGGCACTTCCTACAAAGCTGTTGTGGACTAAAGGCTTACAAACAATGATTTTTTTTGGAAAAAGAAATATTCATCAGGCCAAAATATAATCATTTAAATCAACTTCTTCCTGAGCAACTTAGAATTTGGAATGTGCTGAAAAGTTTCAATAAATAAGTAAAAGATTAACCAGCTTAAAAAGTACCTTTTAACAACTAAGTAAAATATATTTCATGACAGACAAATAGGCTGTAGGACCAGGAATCTTCGATGCTATGTGCCAGATAAATTTATGAAGTACCGTTCAAGGAGGAGAGGCCAGGTTGATTGTTACAAAAAATACAAGAACCTTAAAATCTAGCGAGTAAATCATTAAACAGGTTTTGTATTTCGGTTATAAGTAGTGATGGCTGAAGATACCACTGAATAAACAGATAAAAACAGAGTTTACAGTAAGTGGCAATGAATTTGCAGGAAGGGTGAATGTGTTAAGTGACTGATTATTCCGTTACAATGTTGGCAAAATGAAGTCAAACACAATTTCTGAAAGACGAGAGTATTAGTTTTCTTTCCAAAATGTAACAACTCCACAGTGTGTAAACTAATCATTACTCTTTCAATGTAATTTCATAGAAACCACTTAAAATATACAATGCAGCAGATTCATATTTTAGCTAATATGTTAGTTGTTATCTGTGCCACTTTCATCTTCGTTAACGTGCTCCCCCACCGTAGTGCATTGCTACCACCAACCTGGGATGTTAATAATGAGAACAGAATCTTCTACGTAATATTTTCTGTAAGTTAGCATCTTGTCTTAACACGATTACACTTCTTTATTTTCATTCTCTACATGTAGGTACAGTAAAGACTGACTGGTGACAAAGATGGTCATAACTTTTATTGGCTCTCAGCAGGCTCACAAAAGAGGAAACCCTTGGAAAGCACATCTGAGCTTAGCCCGAGTTTATATGCCTCGTCCATCACAAAAAAACTTTTGCTTGTTATTTCAAACCGAAGGATTACCTTGCAGATGGCAGACACGGTGCTGAGGCAGCTGCAGAATCAGAAGCAAAACTTGCCCAGCAGCTGTCTGAGAAAGGACGCGAGTTAAGACAGAGGTGCATCGCCCCTGAAGTGTTACTGGGACTCATCCTGGCAAGGAGCTGCAATTCCTCAGCCCTGCTTCTCTCCTGTGCTCTAGGACAAGAATTTATTGCTATTACCTGATGCACTGGAGGCCAGGGCCTCTTCAAGACCCCTGAAACCCCGTTATTCTGCTACGGAGCAGGCAGCCAAATAGCTCTGCCCGCTGCTGCCTGCAGGTCTGTCACTTCTGCGCCAGCAGTCCTGCCAGGCTGTCGAACAGCTGGCAAGGCTGCACATCGCAGGGAGCCCCAAGGACACTCACCTTAAAGACAACAGCATCTCACATGTTGGAACTATTCCCCTTTCCCCTCCTAGCCTCCACCCGCCCCCCTTCCAGCGTTCACTGCTAATACTTGCAGTGATTAACAAGGGCAAGCTTCACAGTGACTCTGTTACCAACCTACCACTGAATCGGCTTTGGTTTCACAGAGTAGGCTGCCACTTTTTCTTTGTTTTATCATTCTGAAATATTTCAACTAGAGAAGTTGTGTATGTCCTTACTGTTAATTTTACTTCTAGCTGTGCTAAAACCAGACGTCTGGCGTTTGCGCTGGTGGGGCAGCTGCGTTCAGCTTCAGATGTGAAGAACCAAACTCTGCGATTGCAGAAATACCAGTCACACTTAATAGGAGTTCCAGATCATCTACATTTTTTAATGAGTGACTTTTTCCGTATCTCTTTGGATTTGTGACCCATAAGAAGGAGAAAAATCTACAAATACCCTTCCTGAACATAAAACCCATACCTGGCACCTTTTCCTTCAGAGTCTAATAGAAACCCACTCGACTGCAGAAACAAAACTCTACAGTTCAGGTAACCCTGCCTTCCACTTTTCATCTGTTGTTGCCCTTCACTGACCAGGTAACTTCTTCCACTCCATGAACTAGAAGGGTTTACTAAAACCACCTAGTTCCTGTAACTTGCCTTATGCCCACTACTGTTCATGTGCCAGAAGAGCAGCCTCGCTTGTCCCGCACAGGGTAATTCAGAGGTCATTATCCAGCCCCTTTCTGAGCCCGTTATCCTTGACGTGCACGGGCCTGGCAGTGGCTCTGACCATACCACTGGGATACCAGCGTGCGCTGGGCAGAAAGCAGCACTCTTCCCAAAAGGCTCACTGCCCATAGTCCGCACTGCTGGCAGTTAATGCTGCAGTGCTATGCAATGAGGACTTGTTTCTGGAGAAAGACGAGAGTCTGTAAAATTTACCTCCCAAGACCGCCTAATCTATTCTTTTACGTTTTGTAGGTTCCCAGAGGACTACTGTGTACTCCAAAAGTTATTTTGTGATGGACAGTAGATAATTCTCTCTCTTGAACTATGCTATAGCAAGGATGCTACAGAGCCAACAGTGTATAATGAATCAAACCTGCTAAACCACGTATCTCCTGATGGCCCCAGTATGTGGGAAAGGTCTCTTCTGTTCCATTTCAAATGCTGCTGCGCATTAACTCAGTTCCTTAAGGAATTACTTTTCATAATAATTAAAAAAATCTTAAGAAAGCTGGAGGGGTCACCACAAGAGAAAGGACAGTTCTTCCATCCATCACCTTTTATAGATATCCTCTAGCCACTTTTCATCATCTTCTTCCTCATCGTCTATAGGTTCCTCTGTTTCCAGGGGTGAAGGAATGAAGAACTCGGGTCTGGGACGTGGTTTCCTGATATGAGACTTCAGTCCAAACTTGCGCTTTAGCAGGTGGAACTGTTCTTTGACATAGTAATAAAACTCATATTCATATCTCATGCGTTGGTAGAGGATCTGTATTGCTTCTGGAGAGGGGACGGTCTTTTTCACTGTCACAGTCAGATTGCCAAGTTTCCTATGTTCTGTAAAAACCAAAAACAAGCAACACAGCGGGTGCTGATTAATGAGAGCAGACCTAAACTTTTTTTCTTAAAAGATTAAGGTGTGCCCCTACAGCATTACTGATACAAATGAGCTCAATCTGTCTCCTTAATAATGGATTTACTATTAACAAGAGATGAAAAAATACAGATGTTTGAAGTTAGATTTGAATGTTTAAATATGGCTGGTTCATAGATGGCATCTGGCATTGCACATAGCCACCGAGGATCTTATCTGGTAATGGTTATCTGAAAATGCAAATTAGGTCATACCAATTATGAGCATAAACAACATGTAAAGAAACTAATAATCTTGCCTAGCTTTGGAAATTTTGCCTGATCCATGTGAAGTGTATATCCAGCTCACAGCTGAGCTGAGCTAATCAACTATTTCCTATGTGGCATACTACGTCATGTCTCAGTTGTGCTTTATGATTGTTCATACCTAAACAGATTTATATATAATCAACCTGAATCCATCCCAGGCTAGCACCAAAGCATTGCTGGCATCACCACATGACACCTCAAGACCAAATGTGCCTGTTGATTTTCTCATCCTGTTATACCTGTTAATTAGACTAGACTTGATGGTTCCTAGTAGGAAAAGTGAGTTGTTCTTGGGATTCTACGTGCAAGACATTCATCCAAGAGAAATAATCAAGAATAACTTTTTAGGGAAGAGAGGAATTTTAACCAATGGCAAACCCATTTATTTCAAGAGGTAGTAAAAGATAAGTCCAGCTAGCAAACACAGCAGCAATGATCTTTAGACAAAAAGTTGGTATTATACAAGATTTTGAATCTTGAAAAGTACAACAGAAGGGTAGAGCGCAGCTATGTGAACATCAGCTGCTGTCTTTACATTGTAAATGATGCATGTTCATATATCTTAGGGTATTCACACCTATAAACGTATTCTAATTTTCAGACAACGGACACACATTTCCCTACTTCAGAGTAAAGGAATTCATAAAATAAAAACAACTGAAAGCTGTTCATTTTAATAATACTACACGACACAGCAAGCGCTGCTGGGCTGGATATTCTCATATCCATTTGACTTCACTGCGTGACACATCCGGTGCAGAAGAAAACAACTTATCTGAAAGAGGTATTCTGCCTCTCAGTTTTGCTTACCGATGCAGCAGAGTAATTCCAAACGTAGGAAGGATATGACACAAAGAGAGAATAGGTTAACTAGCTACCAAATGTAATGCTGAATCACAAAAAAAATTATTTGAAGCATTAATATTATTTTGCATTTCTACTTCTAATTTCTTTTCTAAAGAAAGAATGGTTTTTATTAGCTGGTATAAATTACAACATGCTGCTCTGTAATTAAATGGGGATTTTACACCGAACTTTGTAGTTCTTTACACTGAAATTACTATCTCTACTCATATATTTAAGTAATTAAACAACAGTACACAGAGTTCTTTGTTCTTTAATTACAGTGATCTATGGTTAAATATGCTCTATACTTGCTGATTGTTCGTGTTTTATTTAGATAGGAGTAAAGTGATTAAAATATACAAAAGTTAAATTAAAAATGAAGAAGTGATCTTTAATGTACTGTCTAGCTAAGAAAAACTGTAAAGGAAGGATCATGAAATGCTTGCATTTAAAATAGCCATTAACCTAGAAAGCACTACCTGTAGCTAGTGAATAGCGTGAAATATTATTGGTGAAAATATCTGGGTTCCCTAACCGCTTATTCTCTTCTCCACCACCTTCACCCGGAGATAGACTAACAACTGTCTCATCTTTTTAAACCCTCAGCCAGTTGTTCACATTGCCATTGACGGGCATTCGATGAATACACTCCAGGAAGGACACTGTCCTCAGTCTGTCCTTGGGCGAGAAGGCGACTGCCTTCTGATGATTGAGCACTTCAAGACATTCCTTTCTGTGGTGCTTAGTTGGTAGCTTCCACCAGCTTTGCAGTCTGGTTTTCTTTACAAACTCAGCAGCAAATATACACCACTAAATATCGCATTTATTAAGCTTAAGCCTTTACGCTGCTTGCCAACTTCATTTTTATTTTACATAGGTTATTTCTGTTACAGAAAAATCCATTCACCTCACTGGAAAAAGCTCTTTACTTATATGGTCCCTCCAGGACTCTAACAGGGAAAAGCCACTTCTTACAGCCCCGGCTCGCTTTGGCGGCTGCTCCTCGCAGCAGAGCGAGCCACTTGTGCTGGGCCTGGGCGCGCTGCCGATGATGACACGGTGAAACATGTTGGTCTGTTTTCTTGAGGGGCGGCCGGCGTGGGGCAGGACCTGCCAACAGGGTGGTGTGCCCGGCTGGGAGTTGCCGAAGCAGCTGGGTGCTGCGTGCCACCCTCGCCGCTGGCAGCCAGCAAGTTGCAGAACACACTCCTTCTCCGAGTCTGCAGCAGTCGCAGCACAGAGGATTGCCGGATGCGTGCAATTCTTCTTTGCTCTATGCACACAGCTACGTGTACAGATGTATACGTACGCACAGACAGAAACACCACACTCGGGAAGGCTACGGGACCAGCGCAGTTTTCTGGCTTCTGTTGGTTGGCCTCGCAGTATCATCACCCGTAACCGCAGTGCGTAAAGAGCTGTGAGGTGCTGGCTGTCTGATGGCGCGAGCTGGGGCTGTGCCTGCCGGCAGGCTCAGCCTGTTGAGAAAACAAGTGAACTTCGCCTTTTTTCCATCTGAATTTTATTTAGACTGGTTTCTAATCTTAAATACTCTTAAAAGGCTCTTTAATACAAATATGAATGAAAACACTGAATTGCCCCTTGAAGTCACCTTAACCACCTCTCCCCATCATAGAAGCAAAATGGAAAAATTAGGTAGATCTGGCTGAAAGCCAAAATAACAATCTGCATATGCTGCATAAACCCAGCTGTCCCACCATTTTATGACCTTTGAGACAGCTAGCCACGTGGAGGGCAACAAACTACACCATTTACTTTTTAGGGTTATTTTTTTAAAACTGTGTTTGCTTTGGCATTCCTTTAAATTACCAAAAAGAATGTCCTATACAGTAACCAAACCTCCCAGTGCAGCCCGCTCATGCCTTGAATTAAGACTAAATTGGTATGCAAATGTGGACGAAGAAAATTAAAACCTTTTGGGTTACCAGGTGATGAATATTTACTATTACTTTCCCCACTCTCACTTCCCCCCGCCCCCCCCTTTTTTTTTAAACTAAGAAACTGGCATTACTCACTGCAGTAATCCAAACCATAGGGAAAAGCGGTTTTTATACTTTGTGGCTCAAAAACCTTGGATTGCCATATTTAGACAAAACGATGCTTGAAGGCATCCTCCCACCTCAGCGGAGAACTCTGGAGTGACGCTCTCGGCGGTGGCTCGCAGGCACGGGGAGCCCAGGTCCCCGCGGCCCCGGCCGGAGGAGCTGAGCCGGGCCGGGACCGGCGCAGGGCGGCTGGCAGGCGAGCGGAACCCCGGCTTGCCCGGCTAATGCCCGCGGTGGAAAAACCCCGCGGCGGGCGCTGCTGCTCTGCAGCCGTGCGAACACGACGGCTGTCACAGATACGGCGCGCTCGTTTCCTGGAACCACGCAGGGAGGCCCCGCGTTTCAGTTGCGCGCAGCCGAGCTGCAGCGCGTACCTACTTCTCCCCAGTTTTAAATGGAAATGAATGTATGTCGCTGTGGTTGGGTGTGACGTACAAATCGGCGAGGGTCTCCGCTTGATGCGCCACTCGAATGGCCGCTGCGGAGCTGAAACAGGGCGCTGATGGCTATGCCAGAAATGATCCCCCCCCCCCGGACCCAACCGCCAGCCCCGCAAAAAATTTTCTGGCCCACCTACTCGCCTTTTCAACCTTAAACTTTTC
>Ga0181612_123494_pt1 | contig 13223 bp, 8 predicted proteins | sample HoacroProtozoa21_FD_119630 | JGI IMG/M metagenome (GOLD analysis project Ga0181612, IMG submission 119630) | Hoatzin crop microbial communities from Cojedes, Venezuel. Combined Assembly of Gp0051906, Gp0051904, Gp0051908
AGATCTAACAGATGTAGCAGCACATTCTTTGCCAGTTGCTGGAAAGGTCCCAGGATGGATGGGACAAACAGGCTGTGGAGACTTGTGTGTGTGTTTTCTATTTTTCCATTATGTTGTTGCTTTCCTGGGTTGAAAACTCACAAAGAACTCAGTCAGAATTCACTGTCTAATTTCTGATGTGTGACACTCTTGAAGACTTCCTGCAAATGACTCCTGAAAGTGATCAAGCATGTGGCAGAGTAATCTATAGGTTCTGAGATGCTCGCAAGAGCTTGCAGTTCTGGGATGGAGAGCACAACTACCAACACAAATCAATATTTTCTGTTGTCGGAGAGTTAGTATAAAATGTTGATGGTGTAATATAGCTATGTCATATAATGTATACATTCCAGAATGACTCTGTATTGATATTAATGTTGTGAAGAGGACCTTCTTGGGAAAGTGCACAGATACTAAAAAAGCTGACATGTCACCAAATATTTTCATTTAATGAAGAAACATAATTCCTGTAAAAAGCTATTTAGTTTCCTTCATAAGTGCCTTACTTTTGAGTTTATATTTCTAAAAAGATTATATGATGTAGTAAAAAAGTAGTAAAAATTGTGTGGAATAGCAGCCAACAGCTTCTGTGTTGATGAATTTGCTGGATGTATCACAGCCCAGAGAACAGTGAGGATGTGAGGCTATGAAAAATGCATACGCCCATGAAACACGAAAGCTAATAACGTCCTTCCTTACATTTAACTATAATTTCCTTTTAAAAATCGGTAATATTATGGGAGGATCTATGTATATTACAACAACATCAAAAGTCTGTCATGATACAGATAAGATATTTCAAGTAATTCACACAGCTGAAAAGCAATTGAACTGAATATCTTGGATCATAAAATGTTACATGGTAGGTTGCTGTAGTTTTATAATTCACCGTCTATGCTCTGTGAATAGTACAGCAGGGTTCTTTCTTTGAAACTATGAGTAATGGGTGTGATGATGACAGGTTTATCGTTTAAAAAACAGTCTCCATTCTCACAATCAAGTAGAACTTTATGCTAATTTCATTTGAAAGTTTAATTGTGTATTGCAGGGACAGCTTAACTCACCCGTGCAAATCAAAAAGCCTGTGACAGAGACTTTTAATACAACGTTGACAAAGATCGCGTGGACATCATAGAATAGGTGTCTAGTGTAAGCTAGTTGTCTAGGTAGAGTCACAGAAGAGCGAAAGAGACAGACTTTCTCTACCTGTGTTAGAAGACTCACCCGAGTGGCGTGTGTACACGTTAGGCTAGCAGACCCCTCATTTTATATTCCCAAAACACTGAAAGCTATGATTTGGCTCAGGTCTAGACTTTGCCTGTGTTTTGCCCAGTATCTTTTCCTGCAACAAAGCAGAATGATTCCAGCATTTAATGGAATTTTACAATTCTGCCGCCTTTGGAAAAAAAAACATAAAGGGCTTCATGATACAGAAGAGGAGCTTCTTCAAGCATGGCTCATAGGTCAGACTGAGGAAGTATGCCTCCTACAGCATTACTGCACATGTGCTTGGTGGTAGCTAATCTCAACAAGGTCTCTGTGTGCTCAGTCACGTACAAAGCAGAATTCCAGCTGGCTGAATGATTTGTTGAAGGGCAACTTTGTATTTTGTAGCTAGATACAGAGAACTGCGAAAAGCCCCTTTATCTATATTTGTAGTGTCAGCCTGGAAGGGTGTATCAAAGGTCTAAGGATATTCTGTAAGCAGCATCCTCTTCAGTATTTGGAAGCTGAACAAGCAAGAGAGAAGCAGTGCAAAGGTTAATAATGTGCTATGAATGCGTGAAAGGATATGGAGAAGTAGCAGCTTGGCAGTTGAACTCTACCCTCATGGCATTTGCAAATGGTGAATGGGTTCCTGGGACAGAGTGGTCCCAGATAGACACTGATATTTTCTAGACCGAGTACCAGAATTCCATCTGTTGCACAGAAATAAAGAACACTGTGTGTCCATTTCAGCACCTAAAGTAAGAAACTGGAATGATTTAAATAATTTTGTCGTATCTAGTCTTATATCTCTGATACTTGTCTTGCATACCCTGCATTTGCCTAGAAAGAGCTCGAATAGAAAGATTGCTTAAGGCGGACTAAATTCAGCCATCAAAGGCTTTGTCATAACCCGGCATTATCCTTTCATTCCCTAGTAGATCCTTATTCTTTGGAATGTAAAAGTTGTGGCAGTATGTAGATTCCCTGTGGAGGGAGAATTAACCTACAAACTCTTCTGCATCTTTAAAGTGTCAATATAATCGTGAGGAAGAAGCTCAGAAATCGAGTTTATTATGAATAGCTGAAGACGCTTTGCCTTTCACAATAAGAAAACTCAATGTATCTGATAATGTTTGTTTCCCTGCAGCTTTGCCTCATTCTGCATTCCTCATTTTACAAAAACTCTAATGATGTGTCATCAGGGAGATGGACCAGTTAAAGTAAAACTGCACCACTAATGATATTTTCTAACTTACCTGGCTTTAAAAGGGTTGTCTTTTCAATCAGAAACTTCATAAGTACATAGTTACATTGGGCCACAAATTTAATTTTCGTATTCCACAAATTTGTGCTAGAAACTCTGAAACTCTTGCAGCAAATGCAATTAGACTGCTAATGGTATTTTAGCTCGTATAAATATAAATTTACATGCTGCTGCCTGAAATACATTCAACAAACATTTTGCACAAAAGCAAATTTAACAAGATATCTTTGAGATGAAAATTGAATGCATCATTATTTATTTCACTTCAAATTCACATAGAGCAGATAGACCAGATTAGACCAGAACTGCCCATTTAGTCCAATATATTGGCAACTACAGTGGTAAATACTGAATCTGAGTCTTTACCGAAAGTAAGTGAGCAGAGTCAGAGGAGTTTTTTGAGGCTTTGAGGAATCAAAGCTTCCCAAAATTCTCTCTTTGAATCTCTAATCATGTTTCAGAAGCTCACCAAGGCAGAGGCAATGTCTTCGCATTTGGTAGTACTGCATAGGCTAGTTAATGGGAATAAAATCTGACATTTATCATCTACAGATATCTTGCAGGGAGGAGTTCAAGAGCTTATGTACATGATCTATGAAAAAGTACTTATTTTTGGTTTTTTGAGCCTCCTAGTTGCTGATTTTGCTGTGAGATACAATGAACAAATTTTGCCTATTCACCACAGCAATGCTACTGGTATCCCTCCCCTTGGTAGTCTCCAGCACTGGTAAGTCCTACATTTCACTTTTTGCAGAGAGTTCTTTCCCTACTTTGAATCACCCTTGCTTTTCTCCAGTTTTCTCCAGTTTTTCATCCTATTCCTTTATCAGCTGCTTCTGAGCAGTAGCCTAATGTTTTCATGTAATCGCCCATTATAACCCCCAGTTTTCATTTCCCAGCAGGTCGTATCACAGCGCTGTGTATTTAAAGCTGGAGTTGTTTTAACCTATGTGCATTACTTTGTGTTTCTCTGTATTGTGTTTCATCTGACATTTTGTTATCCAGTCAGTCAGTGTTGTAAGGACTTTCTGCAGTAATCCACAACCGGCTTTTGTGAATTGTCTCCTGAATCACTTGACGTCACCAGGCACCCCTCTCTCACCTGTCCGGAGTATATCACACAGCCCAGGCCCTCGCACAGGTCATGCCCAGGGGCAGTCTACCCCCAAAATGAAAGTGGGAAATGTTTCTTGCTCTCTGTTTACTCCTTTCAGATGTTTCTTTAACAGCTGAAGGAACCGCCATGTAAAATCTTTAAAATTTTAATTATCCTGAAAGCAAATGTTTTCCATGATGAAAATGAAGTTAATTCATTTAAGGTTGGAGCAATATTCTATGTTGAAGAGTTTAATAAAGTTACAGTCTTTCTAAATGAAGATTTATTTGGAGTGTTTCAATATTTTATACTTGATTTAAATTTCTGCCTCCAGCAGCTTTTCAGTATAACAAAATCTACATTGTTTTGCAGGTAAATTTTGGAGTTTTTTCAGTATTCACTGGGAGTGCTGGATGAGAGCACAGTTCACTGTCATATAGGCATAAAACATACACAGTTTTCTTACAGACTGTCCTAGTTTGAACTGCAACAGTCAAGTTTGCTACTTCAGGCAAAACTCCCTCAGACAGACGGACAAACCCACACAGATACACACAACTGTAGCATCAACATTCAGGTGTTCATGTGTCTTTGTTTCATTCATTATTGTTTCATTCTTGTTCCACCATGTGATGTTACTCCAGTGTAGATTCTTGTTTTCTCCTTTCGAGAAACTCCTATGGTACTTCTTCGAATGATGCAAATCCCTCTGCTTCTCCAAACTTCTTTAACTAGATCTGGCAATTCTAGCAAAAGGCTACTTGCCTACTTTCTAAGAAAGGAAAAAAATAAACCAGTTTTGCTAAGAAATACAGCAGATAGTAGCACATGGATGGGGATATAAGGAAAAAAGACCATCTGTAGGCTACAGATAGACACCAGGAAAAAAAAAAAACATCTATTTCAAATGACAATACAGCAGCAGAACAACTTCTGGAAATACTGTTAGTTTACCGCACCTTAAAACTCTTTAAAAGACTTTTGTGATAATGGTTCGCCCTCTGCGTTCTATACATTTTCAAGATAGAAGATAATGCTGGAAACTTCAGATTTTTCAAAGGGAAACAAACTTGTCGAAGCTTTAGGGCAGCTTATTGCAAGATACCGTCTGAGATTTGGTACAGTTGAACAGAAATCTGGACAGGACTTCAACTTATTATTTTTTCACGCCATGAAACACTGAGTAAAGGGGGGGGAAAGTTCTTCATAAAGCCTAGATCACAATGTAATGAAAAAATTTGCATTGATTTATACGGAAAATTAATCAGGCAACTAGTCAGACCCAAATTTATTTCAGCTTTATTCTTCAGACATTCTGCATTTATTCTCAGGATACATGTTAACATGTTTTCAGAAATATTCCATTGACATCTAACAGAAGAACTGGGTGGAATACAGCATCCTGCAAGGCAGTAGATTTCTCGTAATGAATCTTTAAACAATACCTTGTCTGAGCAAAAATAGTGTTATACTTGTGAGCAATATGACAGATTTGGTGGTGGAAAAGGGTAGAAGTAATCATCAATGGAGTCGAGCTTGTATGAAATCACAATGGTTTAAAAATCAAGACTTCTGATACTTGGTGTGATTTCAAGAGTGTTAGCCTGACTTGCTTAAGCTAAGCAGGTCCTCAACGTTAAGTGTGTGCGTGCTGATCTTTACCAGGGTTATGAATTCTAATGTTCTTACATTTAGGCATATGTCTACTCAGTCAGCTGAATAAGCGTGCCTATTGACATTAAAAGTGCACAGTCAACTTAAAGTGATAGGGTGGACTTAAAAAATTCAGTTCATGTTTTTTTTTCTTTTTTAACCTAGCAAAACTATGTAGAAATTTTTATATGACTATTTTCACTTGGAAAATTATTTTAAACTATTTTAAGTCTCGAAGCTAACAGGACACTGTACTCAACTAGAAAGAAAAAGCCTAAACAGAGTAACAGACTGATTACACATATGAGTATGCATGACTGTATACAAATCCTTATTCCTACCTTTGGTAAACAACTTGTATGAAAGACAAAGGGTGTAAGTCCCTTGGGTATATATAAAAAGATCTTTTCTGGATAGTCGTGTAACCAGTGTGCACATCCAAAATTCTGTAATTGATGTGTACACATCACAGATTTGCCAGCATGCATTTCCTAGCTTCTGATTGTTGCCTTGTGGCTTTCAACTTTTACTCACAGCCATAATTTTCTGTTGACCAATCTCATATTTTAAAAACCCCACTGCCTTCCCAGCAATTCATCCATAGGATCATGTTAAATACAAGCTTTACAACCATTTCTTCAGTGAGCACTATTTATGGAAGATATAGTTATTTTCTAGGCAGGTATTCCTCCTTTACTTCATCAACAATAACATTTTTTCCATGGGATAAAGGGATGAATTCACTTGAGGGATCCATTTTTCTATATGGCCAGTCTAGTTCTACAATGGCATTCGTAAACCTCCGTTTTCTTTTAAGAGTGTGGTAAAGTTATAACCTGTCTGACACAACTCTGCTTACAATGTGTATGTTATGTGCAGAACAGTCGTGTGTAGGCTGAGCGCACAAAAGGACCATTAACAGGACTGGCAGGTGGTGAAAAAGTAACAATGAGCCGAAAGGGTTGATTTAGAAGACTAAATTAAACAGTGTAATTTTCAATGGCACTGTGCAAGTGGAGTGATATAAAATACAGAATCAAAGGCAGTCCGTGTCTGTGGTTTGTTCAGGTGCTCTTGAGCTGAAGTGGTTCTGCAAGAGGGGGTATGAGGACAAATTACTGGTGTAGAGTAATAATGTGATTTATGGTCATCATTTAAAATGTTACATTTGTTTCTAAGCGAGTGTCCTTATGGTTTTGGAGCTTTGGTGTTACTGTGCAGTGTATGTGCTAATAATACATTCTTGAGAATTGCTAAGAAGTAACACACGGACTTGATTTATTCTTACAGTGAATTTAGGGAAGCTGATGCAATTGCAATTAACATCTGTAGCCTTGTTTGAAGCACAGGTACTGACATGTCACCCTATTTCTTTGTTTCTGTCTTAAAATTGAAATGTTCTCCAGAAGTCTACATTTCCTCTCCTCGAAGTGATTAACAGCCAGCAAGATACTGTGGGAGCAAGGACTTTTTACCAAGGACTTCAAGCCTTAAACTACAATAACACATAATATTTTTCCCTTTACAATGTTATACATTTCCATTAAAACAGAAGGTTACCCAAAAATAGAGAAAAATGGAGATGAACATAAAGGTGCTACCTCCTTTGCCTTCTAAAACTTCACATATTTGACTGCAGAAACTCCAACAGTAGCACAAGATCTTACAGTCAACATGGGATTATTCACTTTGTACGCTTCCTAATGTTGTATCTAGATAAGGTAAAGAAATTTAACAAGGCTGAATCAGTTCCTAGATCCCATACTATTTTTTTCTACTTGTGATAAATCAGTGCTACTCTGCAACATTTTTTTTCCTATAGGTTCTCTGAAGGTGATTGATACCAGCTCAAGAAATAACTGCTTAGTAAATAATAAATGATTCAATTTATTGTCAGCTAGTTCACTAACAACAATTCACTTTGTACATATTATGAGGGCTTATTCACCTAGATCTGGGAAGTGCAGTGTAGTTTCCTTGTTCCAGACAGTCAAACTGGGGATGGGAGTAAACATGCTTTATAGTCTGCTGAACATCCTTTGCTGCTGGTCAAAGACACTTTATTGTTGGACAGAAGAGTAAAAGCTGAGACTGCAGCCTGTGACTTTCAATGCGTTAGGATGTGCTACAGTGAGTTCAAGCTACACAACTTCTCAAAAAGGTGGGAGTTCTGGGAAAAAAATTGTCCTCCATGGGCCCTTCTTTCTTGAACTCCATTTGCTGTTTGGAAGGGTTGGGAGGAAACAAAATGGGCACCATTCTTCCAAAAGCACAAGAGTGAAATGGGCATTGACACCCAGTTTCATAAGGTACAGGCAATTGTGCGACCGTGTGTTGGGTACAGCCAAATTCCTGTTCCATGCTGCCTGCTTATGTAAATGTCCTTGTAGAGTCAGCAGGGAAAGAGTATGTTGTTTCCTATAGCCTTCAGTGCTAAGACTTCCTTGCTGTTTCAGTCCTTACTCTCAGCCAAAGGAACATAATATCTGTAGAGAGCGCAGGTCTGTCTTTGCTATACATTTGTCACTTCAGCATGTTTGGGAAAAGCAATTGCTTTCATCACCTTTTTTACCTTTTGAGGGTGAAGGCAGGGAGCACCTTATTTATATGACGTTCAGCACCACAGGCCTTTCACACCACTTTTGGTATAATGAAAGTAAAATGCTACACATAAATTACTATGCTTGGTAATTTCTGAGTCTCATTGCTTTAAATGAAGTTGGACAATACAGAAAATGAGTATTCCCTTCGACCTAAAGTACCACGGGCATCTCTGCTTAAGTGGTATATGACTTCAGAAAGAGGAGTGGGGATTGGGGAGCAATTCGACACTAAAGGGAAGAAAGCAAAAGCATTTAAATATTGAAAATTGAAATTGTGTTTAAAACTTGGAAAACACATTAAAAGTTCTTCTCAAGGGACTGTGAGAAAGTCAAACTTATCTAGAATACAAAAGCTTTCATTTTCTCTCCCACAGTATGAAAAGAAAAACCGCAAGCAAAGGTGAACTTGCAATCTTGTCTCAAAAGGCTGGTAGTTCAGTCAGCTGCTGCAGAAACCTCTGTAATGCTTTGGCTGCCTCTAACATCGTGTGTGTCTGGATGAATAAAACCTGAAAGTGGTAGATACGGTTGCACAAATTGTTTCAGTAATGCACAGTTTCACAAAAATTAGGCTCTACTCACTCACCTTAGGAAAAATAAAGTTCAGCACTAATAACAGAAGGTGTAACAGCTGTATGATATACTTTCAGATAAACAATTAGCATTGCATGTTTTTGTTTCCAAAAAGTAATAATTTTCTGTTGAGATATTTGCTTCACTATTTTCCTTGGACTTCTGTTCAGCTCAACACTTCTGACACGGCATGTATTTATGTGATGTATGTAGCTACTCGTCAGTTAAAAGTTGTCTTTCGTTAATCCATGAGACAACCAATGGAAATCATCCTGGCTCCACCATTAGCAGTAAATAAAGACTTCTTCTTTAGGACTAATGATAGCACAAACTTAATTAAGGAAAAATTTAATGTCTACAAACAACACCTTGAGAGTGTAAGTCTAAGGCAGGTGGAAAAGGTAGTTGTACTGTTTCTCTAACCAGCTCACTAGTAGCCTGTAATGATGGAGTGGAATCCATCAAACCAAACCAAGGCAAAAAATCAAACCCAAAAAAGCAAAGCCGAAAACCCCAGACGCAATTTTTGGCTTGAGTCTGTTATAAACCAGCTTGTCCAAGCACGGTTACTCATGTGTTTAAGTAGCATTAGGTTCCAGTAAATCGACTTAGACGTCTGGCAATCTGGTCTATTATCTTGTCAGAAATGAATTTTAAGAAGGGATTGCTAGTTTAGTCTTTGGCCAGAAATTTTTTTTAAGATATTGCCAAGGCTATCCAAACATAGGAAATTAGGTTCTTCAGAGGAAATCTTCGTAGAGGAAATAATTTCCTCTCTTTAGAGGAAATCTTTTAAAGGAATCTCTTACAGGAAATCTTTTGTTTGTGAGTTATGATGTAGTGATATTCAGTGGTGGTGCCACTAAAGCAAAGCAAAATTAAAGAGAGTTTCAAGGGCTGATTCTCTCCTATGCAAATTAATGGAATTAGGCAGATGGCTTCTGAAATCTTATTTCAAATAGGATAACTGCCTTACAAAGTCAATAATTTATAACTAATGACTTGAATAGTACTATCAGCACCTGGGGAGACACTGAACTATTCATCTTTAGAAAGAAACGTATACATTGTGTTCACATCTTGAGTTTCCTCTGCAGAGGCTTTTTTCAGTATCTTCCAGTTTGCAAGCTCTATTCATGAGTTGTTTTGTTTTTCTAGTATCAATGGCACTGAAAACCATAAACAAATACTTTAATTTAGTGACAGCTCAAAAATTAAAAAATTAAAAATTTTTAATTTTTAGCCTGAACAAGAGAAGGCTGAGAGGGGACCTAATAAATGCTTATAAATATCTCAAGGGTGGGAGGCAGAAGGATGGGGCCAGGCTCTTTTCAGTGGTACCCCGCGACAGGACAAGGGGCAACAGGCACAAATGGAAACATAGGAAGTTCCGTCTGAACATGAGGAAGAACGTCTTCCCTCTGAGGGTGATGGAGCCCTGGAACAGGCTTCCCAGGGAGGTTGTGGAGTTTCCTTCTCTGGAGATATTCAAGACCTGCCTGCACAAGGTCCTGTGCAGCCTGCAGTAGGTGACACTGCCTCGGCAGGGGGGGTGGGCTAGATGACCCACAGAGGGCCCCTCCAACCCCTCCTATTCTGTGGTTCTGTGATTCTGTAATATAAAATGTATTTTTTGGTGGATCCCCAACATTGTCATCAATGTTGAACTAAAGCTAGTTTTGCAGTAATGTCCGACTATAACAGCAGCAGCAGAGTGGATGTCTCCTTCACTGGTAGGTAGTCATGGCAACACGGAGCTGACTCACACTAAGGACTACATGGAGTAACAGCGACAAAGCTGATGTCACAGCCCTCAACCTCTGTGAGGCAACTTCTGAAATGGACCAGTGTTTCTTATGGAAAAGATGTACTACATGACAGCAGTATGCAACTCAATATGTGACTTGGGATCTTTCAGGAACAGGGGCCATGGTGGGCTTAAACATCACTGGTTGTATGTGGATACTCCAAACATACCAAATAATTCTTTGTGCATAAGGCAACTGAGCAGTAGCAAGGATTCCTTTTCTCTGAAAAAGTCTTTTGACTGGTAGGCAATGCATGCCATTGTTTCTTTGTATTCTGTAGAAAGATAAGCTTCTTGTTTTGTTTTAGAACCCAGCACAAGGTATTAGCATAATTACTATCATAGTACTTCTATTTTGCCTTTTTATCGCTCACAAAATCAATTTCTACAACCACATGCAAGCTGATTAGGAAACCGTGGACGTACAGGTTACGTTAATTCCATCATTGCTCATGTTTAATCAGTCTCTACAAAACAATATGCATCAAAACTTTATTAATGAGATAACTTTTCTGTTAGTAAAAGTTGAGTACTGCGATGTTGTAAGCTGAGCCTCCATCTTTCAGAACAGAACTGAGGAACTTTCTCTAGGTGCTTATAATATTTCTTGTGTATACAGAGTAAGGGTGAATAATGCATGCAGATTGGACAGGCAGAGTAAAATCAGTGCTTTTAGCATGCAACCGATAGGTAGCAACTAGGAAAGGATGAAAGCAGAATTGTGTCTTACGTTCTTTATTTCACCTACCTTACTGAAAACTCCATGGAAGCAGCCCCAACTGTTAATAAAAGGTCTGAAAGTCAGGCATCTTTGTCTTTGCTTTGAAAAATGGAGACGGGCTCATTCTCTTCTTCCAAAATATAGCAGGTCATGGGGGCATCTTGTTATGTAGTGATTATACCACTTGCGAAGCAGGCAAATCATACTCAGTTGCTTCCCTGGGCAAGTAGGATACAAACCTCAAATCTTCACCTCCTAGGAGACTGCGATACAAAAGTCACTATGGGCTGTTCTGGATGCAGAAATGCAAGACGCTCACAAGGACTTTTGTGGAAATTTTTATCACCGTGCAGCAAAGCAAAGAAATCAGTCTTCACTGAAGACAGTCATGAATAGGGGGAAAGAAGGAATGAGAAAGGCTGCCAGATGACCATGTCACTTACTGGTCAGGACACTTGGATGGGACAGAAGAGCTATAGCTTCTGGAATTACTTTTTCTTTTTTGTGTGAAAACATGACTGCACTTAGTGGCTGACACTTACTTTTGAAAGGAGCCCAGTCCTTTCAGTGAGTGTTTGGTGAGCTTTGTGGCTGCTTATCCATTATAAAACTGCCATCACTCTCTTGGGGGCAGTTAAAGACATCACTCCTGACGCAGAGTAGTGTTGGCCTGCTAGCCACTCCACCTTCTGTGCCTGCCAGACAAGATTTGGCTCTATTCTGCATGAGCATGAATGGAGGTTTGGAGTGTCTCTGGGATGGAAGGAGTCCTCTTGTCTGCAAAGACATTTAAATCTCATTTAATTTAACAGGATAACGCACATCATATGGAGTTTTACAAGGACTCCTTTGTTCCTCATTCGTTATATTCATTGATATTTTTGTACTCTGAAATACGCTAAAGAGAAACACTCCACTTTCTTGTGTAATCCTGGAGTGCGGAAAGCCAGAATCATATTGTCTTATCTTGCAAGTATTTCAGTCAGTTTAAATACAACATATGACACCTACGCTAAAGGAACTGGTTCTACCACAGAACAGCACTTTTCAATCCTGTGCTCTCTTCTGAGGAGGCTTTCCAGTAAATTAGAAGTTTCAAGAAGCAAATGGAAAAAGAAAGGAAATGGCTTTTGCCTGAAAGTAGTAAATCATAAATTTCTGCTATTGAGCTACGTTGCAAAAGCCCCTTAAACTGTATTATATAAAGTTATGCAGCAGTTTAGTACCTGTGACTTGGCAACAGCTTTTGTTGCATGATTCAGGTGATTATGTTGCCACTTCTGGATCTCATTATCATTTGGATAATCTTTACCATTTCTAGCTTGTTTCCATTTCTTCTATCATAATAAATTATTAAAAACCCCTCTGTGTCTTCATTAAATGGCTTCTATTCAAATCGGCCTCTGTAGGTTAATGAGGGCTCTAAATACGCTTCAAATGGACCTAGAGTTTGTAGGCTGTTGATTTATTATTTTCCCGTGACAGAACACTGCGCTAAAAGCTATTTCCCTTCATTTATCTGATGTACTATGTTCACAGTCATTATGCAAAATATAGCAAGATGTATTTTCTGAAATTAGAGATATTTCTTAATTTTCAACTATGCATGAATGTGGATATGTTTTAAGAACACTATGGGATTCATTCTGAAGGTCTTAGAATCATGACATATTGTGGTGAAACAGTCTACAAAATCATAAGCTATTATTTCCATTGGAGATAATGGCTTATGGCACTGAAAACTCTTGGGAAAAACTGACTATGGAAGTGAAATTTAAATTGTGTCATGATGGCATATGTTGCGCCTAGATGTCTGCACATCTTCAATATAGTAACAAAAAAAGATTATTAAGTAATTCAACAGTGAATAAAGTAGAGGTCTGCTAAAGCTTCTCTCCGCATTCATTGTTTAAGACAGAATCAATCAATAACATATTCACACTTTTTAATGTTTGTATTGGACAGTTTCTGAAAATAAGGTGAGCGCACCATTTCCCTCCATAAGGATGACACAATTAAGAATCTGAGATCCAAAGAAAAGTTTTCTGAAATCTTAGATAGTTTAATTACACTAAGCCACAGTTTTAATAGAACTTTTCTATATTTATCAGATGACATTTTACATTTTAGAGCTATTATTTGGATTTCTAACTATCAATCTTCCTTATCCTGATGAAATAATCTTTCACAAGTATAGCTTCTAGAGCCACTCATCTCCCTCTCTTCCTGAAATCCTTTTAGAAAGTTTTCTGTTTAAA
>Ga0181612_141517_pt1 | contig 13222 bp, 7 predicted proteins | sample HoacroProtozoa21_FD_119630 | JGI IMG/M metagenome (GOLD analysis project Ga0181612, IMG submission 119630) | Hoatzin crop microbial communities from Cojedes, Venezuel. Combined Assembly of Gp0051906, Gp0051904, Gp0051908
CCCGAGCCTGTACTGGTGCATGGGGTTGTTCTTCCCCAGGTGCAGGACCCTGCACTTGCCCTTGTTGAACCTCATCAGGTTCCTCTCTGCCCAACTTTCCAGCCTGTCCAGGTCTCACTGAATGGCAGCACAGCCTTCTGGTGTATCAGCCACTCCTCCCAGTTTAGTGTTATCATTCATGCAGGTGTCAATAGGATGGCAGAACTGAAAGAGAACTCAGGCCATGGGTAGAAGAGCCAGGCCACCTTCTCAAAATGAAATTCATTTGGTGTTAGGCAGTGCCTTCTCACATCACCTTGAGAAGATAGCATAGAGGCCTCAGGCTCCCAAAGTAGATTGGGAAAGCAATATTTGTACTCTGTTACTCTGCTGGTGGAATGAGTGGAGGGATTCCCTGTTGATTTACTTCCATACCAAAGCACAGTGTCTTTCTTTTCTAACAACTCAGATGTCACACCGGGAGGTTAAATTGGGTGGAGCTCTGCCAACTCTTGACTGACCATCTCTCACTTATATTGAGTTTCAGGCAGAAGGACTTGGTTCGCTTGCCCACACATAGGCACCTGGAGCCACTTTAGATGCTCTGTTGTATCGTGCTCGATTTCCAGGTGCCAGCAAGGCACAGATCTCCCAATGGTCCTGTGTCATCTTAGCCAACCTCATGCCAATACCGCAGATGTCCTTGGGTTCCTCTGGCAGCAGAAGTAGCCCCTGTTTAGAAACGTTAGGCAATCCCATAAAAGGGCAGAAACCCTACATTTTAAGTGATCTTTTATAAAGCTGCAATTCCAAATTCTTTATATTAGAAGTGTTAAACAGCATCAGGCTAATACATTGTTGAAAGTCAAGAAGCCAAAATATAAAAGGATTTTCCCAAAATGCTTATTAGATGATCTCATTCATCAAATATCTATGAAATTAACCTATTTATGAGCAGTTTATAAGCAGAGTGATACATTCATTTCCTGATGCCTTGGAAAGAAGAGTATCCAGAAAGAAGAGTGTAGAAGAGAAATAGAAACACTACTCATGTCTCAGTGGTTTGTGGAAAAAAAAAATCAGGTGGTGTATTTCATTCTTTAGAGGATGCTATTACCCTAGAAGGTGCAAGATTTTATATGGCCTGATAGGGAACACTACCACTAAGATCTACAGACTTGTAAGTAAGGAGACAATTCCCCATGTATTGAAATTTTGAATGTGTGTTTGTGATGACTACATGGTACTGGATGTAAGCAAGATTTGGAATACACCGAATAACTGAAATGAATGCAGAATGGATTATTGCTGCCCACTGACAATTTAGTTATAATTTAAGTGACCAGGCAGGGATGAAGGCCAGGACTGGAACTCAAGACCCTCCCTCCATACAGGGGAAATGTAGCCATCATTTTTGAGCAATATTTTACTATAAAAAATACTTTTTTCATAGTCTTCTTTTTCCCCACCCAAAGAATTCAGTGAATGATATTTTCTTCATCTCAGCTGATGTGTTGGGATGTATCAGAGACAGGGTAAGATGGTTTGGGTTATTTATTAGAGACTGGTTTTGTGGTTTCCAGTTAGTTAGAGCTAAAAAAGCTATGCTTTATGAAGTGTGTTTTGGAGGGAGTTAATGTTTTCTTTTGAAAGTCTGCAATTCTGCAGTAATGACTGTTTTTATATGAAATAATGCGTAAGTCAGTCCTATTGGTCAGAGCTACGAATATATTGCTAGCATTAGAATCCTAGCTGTCTATTATCACCCACACCAGTACTAGAACAGCATGTGAACTCACATCCATTTGCACAGTAGTGATCCTTTAATTGTACAGAGCTGCACCGTTGTGTCAGACACAAACATGTTATCCAGCAGTTTCAAACACATGTATTACAAGGGCATGTAGTGACAGGACAAGTGGTAATGGCTTTAGACTGAATGAGGGTAGATTTACATTAGATATAAGAAAGAAATTCTTTGCCATGAGAGTGGTGAAACACTGGAACAGGTCGCCCAGAGAAGCTGTGGCTGCCCCTTCCATGGCAGAGTTCAAGGCCAGGTTGGATGAGGCTTTGAGCAATCTGGTCTAGTGGAAGGTGTCCCTGCCCACAACAGGGGGGTTGGACTCGATGATTTTTAAGGTCCGTTCCAACCCAAACCATTCTATGATTCATTCTATGATTCTATGATTCCTTTTAGAGGTAGGTATCTAAAATCCTTTTCTATACAAATAGCGTAATGGTCAAATTCCAAGTGGTCTGCCATTGACAGTTCCTATTCTAATTAGGACATCAGAGTGTTTTTACCAGACCACCAAAATATAAGATTAAATGTTCAGTTTCGCCTACTTGGGTATCAAGACTTTTTATTCTGTGAGTCTGATTCCTTTCTGCACAAGTAAATAGGTTTACCTCTTTCTGTAACTTTAGGTAAGTATTAAAAGGTACAAGGAAAATAAAGGTGTAAAGCTCATGTTTAAAGAGCTAGATGACTAGCATGTCTATCCTGATAGCTTTTTTAAAATCACATATAAACACTTCCCCATCCAATTTTCCTATCTACATTAGTATATTTATGTTTAAACGTAAGTATCTACATTTGTAAATACACACGTTCTCTCATCTTGTACAAGTGCTGCAAATGCTCCCATACATTGCAGAGGAATACAGTATGTGGGTGGCAATTTTCTCCAAACATTTTATCAGGTAATTTTCAGACAGCTTGGATTCCAGATTTTCTTACCTAACTAAAGAAGAAAAACAATAGTGCTATTAAAGCTATTAAAAGATAATAGCTGAAACCTACAGAGCTGGGAAGGGCTGGGAAGGTGGGAGAAAAATGGTTCTGGCTTAGGCAACTGAGCCTAATCTGCAATGCACTGAGCTACCCCAGCTCTTCTTTCAGTAGTGGAAAGAGCACGGCACTTTACAGCCCAGACTGGCTGCGGTAAACGAGTATAAATTTCAGTCCTGGGTACCTGATCACTAAGACATGGCTGGCTGCAGTAAGACTAGGGAATGGCCCTGGGTTGGCAGTCTCAGAAACACAGGCTTTATCTATACAAGGAAAGTAGGGGAAACATGTTAGGTGCAGACAGTTTGGAGATGGTTCTCCCCACAGTTCTATGTCCCTGCAAGGATGGGTACGGAGCAACTCAGCCAGCTGCGTGGCCTGAGACCAGCCCAGCTACGTTAACCTGAGCACTGAGCAGCTTTTGCGTGAGCTGATACATATGCATGGCCCAACACAGCATGGACTTACCCTTTCGATTTGTGGTTCTCCATGACATTCTCCTCTCACATTGATCTACTGCCAGTAATTCAAATATAGATAGAAGTGGTTCACCCATGATCACAAGGGAAAGTAGTCATGACCATATCAGAATGCAATGAGAACAACTAAATCCAAATCCCTCAAGCCTCTGGCTTAACCAAGAGGTGGCCCTATTTCTAACATGCTTTCGTTACTGTTCATTATTACAGATATAGAAGATACCTAGTTATCAGACACATTAGTGACTAGTGAAGAAATCACAAATTTGCCAGTAAGGCTGGCAAATGAAACAAACTGCCTTTGCTGATGTTTTATGACAAAGGAATTACCAAACAGGTAAAAAATAGTTTCCTGCATCTGTTTGTTAAAATAATGAATACTGCAGGTCTGAGGAAGTGGGGCCACGGAGTGAAAATATTGACTGTGAACAGAACTCGATCAAAAGGGAAAGGGAAAAGCCCTGCTATATTTTTCAGCTAATAAAGCCATTACACACTTCAGCCTAGAAATAGCTTGTCCATAGCTTCTCAAATTCTGTAGTTAAAAGTAGGAGCTTAGTGCAGGTTCTTGCATAAGGGCATCTAGTGTTCTTTGAACAAGGGTACTCCTCTTGGCTCATCCCAGAAAGACCTAGATCTTGGGTCACACCTACCAGCCCATGCATAGGTCTCAGACATCCCCAAGCACCTCAGAAGGCACTAGATAATGATCTCTGGCAACTGAGTGTAGCCCTAAGAACGGGCCTGGAAGATCCTTCTCCCAGCTCCGCTACAAATTTCGCCTGGGACTTGCGTTAAACTCATAAGCTAATTCCTATAAAGACCCTCAATTTCCACTAACTTCTGTGGGAACCTTGATTCTCAGAGAAGAAGAGATGCCTGTGATGGGATTCAGCCAACCGAATTTAGATACCTTATCTGTGCCTGCATTTTAGATGCCTAGTGAATCAGTCCTCCAGAAAGCCAGGCAGACAGGATCTTCCTTTGAAGATATCTCACCACTGACTGTATAGGAAATATCAGATCTTTTTTTAGGATGACTGGTTTTCTTTGGTATTTAAAATGTAGCACATTAGACGTCTGCAGTTAGACCGGATTTCATAGTTTAGGTATGTGGATGTGAACTGTATAATTTAAGTTTTAAAAACCAAAATGCACAGACTTTTTGGTTAACTAGTACCTACATTTCCAAGCAGGCTGTACGTAACTGTGGAAGCTGTAAGTCCAAATGTCCATCTGAGAAAACATAGCCATTTGGCTCTGCAGATACCCAGATTACAGCAAAAAGGGCAGTGAGTGGAATTTATGGCAGACTATTGAAGCTGTTGGCACTAAGTTACTCAGTCTGTTTAACTGACATGATAATAATCACATGACCTAATTGCAAGATAAACCAATGTTTAGGAAATACACATATCTTAAGACGGCAAATGAACTATTAACTGCAAACTATTATTGTAATTCAAAAGCACCATCTGTGTTCATCAAACTATATTTTTCTTCTGTCATCTTAATTCAGAATAATTATATATGCTTCTATGTCTGATGGAAACAACATGAAATTTTCAGTGTCCAAAATGATCTGTCCATGAGCAAACAGCAGACTAAGAGAGTGCAGCAGAAATGATTTCATGAATTAGACCAAATAACAAACATAACTGAGAGAACTATGATCTTCTTCCTGGAACATACAGAAACAAGCTGGGATTCAACAGATAAATTTTCCAGTGTGAACTGGTGCCCTAGCTGTACTTGAAAGTTCAAAAAAGAACAAACCCTAAGCAATACTACCTTACCAAAATGTTCTCCATCACTGAGGTAAACACAGATGAAAGATGTGGATATTTTATTTTCCATTCTCGTATTAAAAGTGGTTGTTCAGCCCACGCAAGCACACTACTCTTCAAAATTCGTGAGCGGGAATCATCTCATCTAGCTTTAGACATTTGCAATCTCGACAGCTACATCTATGCCCATCGCCTTTGGCTCACTTGGTACTCAAAGGAGAGCAATAGGTAATCCAGGGTGCAATTCTGCTGTCCTATTTAGGAGGCCTAATTTTAGGTTAAGATGAATCACATTCCAGAATTGTCTACGTTTCTCCATTGACTAGAAAGGGAGCTCAGACGTAAAGTGTCTGCATCTTATTTTTTCTCAGTGAACACCACTTTAGAAACTCTGAATCTTAACACTCACAGACTTGATTTTATGCTGTGTAAAAAGGGAGAAAAATAAAGCAAAAAAAAAAAAGGAAATAAAACTTGAGGAGGCTGGAACAACTTCAGAAGACTGAAGGCAAATTTGAACCTGTCTGGATCAAAAGGCTGGCATTTAGCACCACACTGACAGAAAAGGGAATTCCACCTGAAGAGCCCTTGGAGGGGATTAGTTTATTCAAGGGCTTCACAGTGACCAGGGAAGCTCCCCCCTTCATCACACCATTGCTCTTGGAGCTACCAGGATTGCTGGGAGCAATTCTGGCTTCTTTCTGCAGCAGAGTAAGCGACAGGCATGTCTCAGATGAGGCATCAGCTGAACAGGAGAACAAAGGGCATAAACAATCAAAGCCCTTCAGGAGCTCGCTTTACAAGTTTCCCATAAATCTTTTTAAATTCTTCAGTCTAATTGCTTTGGCCCAATTTTTGCCCCTGAGTTGCTCCTACCTTAAACACGTAGAAATAAGAGCAGAACTGGGTCTTTTCTGCTTAAGATTTTTCATGGATGAGTTTGGCTTTGTATATGGTAAAAAAACCTGCCTTTTTCTCTTCTTCAGGTACACACTACAGAGGAAAATTCTCAACAGAAGAAGAGGGATGACCATGCTCCTACGGCTGCTGCACGCTGCACCCACCTCTGTGCAGGGAAGGCAGGGAAGGCAGATGATGCTCCACAGCTGGGACTGAGGGAGAACTAAGCACAGCAGAAGCACTGAGAGTAGGGTCTCTTGCGGCCAAAAACTGTTGAAATGGAAGTGTAAGAGATCCTAATCAAATCTTTCTCTGGATGGGAATAAGGCTAAAGTATAGATTACTCTCCACAAGAAAAAACTGAAAACCCAGAAACTTCATAATGAAGAGTTTTCTTAGGCTACAAGTAAGAAGCACTAATGTCCTGTTGCTGGGTGATTAGTTTCTAAGCAGCAACTCTGCTCCTGTCTTTACCAGACTGTGTCCTTTTTATAAGAAATGGGCAAATCTGATGGAGTTTTGCAGACCAAGGCATGTATCTGCATCGGCTGTCAGCTCTATTGTTCTAGCTTTTCTCCCTGTAGCTGTTGAATGCACGGCCTGATGTGAAAAAAGGATACTGCTGCAACCCCACTAGAGTCAGGGGAACTGAGACTCTTGCAGTAATCAGCCCAGCTCAAGGAACAGCACAGAAAATGTTGTCCTTGTGCTTTTCATTCTTCTTCAGCCAAAACATAGTTCTTCTGATACATGAAGTACAAGTATTAGTGATAAACAGCACTCCACCCATCTTCTTTCCATCTTACCTTCTAAATGGTCTGCTCTATTTTGTGACCCCCAATTACAAGTTCCTGTTATCCTTTGAATTGCTGTAAAACTGAACAGTCTAAATATGTTCAGAGCAGCTTGCAATTAGCATACCCTGAACTTAGAAACTGCAGTCTATTAAAAATATGGACATATGAAAGCATAGCGTCTGGAAACTTGCATATGTTCATCTTGCACAGTGGGCTTCAGATGCCAGGGTCAAACAGAGACTCCTAGCTATCCCAGAAAAGAGCTTGTATGAGTCACCACTCAGCTGCAGAGCTTCAGAGAACTTTTATATTTTATTGGAAAATATCATATTACTTCACACTTACCTTTTATGCTGTTTTCATGTGAAAAAGATAAAGAAAATTTTAAAAAGTGGTAAGGTTTGCTGTGTTACGACCACTCAGTTGGATTTCTCAATTAGGCTTATAGCCACAGCACCAATAAAACTGTGAAGATACAAATATTAAAGTTTTAATCTAAACTCAGGTACATTTTGCTATGCCAGCTTTCTCATTTTGTGAAGTTTCCATCAAACCAAGGGCCTGCTGGAGACCTGTTTCTGCTTAAATGCATTTTTGTTCTATGCCAGAAAAAGTGTAAGGAGTAATGCTTTCACAGGAATACAAAGTAGAAATGAAGACTGGGCTTGTATCTCTTCCAGGAATGAAAAGTCATGAAATGGATCACATAGTTTTCCTCTTTATATAGCTGTCAAGGCATAGACAGCTCTCTGTTTTATTCAGATTCCCGTAAGAACAAATATGCTGCACTAGCTGAGCACTGGTTTCCATTTTAACAGCAAATACTCTGTTGATGACAACCTTATACACAAAACAGGAGCTTTTCAATATATGTTCTATTCATCAAAGTAACTGAAGCACAAAAATTACTGCTAACAAGTAGACACAGGGCAATATATTCTAGAAGATCTGAAGTGCTTTTTAGAAGTGGCACTACTAAAGTAAAAAAAAATTAAATGATTCAGGCTGCTGTGTACAAGACTTTAATATTAGGTAACACAACAAATTCAGCTCAGTGTCTTCACTTGGCTTCTTGAGGGATGATTTTGGCCCAAAGGCTGGGATTTGACTCTGCATTTAGACACCTCTACTGTAAGAGCATGTGTTCATAGGTAGGGCAGGTGGCAAAACACTGGAGATTTAGGATAGCTGCATTATACCCATGGCTCAAGCAGATACAAAAAAATGAGCTAAGAAAGATCTGCTCCTTTCTGCATACAGCTGCTGAGGCCAGGAGAGTATCTCAGGGCATCTTGAATGGCTCTTGAAACCTATGCTTAGGCAAACAAATGTAGTTTCTTCATCAAAACAATCAGTGACCTTTGACTGAGCAGATGCATGTGTTCACTTTAGAATGGGATGAGTCACCCTCTATATTCCTTTGAAGGCTTTGAGTAGATCTTCTTTCACTACAATGGGATCCTGAACACTCAGAGTATAGGCAGGTACATTTAAGACACCAATATTTATGTATCTGAAGTCAGTTAAATTAGTCCAGAAATGCATATTTCTTTAATACAAATTCAGAGAAAGTTTACCTCATTAGTTTAAACTGGTTACCTGATACATAAACAGCCAATATGGTGCATTGGACCCTACACAGTGTTTACCACATACTTTCCAGATTAACATAACTATCCTTTGTATCAGGTACACTTCATACAGAAATAAGAAGTAACAACTTTGTTCTGCTATTCTCTAGTGAAATATAATCGAAATACTGTCTCCTACCACGTACCAGAGCAAGCTCAGTTCAAAAATCCAGAAGTTGATTCAACCGTCGTGTCTGTGCTGGTACCAGGAGTCTGAACTGTTGGTTTAGAGATGGAAAAAATTTGAGTTCAAATGCCATTAGTATATTTTTTAGTAGTAAGTTGATTTTCTAGATGTTATTCTATAATAATCACGGTTCCTTTGTGCTAGACAAAACCTAGATGTCTAATCAAACTTTGTTTTGATCATAATGTATCTATTACCAGACCTTTACTTATTATGAAATACCTCCAGAAGAGTAGCATGCTTCATGTGATTTTCACCACTGAAGATGATCAGGAAAATCTGGAAGATTTGTTATCTGACATCTTGACTTGTATTATTCCCCACATACTGCATTCGCTCTCTCATAGACTTGACCAAGACTATTTCTATCTGTATGTCAAAAACGTGAAGGAGTGCCGAGGAAGTTCTATTTTCTCAGAGGGTTTGGCAGCTGCAATTAGTTGGACCTCAATGACTCTGCAATCTGCTGTTTACAAACAAGCAATCTGAGTAGCAACATGTAGTCTCCACACCCCGCATATAAAATCATTCGTCTTTCTTCACAATCTTCAGCAAAACTTCTCTGATGCTTCAGCTCGGCTCTTTCCAGATCATAAATACTTTGACAACATACTTTAGAGTATCTCAATTTCAAATTTCAGCCAGATTCATCTGTCATTTACAGGCATGTTTGGCTCATTTGCTTATAAAGGCTAGATTGTGTGCTTTCAGTAACAGGTGTCATTAGAAAATACCAATATGACCAGAAAGCAGAGAGAAGACAAAGAAGGAACATAGAAGACAGGAGGAAAGTAAGTCATATGAAGAGAGCTATGGAGATCTCTTTACCCTTTCTTAGAACACTGAAGTCAGGAGAAAAGTCATGAAATTGAGAAGCAGAAAATTTAAGACTAGAGCTGTTTTCTTCCTGCAGTGTGTAAATGCCAAAAGATGCTCTATACATGGTTTTCCATGTTATCTCTCCATGTTGTGTCTGCTCCTCCATGCAGATGTTGTTTCCTATCCTTTCAGAAATTGGATAGCATTCTGCAGGCACCTGTTACAAAAGATAGTGAAAAAATAGGTTAGTTTGGCTTAGATATACATGTGTTTGTAAAATATTATACGTCGTTCAGGAAAAGAATCAGCCATAATAATTAAGAAGGTGCTTCACCAGCAAACATGCTAAAGCGCAGTAACGACATCTTTCCAATTGTGTAGCGCTGACTGATGTGAGGGAAGGCTTCTATTACTGCATAAATACCTATGTTTTTGCTTCTTATTTCTGTTCACAGCCAGTGGCATGCCAAAGAAAGAGGAACAAAAAATCCACTTAGAAACAATTCCCTGGAGTCTGCAACCATCCGCTTCACTAAGGAATAATTCATCTGAGAGTAGAAAACATTCCTGCTCCTTGCGGCATTACTGCAGATGCTAATCGAGTTATAAGTCTTTGCTATCTACCCAATTTCCAGTCTGGGGTTGCTGGTTTTTCTGGGCAATGACAATGTGTTTTGAACTAAAAAAAAAAAAAAAAAAAACACTTTTTTTCTTGACTGCTTGCTGAAAACGTAACAGAAGGCCAGATTTTGCACTTGCTTCTATAGGGAAATAAGTAAAGACAAAGTGTTCCTCCCCTGTATTTTCTGTGCCAGTGATCAAGCTCCTGAACAGCGAAACACAAAAATTTGCAGAGCTACTTACTGCTTATCCATCCTCAGAAAAAGGGCACAAATCAGAACAGACAGAGCACTGGATCCATGCTGTGACTCCTCTCCCTACAACGTGCACCAGCAAAAGCCAGATTTGTTTGCTGTGCGCTGTATTTATTCCCACTGCCCCCTGTAACAAGGAGGAATTATTATTTTATGCATCAAAGGGATTGAAAATAGCTCCTGGGCCATAGATCTGATGTTTTGTCCCAGCTCCATGCTACGCCTACAGTCTGAATCTAGCTCATCATGATGGGTTTGCCACTGCCAGATATGCTGAACATGCCTCCATCTTCTGCCCACTGTTGGGAGTCATGTTTCTGCAATAACAATATTAAGAGGAAACAATTTATCCCAGTAAGTTAAAGGTTAAATACATGTGTGTATGAATCAGTGATTCTGGGTGTCACATGCTGTCAATAAATTTTTATCTCATTTGGAAAATGATTGATTTCACTAACCCAGTTGTGGAATTGCATTAATAACCCCAAGAAAAAAAGATATATTCAGGAAATTGTACCTGTGAGACTTTTGGAACTGGAATAAATGAAACTACAGGAATTTACAAAATTTTTGAGAGGGACAAGCCTATGAGTTGGCCCGAGCTACCTAAATTTTAGACATATATTTTCATTCACATATAGATACAGATGCAGAGCAAATTACTTGTGAGTATAAAATGCTTTCCTGTCTCCAGTATGGTTGGACAGATAACGATAGATTCATACTCATGAGGTGGGGCAGGCAAAAAGAGATGATGAAACTGAACACACAAAATAAATAAGTTATACATGTAATTAATATACAATACTAAAATATTAAGTCATATTTTATGTCACATTCCAAATGAAAATAATGCTAATAATAAAAGAAATCCCGTAAGTTTACTAAAAAATATGAATACCATGTCCTAAGAAATGAAGAAAGAAATGAAAAAAAAAGTTTAAAAAATGCCTTGAATTGTTTTTGTTTTGATATTCTGTGTGACTAAACCAGTCACAATCTGCTAACACAGATCAGAACCAATGGCTGCCGTGTATTGAACACATCATACATACATGTTACACAGACTGTGACAACCACATGCACACTGTAACACAATGTAGAGAAAAATATCTCTTCTTTAGCAGCGATGCTAGGAAAGGCTTCTGCAAGCAAAGACTCTCAAAACTGTCCACCTCATAGCAATCAATATTTCTATATTTAGATCTCTGAATCAATTCAATTTGTGCATTTGTTTGGCAAATCCATACAGAGAATTATATATATTGAATTGTAACATAAAGTTCAGCACTGGAGACAGTAGCCTAATCTTTAGGATACACAAATAGATCTGTTAATCTGAAAACGTGAATGGAATATATGGAACTAGTCTTCTATGAGCCCGAACTCTTCTTTTTTTAAAGGAGTCAAGCAGCAACAGTACAGCTTCCCATAGTTACCATGTTATTATGACAACTTGTTCTGCTGTCACTGACGATGTGTTTCACCTGCACAAGCTACAACAAAGACACAGTTCTGCTACAGAAAGCTTGCAATGTCTAGCACAAAGACGCAAAGACATCAGGAAGACATGATTTCCTGGAATTAACAAATGAGGAAGACAGCTCGGCTTTTATTAAATCACTATTGGGACTAAACAATCATTCACTGATCAGACCGCTCTGACCTCAGCTGTGGGACCACTAGAGTGTGGGTCTCCATAGCAGTCTTCTCTCCTGCCGTGCTGACATCAGTCTGTTGGAAAAAGGAGGGAGCTGGTGAGAGAACTTCAGTGAAAGAACTTTGCAGAGATAGGGCTAAAATTAGTGACCCCCCTCCCAGCCTAGAGGGAAACTCTCATGCCTATGTTTCTTCTCCAGGTTCTCAGTTTCCATCACCCACCTCCCTCCAACAGCGGTGAAGCTGGGCATCTGGGACCCGCTGAGGGTCCCCACCGGCAGCATCGCGCTGCCCTGCCCTCTGCTCCTCGATGCTCTCTTGGCTCACCCACACATGCGCGGGAGGAGGATCTCCCACAACAGAGTTGTGATGGACATGATTCCTCCAAAGCCATGAAGGAAACATTTACTGGTGGCATTCTGAAATGTAGCCAGGGAATATAGTGGAATGTACCAGAAACTACTGAGACTGATTTAAGGTTTAGGGATTTTTTCAGGTGTTTTCCAGTATTTTGGACATTAGGACTCATATTTTGAACTCTTCCGTGGAATTTCTTTTTTTTCCCTCTCTCTCTTCATTTCATACCAAAGCAAACATCGCTTACAATCCCCTAGCTCCTGAAACCAGGACTGAAAAATGCCACTTCTGAAGGTCATGTGGAAAAGCAGTAGACATGTCAAAGCAGCTCTGGAGAGCTATTGATCCATCCTAAAATCAATGTCCCGGGTAGACTGATGAGATCTTCTCCTAAAGGTACCTCCACTTACTTAGGAAGAACTTGGTAGCTACCTGGGATAGACTCCTATGTTTTAGAAGGGCAAAGTTGGGTTGGAGGAATCCCACCTCCAGTTTCACTAGCAAATACAAAATATTCTCGGAGTTTACACAAACGGTGAGACCAGGTAAATGCTGCACCTTTGCGCAATGTTAACATGTGATTTTTTTTTACTTTTGCTTAAAAACAAAAATATTGCTTAAACCTTTGCACCTGCCCACCAGAAGCAGAGAAACACTCAGTCTCTCAAGTGCCATTACCACCACTACTGTTTTTAACGAGAGCACATGCCAGGTCGGGAGGAACACAGGGCACAACAGTGGTTATTGAGCTTTCTCTTTTTCTAAACATGTGCAAAATAAGACATTCATTCCACAAGCCTGTGCTGCACCCGAATAAATACCACGTGATTTGAAATTTTAGCGCTTATGCATGCAAAGGTTGGTTGAAGGAGATAGTCACATGTGGGGCTTGATTATAGTGTTTTATCACTCAGTCGAACATCTAATGTTTAGCACAGTAGTTGGAGTGCTTCTTTTC
>Ga0181612_158954_pt1 | contig 13222 bp, 9 predicted proteins | sample HoacroProtozoa21_FD_119630 | JGI IMG/M metagenome (GOLD analysis project Ga0181612, IMG submission 119630) | Hoatzin crop microbial communities from Cojedes, Venezuel. Combined Assembly of Gp0051906, Gp0051904, Gp0051908
GGGTGGTGTTGGGTGGTGTGGGGGGGGGGGGGGGGGTGCTTAACGCTCCCGTCGCGCGCCTTCACGGACCGCCGGCCCTCACAGGAACTTGGCCTTGCGGGGAAGGTTGCTCCCCTGGGCAGTCTGCGAGATACAGAGTTGCACGCAGCTTTGTTCAGGTCTGCGTTATAAAGTTGCAGCCGTCTCGCACCGTGGATGTTTTCCGTTCAATAAAATCTCCGTGTTCGTTTCGGTACTCGTGTTCGAATAATTCGGTGCTGTCTTCGCCGTCCCGAAGGAGCTGCTGGTGAGCTGCGGCCTCTGGGCCCTTCCCTGCGCGAGGAGGCAGGGGGTGCTGGGCATATTGCAATTACTGAGGAGATGGAGGAAAACGTTCCCCTTGTGGGGCAAGCTGCTTTTTATAAATTTCTGGAATTAATTAGAACAAAGTGTTAAAAAAGAATGAAAGGGGGGGAAAAAAAAAAATCCCGTTCCTTGAAGAGCTTTTGTCTCCCATTCTGTTGACAGGTTGTTTTCCAGACACTATCTGTTTTTTTTTTGATTGCAAGTGCTTAGTGTCTTGCACTGGAAGACAACAGCTATGAGCTGAATTCATTGCTCATCCAAGACACGTTCTTGTAACTGGAGTTTGGATTACTGCCCGAGCCTTGGCTTTGGAAGATTTGTTTTAAATAAGTGCCACGCCTCCCAGAGAAGGAGGGAAAGTGCTGTGAAGGAGAGCTGGGCTCCATGGCAGAATTTCTCAGGGAGCTTAAAACTTCAATTCCTGCGAAGTATATTCAGTAAATTAGTAGACTTAAAAGGTTTATGGAATGGACGTGCTCATTAATAAGTGCTGCATAGGGGAGATCAGTTCCACAGTCTGTAGATTTACTTCTTTCTTACATTTAGTGCTGTCGAACTTCACGAATGCCAGTCACTTTGCATTCACGTTTTTCCTTTTCAGCTTAACGGTGTGGTGGCGTGACCATCAGTATCAGGTTTTGTCAGCGATTCTGCCAACTCCGTTCTACTTGTTGTTAGGCAGGATCCTTGCTTTCTAAGAAACTACCACAGACAGGTCTTTTTTAGTAATTCCTGAAAACTTCTGCTCTGAGAAAGATGAATTACATTTTATCACAGCCGTTCCTGTTTGGAAGTCAGTGTCTCGGTTAGGCCTCGTACTGGTTTTGGAGTGTGGTGTATGTGAGTCAGAGTGGAAAAACGTTCTAAAATTAGACATGCATTGTTAACAATTTTATTAAATGAGTTGCATCAGTGTCTTTTTACATTACCATTTTAATGGACAATTCTCTTTATTCTCAGTATCGTTAGTTGACTAAAAAAGGGCTCAAGAGGCAAGAAACTCTTCTTTTCAACGTTTTTATGTCTGTGACCGTACTAAAAGGTAAACTGGCATCTTTGTAGGTAAACCAGTCTGATTAAATATGGCCTCTTTGTTCTTCTGTTACCTGTGCTGACAGAACACCAGGCTTGCGTGTTCCCCCAAGGAGAACAGGTGTATTATGGAGTTTCAGCTTCTTACATCAGAACTGAAGCAGAGCCATTATTTGAAAAGGATCTTATTTTTGAGATTAATATGTTAATGGCTAAAATTATGACCCCGCACTGAGCTGAGTACAAACAGATGTCTCCGCTGAGCGTGTTGCAGGATCAGGGCCTGGGTTGCCTTCTGCAGATTGGCCCCAGTGCTCTGGGAACTATTATTTCTTTCATTACCTCTGTGTTAAATGAGGTCGGTAAGTGTGTTACGTTCTGTTTTTAATGAAAAACTTAAGCAGCGTATCTGGAAAAGAAATTGGTTCTCCGATTTGCTTGGCATAGTTACAGTTTTAAATGTTGGAAGGTAAGAGGAGGAGTCATTCCTTTGCAGTCTTGAAGAAACGAGTTGTGTGAGATGCGCCCACCTGTCTTGACAAGCGAACGATGGCATCGTTGTCTTTCTTTTTAACTTGCTCCATGTGGAAAAACTGTTGTCTTGTAGGTCCTAGGAATTTCTAACGTTCCCAATTTTATTTTTTTTTTTCAATTAGACTGCTCAGCAGAGAAACTGATACTGTTGCTCTGGGGTGGGAAAGGCCAGCAGTCTGTGTGAGAGAACCATGTCTGTTCGGGAATCATTTAACCCAGAAAGTTATGAACTGGACGGGAGTTTCCGTCTGACCCGATTCACTGAACTGAAAGGCACAGGCTGCAAAGTGCCGCAGGATGTCTTACAGAAACTGCTCGAATCTCTACAAGAAAACCATTTTCAGGAAGATGAACAGTTCCTGGGGGCAGTTATGCCCCGGTTGGGTAAGTAGTTGCTCCTCTAGACACCTGTGGTCCTGCTGTTTGGTCTGCTTAGTGACGCGATCTCGTTTGCGGTTTGTTTAATCAGTTTGAAAATTGTGTGTTGTATAATGCATGCACAGCATCCAGAAATCTGAAGAGTGAATCTCGCATTGTCATTTGTTGGCATCTGGGATACAAGAATAATATTTTAATTATTTAACACCCTGCAGTGCGCTCAACTACAAAGAAAAAACGGTCAGGAATGTCCACCGTGGTAGGCACATGCGTAGGAATTAGTCTCCTCCTCCCTTTCCCCAGTAGATGCTTTGCAAACTGAAGTCATATCAGTTAATTTCTGCACTTTTATATAAATGTGTTGCCTTTGGAAATTTATGCAATGAATTTTACGCAATTAGATGACTCGCAGGTGAAGTTCCCCTCTCCCTCCCCTCCCCTCTTTTCCTGGGCCAGAGAAAGTGAGCGAGAAAAAACTTTCTCGCTGCAGCTGACTGGGAGCGGATTGTTTTACAGTTGTCATTTTTCCTTTCAGTCCTTGCGTTGTTCCCCACTCTGACCTTTTTGCTCACCTGTAGAAGCTGCCTGGGAAAGGCTGTCTTTCCAAGACCTCTGTGCTCTTGCCAGCTTCACTTTCTCTTTGATATTTGTACAATGATGCAAGCAGTAAGGGAAAACAACCTGCACAAGCCACCTACATGGGGAACAGGGCGAACGGAGGTATTTTGATGCCAGCTACTGTACCTAATATTGATACAGATAAATTAATGTAGATAATGTGTTTAATGACACTTTTAATTCTGTTTGTCTATTTACTCAGCCCTGCAAATTCAGTCTCTACTTTGCAGTGCAGAATGACTTTTTTTTTTCCCCCCCTCAGTTTAGGAATATCAAAGTAGCATTTATTCTGGAGTTATTTAATTATCAATTTAGTGTCCAATAACCTTATTTAAAATTATTTAACTTTGCTAATTGTCTATTAGCAGGCTAACAGGTTGCAACCTATTATTCTGGTAGAGATTGAATTCAGTGAGAGATTAGTAAGGAGCCTGTTTTCTTGCTTAAACAATGGCGATCTTTGTATGGAATATCTAAGCAGCAATTGTATGGGGAGCTGGGGTGGCACTATAATTTAATATTCCCTAATGAAGGACACTTCCAGCTTCTTTTATCCCCAAATTGCTATTTTTTTTTCTAAATTAAGTTATTCACAACGGCATTTCAATTTGGAAAATTTCTAAAATCAGTAATAGTTTGGTTTAGATTAAATTATCTAGCTGTTGGGTTTTGTTTGTTTGTTTGTTTTTTCCCTCATAAACTTACAGGCTCTAAACAGTAATGGAACTGCTAATATATTTTTCTTCTCCAGCTATCTGAAAAGGTAGGAAAAATAGACTAATGCCATCAATATGTAGGTATGATATTATGTAACAGGAAATCTGTTAGTAATAGAAGGTGGAGAGTTGAGGTCTCTTAAAAATATGCTTTTATGGTGAGTATCCCTTTAACAAATGTGTCTGTGAGTAAGTTAGGTGTTACTTGCCTCTGATGCCTTGTGCTTAAAAGTGATAGACAGGTAGCACTACAGCCTGTGCATACCCACCGTGCTTTTGAGATGCAGTCAAGAAGGAAATTGCCGATAGCAGGTTCAGCCTCACTCCTTTTTAGTTCAGCAAGTGGTGTTATCCAGAGCAATCTTAAATATGGCTGAGTATATCCGTGAGTAAGAAACTGCAGGTTTGATATTAATTCTCAGAGCTGTTACGGACCGTGAAATCACTGTTTGCAGTCAGCTCTCTGAACCGATTCACTTACTCAGGTATTTTTTGGTGGAACAGCCTCAGAATGACCGTCCTGGCCCCTTGGCCTGTATGTCAAGCAGCACTTCCACTGAAGCTGTGGAAAACCACACAAGCGAAATCAGTCTCGAAGCATTATGACATGAATAGGTGAACTGAGGGCAAAACAGCTCCTCTGCGTGAGCTGCTTTGCTGTAACTGCTTATATGCACTTCCCTGGAGATACCGGGCATCATGCATAGTGGCTTGGTAGCTTCTGAGGAGGATGAGCAACCCTAAATTACTGTTCATGAGCGTCTGCCAGTATACTGTCTTTTCTGAGGCAAGATCTGCTGCTTCCATAGGCAGGAGAGGCAAGATCCTCTCCACCTATATACCTGTCGCCTGGCAGACCTTCTGCTCTCAGTAGGACCGCAGATGACAGCAGCTCACTCTGTCCCTGTGCAGGACACTGCCAAATACTGGCTGGTAGCTCTTGCTAGGTAGTGTGTTTCATTAATACATGGGGAAAAGTTAGTGTGGCGTCTACTCTTGGAAAACTGATTGCTTGAAGACCCTTGCCTTGTGAGGCACACGGAGTAATTCTAGGCAGCCTGCTGCCAGCCCAGCCACTAGGTGCTGAAAGGTTAAAACCAAAACAAAAGAAATACTTTACAAAACAAGGCTTTGCGGAAGGATAATAGGCACAGCTGCGCAATTCAATTATGCAAAAAGATAACAAAACCCAGTGAAACAAAGAGATAAAGGAAGAAACAGGACCTTGAACTGGGAACAAGGAATCCTCCCCTGATCAGGTGCTCAGAGATACTAAAAAATTGACCAAATGGTGTCCTTTAGATGAACTTAGCCCATTATAATGTGAAAACCACACAACACCCCCTCCCGTTTGAAGACCCCTACTCACTGAGCATGCTCAGTACATTTAAAATGTACTTTACCTTTAAATCAAGACGAGACATGTAAGGACCAATGAGAAAGAGGGTGATTAAGCATAACTGTATAAGTACTGATAGCTGTCGCTCAAAGTGTATAAATGTTTGCCGTGTGCTGGCTTGATGGAATTACCACCTAGCACCCATCTCTGCACAGACATGAAGTAAAGAACTATCTGGGCTCTGCATGTGAGGCTGGCTGACCCCACCTTGGGCGAACGAACCCTTTTCGTGCGACAGCAAAGGCAGGAGGACATTGGCAGGGAGGGCTGCTCAGCTAGCATGTTGTGATTTGTCACCTGCCGCTTTAGTGCAGGCTCTGGCCTCGCAGCGAATGCCTGGAGGTTTTAAGATCGCTTATTCTGTTTGAAATATCCACCATCATGGAAAAGGCTGCTCTTGGTGTTGTGGTTTTCTCAAAGGAGTTTCCCTGTCTAGCAGGTTATCTTGCCGCCTTTCAGCCTTACAGAAGTAAGCTGAGGTTGACATAGTTGCAGAAGCTCCAAGCAAGTGAATCATTTTTCACCACAGGCCTTGGCTGTGACTTGTGGCGTTCTGTTTGTTCCTCCTGAAGTGAGGAAATGCCCTTTATGAGAGGCGATGTCCTTTTAAAACTGTCACCGTGTTTTTGTTGAGTTCAGAGTGACGGGAAAACCTATTTGCTTTTGACAATACCAAATTTACGTAGTTCCTCTTAACTGTAAATGTACATACATACAAGCACGGATGTTCTTAATGTACTATTATTATGCTGCAAAAAAACCCATAGGAACATTGTAGTTTAGTTCTTGCTTTCAGCCGTTTACACTTCTATTCTGTTCCAGTCAGACGTTTTCATTCTTTGCTTGCTTTTCCTCATATTTGTGCTACATGTTTTCTCTAAGGAAGGAATTTGCCATGTCTGTTTAGGCAGTATTGAGTTGTGTTTCACAGACGTGTTTTATAAGTTCTCTTGTTAAAAGCAACAGATAATTAAGGGCAAAGTTAGTCACCTCACTGATGGATTTCTGTTTTTGCAGGAATTGGGATGGACACTTGTGTTATTCCATTAAGACATGGAGGTTTGTCGTTGGTCCAGACGACAGATTATATTTATCCTATTGTGGATGATCCTTATATGATGGTAAGTTGGCTAAACTTACTTGTTAACTGTATTGCTGATTTGATTTGTGCTTCTCACTTACCAATCTGATGGCAGTTTTGACCACTTCTTCTAGATGTGCAGCGCTAATTGTTTGGTTAACTGCATTCAGAGTCTTTCCTAAATACATGTGAAGAGGGAAAGGCATAGTTTCATCCTATAATCTTTTCCACATCAGCCAGGAATGCTGTAGTGCTGCTTTCTATAGGTGAAAGTTGGGAGAACTGCCACCTTAAATTCAGATTTCCCTTCATCTTTTGTTCTGTGGAATTTGGCTTGAAAAGCCCAAAAGGGGGAAAAAGAGCCATCTGTGAAGCAGCAGTCGGTAAACTCCGCTTACGAGCAGAACTGCATTGTATTTGGCCTTTTTTGAGGTTCTGAAATAACCAGGTAACATGTTAGAACTGGAAATGTCTAAATGACAGCAGTTGGCAGTAGCACCTGGCAACTTCAGAGTGCTTTGTGAACACCGATTTTCCCATCGTTCTACCTCCGTTTGCAGATGGATAAGTTGAAATGACTTGTTGGAAGTTGCGTGCACTTTGACTTCGGTTCCTTCTGTGTCCCTGTTTCATTTAGTCCATCTCAGTAGAGATTCCTCTGTGGTGTTCTGTGTGGCGGTGATCCATACTGACTTGAACAGCAGGTCACGGGGAAACAAATGAACTTTAAAAAAGCACTTAGGCTGTAAGGAATTCTACAGGCGGTGTTTGTTAAATGGAAGTTAAGAAATGCCAAAATTCAAGTTTCCTGTGATTTGGATGTGACCACTTTGCTTTAAGCCATGCTTTTATGGCTGTTTATATGATTGCATGCTTGATTTGCTGTTGTTGGTTCATTGTTTGTTCTGTGAGACCTGTCAGGTAGGTTTTGGACATGCAGTTTGAGACTGGGACCGACTCTTTTTGTGGTTTTGTTTTGTTTTTTTTTTTTAACATGCTGGACCAGATGTTGTGATATATGCAAGCATAGCTCCTTTGATTTCTGTTCCAGAAGTGCTCTCTTTCTGTAGATTGAGCCACCAAGATCTCAGCCTGGCCTCCAGAGTATGGACTTGTTGAGCTCTCCTGAGAAATTTGATTCAAGTGGCTTGTTTTAACATCATGTGGGAACTTGTCAGGCGCCAGGATAAAAAAAAATAATTAAAAAAAAAAAAAAAATCTGTGTCGGTGGAGAGCTGTGTTCAACTTAATCAGCTGAGAAACTCTCTTTTCTCTCGCCTTGTAGCAAAAACTTGTGAGGCACAGTGTGAGAAGTCTGTGGTGAAGGAGGAGGGTTGTTTTGCTTGGAGATGCAAAGGGTTTGAGGTGCTGCAGGAGTGGATAGGTGAGCCTGTGCCCAGATGAGCTTTAGGCCAGTGTGGTAGGAGTGGAATGTAAATTTGGCCTTAGTCCAGTTTGAGTGGTTCTATCATAAGTTAGAGTCTATACTGTGAGCCACATGCACCAGCAGCTGTAACTTTGGTGTTTTCTAACTCAAGTCCTTTGCTTTTCATTCTCGACAATATTCATTTCAGTGTGGTGGCTTGCCACTTCCTAATCTGTTTACAGGTATGTGATTCTTCTTGAAAGCTAACTGAGAACAGGAATTCTGTCACAAGCCTTCTTGATGATACCTGCCGCGATGATGCAGCAGGCTTGGAGCTGCTGGATCCTCTACTCGGACCTCTCTCGCTTGGCGGCTGGAGTACTCGGGGGCGATAGGGATTGCCATTTTCTGGTGTGGACCGACACCAGTTGGAGGACAGCCAAATACAATTTGGCAGGGTGTTTATGGGTGGTTGTTAGTAGCAGAGGAATGGTGAGACTTGGGAATTTTGAGTTTGTGTCCAGGTTGTATAAAGCAGTGTGCTCTGGACAACTCTGTTCAAGACAGGCTGCTGCTGCTGCCCTGTTTCTCCAACTGCGTCTTTCCTTGTTTTTAGTCTAGGTGCCCCCTGACCCAAGCCTGTTGTTACCAATCAGTTCTTGTTACCACTCACATGCAGTCCACATGCTGCTTCTTCCTCTTCTGCTCTGTCTCCTTACCTAGCCAATTCTAGTCTGGTTTTGGGCAGGTGTTCCCTTTCTCTGTGCACAGTGTCTACCTGCTGCTCCTTACCGGATCTCTCTTCCTAGCCAGAGTGAGAGGAAGCAAGGAGGCAAAGGCAGAAATGAAGTGCAAAGGGAGTCCAAGCTGGGTGCTGTGATAGAAGGGATTAGAAAACAGCTGAGAAGGGCAAAACTGCACATGGACTCAGCTGAACTTCAAATTTTTGCTTTATAAAACAGCTTTCCCTCACTCTGTCCCTGCCTATTTTAAAACCATGTTCTGCAGTTATATGCAAAAAACCTCTTCCTTCTGCTTCTCTTTCCCCTGCTCTTTGGCTTTGTTCTTGAAAACACTCAGTCCGTGTTCACAGAATCATGAATGCTTTGGGTTGCAAGAGACCTTTAGAGATCATCTAGCCCAGAACCCTGCAGTGAGCAGGGGTATCTTCAACTAGACCAGGTTGCTCAGAGCCCTGTCCAACCTGGCCTTGAATGTTTCCAGGGATGGGGTCTCCACTGCTTCTCTAGGCAATCTGTTCCAGTGTTTCACCACCCTTATCGTAAAAAATTTCTGCCTTATATCCAGTCTAAATCTGCTCTCTTTTAGTTTAAAACTATTACCCCTTGTCCTATCATAACAGGCCCTGCTAAAAAGTTTGTCCACATCTTTCTTATAAGCCCCCTTTAAGTACCAAAAGGCTGATGAAAACAGCTGTCACAAACAGCATCTTTTTGGTTGGTTTTTTTTTTAGAAAATAAACACTGGAAAATAGACAAATGAGTTGCTCTATTTCTCCTAAACTGAGTCAAGTTTAATTTTTAAGCTGATAATAGCAGTACTGGTGCAAAGTCTCAGAAACACAAACTTCAAAGAAACAAGAGCCCTTTCTTCAATGATAGCTCTAACCATGTCATGGCCAACACTTGGACATCTGCAACAAGCTTGTAAGTTGGAGGAGTGGAGGGATGGGCTCCTTTGCATTTCTGAGACCACTACCAAGCCTGTGCTAACGCACACCACAGAGAACCACCCTCACCACCAGGGCAGTATTTCTGAGTAGGAAATTTGGTATTTTTTGCCTTCCCTGGCTCTCACACAAGTTTTGTTTCCTCTCTCTTCCAAGAAGTTTGACTCTATTTGCTAGACCAGGATCTAGAAACACAACTTCTTCTGGCATAGGCTTTGATTTGTGAAGAGAAAGGGGCTGTTCAGAGCTGATGCTGTGGTCCAACTCACTGTCTATCACACTTCCCTGCTCTATTTTCACTTTTCTCATGTAACATCACATCATCTCACTTACTACATTTGTTTCTGATTACAGGCTGTGTATAATGGCCCAGCACAATGCCTTACAGTATGCTATGGCTTCATGCCATGGGAAAACATATTCGTAATTTTTATGACCGCAGTGCATTTTCTAAAATACAGAAGAATATATAAAGTAATTATTTTGTAGCAGGATTAAGCATCATTACTTACAGCAGACATACACATTGGAACTCATTAAGCCTTTGCTTTGTTATTCTTGGTATTTCAGAACATGTGCTCTAAGTGTCTCTTGGTTCTTTCCAATTCTGCTATATAAAATCCCTTAAAATTAGGCAGGACTAGGCCATGAAGCTCTTGATCTCAGATGCTGGGGCCAGACTTTTCCCTCCCTGTCAATCTGGACTGAATCTGCAGATAAGGGATTTTTTTTCAGCTTCAGATGGTCCAAAAAAATGCTGAAGGAATGAGAAGAAAGGTGGCAAGGAACAGCAGAATGGGTGGGTTACAGCAAATTAGTACTCACAGCCTACAGTTCCCTTTTGCCATTCCATACTATTCAAAAAAATAAAAATTAAAACAGAGAAGAGTCTCGGTGGACGGATGGATGAGGCGGCGAAGAAAATGTCAGAGCAAGCCCCTGGCTATTTCTCATTTCATTTCACTCAGTGGCAACATGTCAAAAACAAGAAGCGGAGAAGAAAAGGGAACATTGAAATTTGAGGGAGGGGGAGCATGTATGTGAAAAATTCCATAAAATATGGTTCCATTTTAAACTCTGCTGTGCAGAAACAACTGCAACATTTTCAAGGGTTCTTCCTCCTGTTTTTCACTCCTTTCTGCAGGATGGTGCTCTCAGAGGAAACAGGCTGAACCTAAAACAGTGCAAACACCTCTCAAAGTTGTGCTACCCAAGGTCTAACTCCGGAAAACCTACTGACAATGAGACAGGGATCAACCTCAGGCTTGGTGTAACTCCAGTGACATCACCAGGATTGCACTACGGCAGAAGTTATTCCCCCGAGAGGAAGTTCTCTATTTTAAGATGAAAAAGATACAGAAGGAAAATGGGAAGCAGAATCATATGAATGGCTCCATTCACAACGATGGAAAGTTTTGGTAGTGTGGACTGAACCCTGAACTGTCAGTGCTGCTTTTTCTCCTTGGTCGCTGTCTTGGGGTTGTGTTGGAAGGAGAGGTCATTCCACATACACAACTAATTCCCCACTCAACATACCAGGGGCATTACCCGCCTCTGTCCTCCCACACACTGTCATACCCTTATCAGGACACTCACACACATGCTAGCACCAGGACTCCTTGGTAGCTTCGTCAAAAACCAAAGCCAGTCTTATGAGTCAGGATCTGGTAACGCTAAGTGCTGGAGAAAATGTGCACAGACAGATAAGCATGAGGCTAAGGATAGTGCCTGTCTTCTGGGACTGCCTCTGCTTTGATGTCATCCAGAAGACAAGTTGAGAACATGAAGATCTCTGTGGGCTACTTTTACTGGGCTGGAGGTCCCTAGGGCTTTATAGGATGACTGGGATGGAAGCTTTGAACCCAATCTCTCCAGCAGAGCTCCCACATATTTCTTAAAACACCTCCCTATTAAGAGTTTCAAAGCTCTTTGCGTATGAGTTGACTTGTTGTTGCTCAAAAAGCCATTCAGTGAAAGCCGTGTTTCCCAGGTGGTGAGGGGAAATCAGACATGCTCAACCACATTTCTGCTCCATCAGCCTTCTCTTGAGGTTCACCTTACCAATTTCACTGCTTCACACATGTGACTCAGCTTTTTGAGCACTCAGCTTTTTAATGCATCCGGATCCAATCATCTGCCCTGTGTGTAGGGTTTTGAGGTAAAAAGTGTAAATGCAAACATGAAAGTTGGCTCTGGAAATTTGGCCTAGGAAAACTGATTCTGTCCTAACTGAACTGGCTTAACCAGGATGATGAGGAGTGTTTCTTCGGCACTCTGTCTGGCAGAACAATTTTTCCCGAGAATGGAAGTCCTCTGCAGAGGTTCACACAGTAAACGTGGTTTGGGCAGACAAATAATATTCTGATACAATCATTGCCTCTTGTGGGCTAAAAAATGAAAATACTGGACAAGATCCCACCTCCTGGCTTTGCGCTTGTCAAGAATAGGATCTATTAGTCTTTAAAAGAAATAATAATACTACATAGTAGCCAAGGAGAGCTATGTGAACTGGCATCTAGTCAATGTTTCATGGAGGGTTTTTTTTTTCCACTTCATTTTTTTACAGTTCTCAGAATTGTCATTAGAAAACATGATTTTACTGTTCCAGGCTTTCCTCGCCTTCTCATGCAGGGATGCTCTGGTCCTCTGGATGGATTTGCTTTCTTCCTTTTGGGATAACGATCTATGTCCTACTGAAGATGGACCCCCAGAGTGACAGTGCGCAAGAACCGGGGAGCTTTCTTGTCACCCCTAGAAAGCTGGGACAGTCAGAGCTCCTCTGATTTTTTGTCTTTAAAATCATCTCTCTGCATCCTTGAACCACTCTTATGAATGTGAGGCCAACTCCGCCCTCAGCAACACCAACAGATACTACCCCTCAGTTGCCTCACTGTTTGTGCAGTCATTTTACAACACTGTCAGATGTTTTGCATCTGTTTTCCCCTGTTTGCAGCAGTGCAATCTACTACATGAAGTGATGAGCAAGCTCTGCCTTCTGTGATTTTCAGTGATGAAATGAACCGTTTTAGACTATTCCTGAACTTCAGAACTCGAGCCTCAGAAAATCACATCCCCAGGTTCTTTATTTTCAGCCCAAATTTTGGGTATGAGGCACTCCTGCATGGCACACCTGGAACAGTGCTTAAATCATCTGCCTTTTTCATTTAACTAGCTGCCAGAGTGTCCCAGGGAGACACCAGCCATATACACCGCGCTGCTGTCATGGACTGACCCTAACAGCTTGGTTAACTATATCGTACCATGGGAGGAGGTATGGCTGCCACCTCACCCCGCTCTCCATCTCTTGGCATTTCCCACCCAGGGAGAGGAGGTTTGCTGCGGGTGCAGCCTCTTGCACTGGGGCTGGACCGATATCATTCCAGCCCAACATAGCTGCAGCCGAATCCTGAAGACCTACTGTAGTTTGGAAAGCCACTTAGGGTGGGAGTTGTTTTATCATGTGTGCACTGACAGTGTCTCTGTCTGTCCATAACTCCTAAAAGAAGTAGAAATCAGTTGTCATCTGGGTAAGAGCCAGGTTTCTGGCTGGTTTTGTTTGCCTATGCCTAATTTCCTTGCTGTTGCTGATGGTAAGTTGGGCAGAGATGAACCTGATGAGGTTCAACAAAGGCAAATGCAGGGTCCCGCACCTGGGGAGGAACAACCCCATGCATCAGTACAGGCTTGGGGTGGACCTGCTGGAGACCAGCTGTGCGGAGAGGGACCTGGGTGTCCTGGTGGACGACAGGTTGACCATGAGCCAGTAGTGTGCCCTGGCTGCCAAAAAGGCCAATGGCATCCTGGGTTGCATCAAGAGGAGTGTGGCCAGTAGGTCAAGGGAGGTTCTCCTTCCCCTCTACACTGCCCTGGTGAGGCCCCATCTGGAGTACTGTGTCCAGTTCTGGGCTCCCCAGTTCAAGAAAGATGAGGAGCTACTGGAGAGAATGCAGCGGAGGGCTACGAGGATGGTGAGGGGACTGGAGCATCTCTCCTATGAGGAAAGGCTGAGGGAGCTGGGCTTGTTTAGCTTGAGGAAGAGAAGGCTGCGAGAGGACATTATAAA